>ERZ780168.3200-NODE-3200-length-13131-cov-3.357372_pt1 | contig 13131 bp, 7 predicted proteins | sample MGYA00510981_ERZ780168 | MGnify/ENA primary metagenome ERZ780168 (study PRJEB29588, sample SAMEA2158769) | human gut metagenome | biome: human gut; feature: human-associated habitat; material: faeces | place: Denmark | collected 2008/2010 ...
CTGGCAGCGTTGCTCGCTCAAGCAGGAGATCCGGTCGTCGTCGATGCCCGTCATTCCGGCCGAGGAGTTGCAGGTCGGCGACCGGGGCGTGACCCTCTCGCGCCTCTCCCCGATGGGCAAGGTCGAGATCGGAGGCCGCACCTACGAAGCCAAGTCGCAGGGGGCCTATGTCGACCAGCAGCGAGATGTCGAGGTCGTGGGATTCGAGAATTTCAGCGTTATCGTAAAAACAATCAAATAAGCTAAATTATGGATTTTCAGGGTGGAATGATCGTGTTGATCGTCTTCGTGAGCCTTTTTGCGATCTGGCTCCTCTTCTATTTTATTCCGGTGGGACTGTGGTTCTCGGCCCTGGTGTCGGGCGTGCGTATCAGCCTGCTGCAACTGGTGCTGATGCGTTGGCGCAAGGTCCCGCCCTCGACCATCGTTTCGTCGATGATCGAGAGCACGAAAGCCGGACTGACCCTCAATCCCAACGAGCTGGAGGCCCACTACCTCGCGGGCGGCAACGTCACGAACGTGGTGCACGCGCTGGTTTCGGCCCAGAAGGCCAACATCATGCTGGATTTCAAGATGGCGACGGCCATCGACCTGGCGGGCCGCGACGTGTTCGAGGCCGTGCAGATGTCGGTCAACCCCAAGGTGATCAACACGCCTCCCGTGGCCGCCGTGGCCAAGGACGGCATCCAGCTGATCGCCAAGGCGCGCGTCACGGTGCGTGCCAACATTCGGCAACTGGTCGGCGGTGCCGGTGAGGAGACCGTGCTGGCGCGTGTCGGCGAAGGCATCGTCTCGTCGATCGGTTCGGCCGGATCGCACAAGATCGTGCTTGAGAACCCCGATTCCATTTCGCGCGTCGTGCTCGAAAAGGGCCTCGATGCCGGTACGGCGTTCGAAATCCTCTCGATCGACATCGCGGACATCGACGTGGGCAAGAATATCGGCGCCCAGTTGCAGATGGATCAGGCGCAGGCCGACAAGAACATCGCCCAGGCCAAGGCCGAGGAGCGCCGCGCCATGGCCGTCGCACTCGAGCAGGAGAACAAGGCCAAGGCACAGGATGCCCGCGCAAAGGTGATCCTGGCCGAGGCCGAGGTGCCGCTGGCTATGGCCGAAGCGTTCCGCAACGGCAACCTGGGGATCATGGACTATTATAAGATGAAGAACATCATGGCCGACACGTCGATGCGCGAGACGATCGCCCGGCCGGAGAAAAAATAACCAGTTCGGGGGATTTTCCGGGGGTACGGTCGAAACCGTACCCCTTTTTTCGTATATTAGATGCCGAATAGAGTTATATCATTGCAACATCCCGGAACCGGAAGCCCGTTCCCCGGGGTGTGGATTGAAAAGCAGATTGCCATGAAGAGATTTTTCCTCTTGCTGTTTCTCGGTACGTGCCCGGCCGTGTCGGCGCAGGTGCGCTTCTCGGACTATTTCCTCGAAGAGACGATGCGCTTCGACTATTACCACAGCGGCGACAGCCGCTCGGAAGAGTATTTCTTCGACGCCCTGAAGGCCGAACCCTACTGGGCGGGCTCGCACGTGTCGCTCCTCGATACGACGGGCTACGGGAACCAGTTTTTCCGCATCGTCGACCGCGCTTCTGAACGGGAGATTTATTCGCGCGGCTTCTGTACGCTCTTCAACGAGTGGCAGAGCACGGCTGAGGCCGACAGCGTGCGCCGTTCCTATCCCGAATCGGTCGTATTCCCCTATCCCAGGCGTCCGTGTCGCATCGAGATCTTCGGCCGCAATGCCCGGGGGCGCTTCGAAAAGCGGTTCAGCCAGAATATCGACCCCGCATCCTGCTTCGTCGCGCAGTTCTCACCCCGCTACGAGGCTTTCGAGGTGGCATATAACGGCAACCCCGCACATCGTGTCGACATCGTGCTGCTGCCCGAGGGATATGGCGCCGGGGAGCGGGCGAAATTCGAATCGGCCTGCCGTGAATTCGCACGCGAATTTTTCAGCTATTCGCCTTTCAGGGAGTACGTTTCGCGGTTCAATATCCGCGCCGTGTGGGCGCCGTCCGCCGATTCGGGCGTGACGATTCCCGGCGAGCGCGTGTGGCGCAACACGGCCTGCGGGGCCTCTTTCTATACGTTCGGCTCGGAGCGTTACCAGATGGTCGACGACTTCCAGCGCCTGCGCCGCGCGAAGCGCCTCATAAAGCTCCTCGTCCGTTGCATTTTCCTTGCCCCAGCGCAGATTGTCGCGGATGGTTCCCAGGAACAAAAGCGCCTTCTGCGGCACCAGACCGATTTTTCCGCGCAGCGTTTGCAGCGGGAAGTCCTTCACATCGCACCCGTCGACCTTCACCGCACCATCTGTCACATCGTAAAAGCGCGGAATGAGGTCTGAAATCGTCGATTTGCCGCCTCCCGAAGGGCCGACGAGCGCGACGGTCTGTCCCTTCTCTACCGTGAAGCTGATGCCGCAGATGACCTCCCGCTCCTCGTAGGCGAAACGGACGTCGCGGAATTCAATGCGTTCGCGGAAGTGGTCGAGCTGTACGGCGTCGGGCGCGTTCCGGACGGAGGTCTCCGTGTCGAGCAGACGCAGGACGCGGTCGCCGGCGGCGATGCCCTGATTGATGGTGGCGAAGGCATCCGTGAAGGAGCGCATGGGGCGGGTTATCTGGGTGAATATGGCGAGGTAGGTAAGGAAACCGCCCGCATCGAGCTTGCCGCCCGTGACGAGGATGCCGCCGAAGATGAGCAGTCCGGCTGCCGCCGCGATGCCGAGGAATTCGCTCATGGGCGAGGCCAGTTGCTGACGGTAGGCGATGCGCCGCGAGATGTCGGAGAATTTGCGGTTGATGTCGTTGAAGCGGCGGCCGAAAAAGGTTTCCGCATTGTATCCCTTTATCACTTTCATTCCCGAGAGCGATTCGTCGAGTACCGAAGTCAGTTCGCCGAACGACTCCTGTACCTCCTTGGCCGAACGGCGCAGGCGTTTCACTATCGTCCCAATCAGCAGTGCCACGACGGGCAGGTAGATGACCGAGAAGAGGGAGAGCTGGACGGAGATGGCCAGCATGGCGACCACGTAGAACAGAATGAGAAAGGGGTCGCGGAAGACCACCTGTAGCGTGTTGGTGATGCAGAACTGCACGACCTGTACGTCGGAGGTGATGCGGGCCATAATGTCGCCCTTGCGTTCGTTGCTGAAAAAACCGAGGTTCATGCTCAGGACGTGTTCGTATACCCGGTCGCGCAGGCGGCAGAGCGTCCGCACGCGCATGTTCTCGATAATCCGTTGGGCGAGGTAGCGGAAAAGGTTGCTCAGCAGCGAGGCGGTGACGACCACGCAGGCGAGCATTATCAGCACGTCCATGATGTCGTAGTCGCTGCCGAACAGGCGGTAGAGGAGATAGGAGAGCAGGGCGCTGATGTAGTCGGTCAGATGACGTATGCTGAAAACGGGCATCTCGGTAACGGCCTGCAGCGCTCCGTCGGGGGAGAACAGCGAATTGACGATGGGCATTATCAGCGTGAAGGTACAGACATTGAAGAATGCGTACAGCAGCGTGCAGAAAAAATAGGGTATGGCGTATTTCTCTATCGGTTTCGCGAAGCCGAGCAGTCTCCAGTATGTCTTCATCTCTTCCTTAATCTCCTGAACGGAGCAAAAGTAGGTAAAAATGGCTAATATATGGTTTTTTTACCTTACTTTTGTTCGGTTGTAGAACGTCGCCAAGACAGTAACGGAGAAGACATGGATATAGTACTCAGTGGCATCAGACCCACCGGACAGCTCCATTTGGGAAACTATTTCGGGGCGCTGCGCAATTTCGTCAGAATGCAGCACGATGCGAAATGCTACTTTTTCATCGCGGATTACCATGCGCTGACTACGCATGACGACCCGACGCGCCTGCACGAGAACGTCCGGACGGTGCTTGCCGAGTACCTCGCCGCGGGCATCGACCCCGACGTGGCTACCGTCTACGTGCAGAGCGACGTGCCGCAGGTGACCGAACTGTCGCTGCTGCTCGGCATGCACGCCTATGTGGGCGAGCTGGAGCGTACGGCCTCTTTCAAGGACAAGGTGCGCAAGAATCCCTCGAACGTCAATGCCGGCCTGCTCACCTATCCCGTGCTGATGGCGGCGGACATTCTCCTCCACCGCGCCACGCATGTGCCCGTGGGCAAGGACCAGGAGCAGCACCTCGAACTGACGCGCGTATTCGCCCGCCGTTTCAACAACATGTACGGCGTGGAGTATTTTCCGGAGAGCCAGCCCTACAATTTCGGGGCCGATTTGGTGAAGATACCGGGGCTGGACGGTACGGGCAAGATGGGCAAGAGCGAAAACAACGGCATCTTCCTGGCCGATTCCGACGAGGCGATACGCAAAAAGGTGATGCGGGCCGTGACCGACTCCGGTCCCACGGAGCCGGATTCTCCCCTGAGCGAGGGTGTCGCCAACATCTTCACCATCATGCAGGCGGTGTCCGCGCCCGATACCGTGGCCTTTTTCAGGGAGCAGTACGCCCGGTGCGAGATACGTTACGGCGACCTGAAGAAGCAGCTCGCCGAGGACATTATCAAGGCCATAGCCCCCATACGGGAGCGGATAGAGGCCATCAAGGGCGATGAGGCGTACCTGCGCAGGGTGGTGTCGGAAGGGGCGGAGAAGGCGCGGGCGAGTGCTTCGCAGACCGTTGCCGACGTGCGTGAAATCATGGGTATCCGCCCGTTCTGATACCTTGCATGCCTTAGCGACGCTGCTCCGGGCAGCGCTTACGGGGTGATATGGAGAGCTCGAAAAAGATACTTAACAGGGCTTACGTCCTGTTGATGAAGATAACGCGGCGCCTGTCGGGACAGCAACTGATGATAGTCCTGGCCATCGTCGTCGGTCTTGTGTCCGGTTTCGCCGCCTATGCGTTCGAATGGCTCCTGCATCTCATCCGCCACTCCCTCGTGAGCTGGATACCCGCCGATACGGCCGGTTATCTCTTTCTCGTCTATCCGGCTGTGGGCATCATCCTCGCTTCGCTGTTCGTGAAGCATATCGTGAAGGACAATATTTCGGAGGGTGTCACCCGCGTGCTGTACGCCATCAGCAAGACGGGGTCGCGCATCCGGGGACACAACTGCTATACCTCGATGGTGGGCGGAGCCGTGACCATCGGATTCGGCGGCTCGGTGGGGCCCGAGGCTCCCATCGTACTGACGGGGTCGGCCATCGGCTCCAATATCGCGCAGGTCTTCCGGCTCAATTACCGTGATACGACGCTGCTGCTGGGATGCGGTGCCGCGGGCGCCCTGGCGGCCATCTTCAAGGCTCCCGTTACGGGGCTCATCTTCGTGCTGGAGGTGCTGATGCTCGACATCTCCATGCGGGCCATCGTACCGCTGCTCATCTCCTCGGTCGTATCGACCACGCTCGTGCTCTTTCTCAAGGGGTTCGACCCCATGCTGAACGTAAGCGTGGGGGGAACCTTCAACCTCCAGCACCTCCATATGTACGTCGTGCTCGCCGTGCTGTGCGGGCTCGTGTCGTTCTACTTCCTGACCGTGAACGGCAAGGTGCAGAAATTTTTCGGAAACATGCGCAAGCAGTCCACCCGCTGGATTGTCGGCGGGGTGGCGATAGGGCTGCTCATCTTCCTCTTCCCGCCCCTTTACGGCGAGGGGTACGAATCCTTCATCGACCTCATGCACGGACAGGTGGAGCCGCTTTTCAATAATTCGCTTTTCTATCAGTACCGGGACATTCCGTGGGTGGTGGTGCTCTTCCTGCTGGGGACGCTTTTCCTCAAGGTGGTCGCCATGGCCGTGACGAACGCCGCCGGAGGGGTGGGCGGTTCGTTCGCGCCGTCGCTCTTCACCGGAGCCTTCGTCGGCGGGACGCTCGCCTACATCTGCAATACCTTTTTCGGTATGGAGATGTCGGTGGTCAATTTCTCGCTCGTGGGCATGGCGGGTGTCATGACGGGTGTCATGAAGGCGCCCCTGACGTCGGTGTTCCTTATCGCGGAGCTCTCCAACGGTTACGGGCTCTTCGTTCCGCTGATGCTCGTGGCGTCGCTCTCTTTCGCCATATCCTACTACCTCGAACCCGATTCGATATACACCAAGAAGCTGCGGGCCAAGGGCGAACTCGTCACGCACAACAAGGACCGGGCGGTGATGGTCTTTCTCGACCTCGACAAGCTGATAGAGACGAACTTTTCGCCCGTCAGCAAGGAGGCTACCCTCGGTGACCTCGTACACATCATCTCCTCCTCCAAACGCAACGTCTTCCCGGTGATAAAGGAGGGCGGCGAGTTCGCCGGCATCATCCTGCTCGATGACATACGCACGGACATGTTCGACCAGGCCAAGTACCGGACCCCCGTCTCCAAGTATGTCGTACAGCCCCCGGACATCATCTTCAAGAACGAGATGATATCCGAAGTGGTGGAGAAGTTCGAAGAGTCCAGGGCGTGGAACCTGCCCGTGGTGGACAAGAACAACCGGTACCTCGGTTTCGTCTCCAAGTCGAGCATTCTCGAAGCCTATCGCCAGCAGCTCATCGAAATCACCGAGGAGTGACGTTTCCCTCCTCCCTGCGCGGTGTCGGGTGCTGTGTGACCGTTCTCCGGCAGTTGCCGGGTGTTTTCCGGTCCGGACTCCCTCGCCCGGTTTTGTCTGCGCGTCCTGTTCTCGGGCGCAGAGCCTTCTCCGGGGGTTCGGATTCGCTGCTCGGTCTTTCGTCGTCATCGTTTCCCCGTTTCCCCGTTTCTCATTCCGGTTTGCCGCCGTTCTTTTTCCGTATGCCCGGACAAAGTCCCACAGCGCGTCACAATCTCTGTTCCTGTCATAAAGGGAATTGAAAATAATACAATAATATATGTTGTTGTATTATTATTTGAAGTTTCTTATTATTGCATGTTCTCACTTCGCAGAACCGGTCGGACGGACGGCGAGTGAGTGTTGTGCTAACAAGTTAAAAGGAACTAATCGTTATGAGAAAAGATTTATTTGGAGTCCTCGCCTTGCTGGTGGGGTCGGCTCTGTTTGCCGGCTGTACGACCGGGCCGGAAGGAACCGAGGAGCATTACATCAAGCTGAGCGATGCGGTGTGTACCTTTACCGAGGACGGCGGGGAGACGCAGGTTATTGACGTCAGGGCCAATCCGGAATGGAGTTTCGAGAGCGGTGCATCGTGGCTGAAGGTCTCCGAAGGCGAAGGAAGCACGCTGGTGGTCTCCGCAGACCCCAATACCGACGGGGAGCGCAGTGCGGAAATCACGCTGCAGGCAGGCGAGGCGACCGCATCCATCCGGGTCTATCAGCTCGGTTTCGACCGGATGAATGCCCGATACCGCTATCTGGAAGACCTTAATCATGCGGTCATGTCGCCCAGCGGCAAGTATGTGGGCGGTTTCATAACCGGTCTGGAAGGAGAGAACGATTTTACGTTTACTGCTGTCATTATCGACCTTGAGAGCGACGAGCGGGTAGAGATAGGCCCATATCCGGAATCGCTGATGGGACTGGAAGAGGCCGAGGTGATGACCGACCAGGGTACCCTTTATATAAGCGATTACGTGAACGGAGGGTGCGTGGCCTTTGAATTGGACGGTACCTATTACCGGCCGGAGGCCGTTCCGGGCGGATACGGTCCGACGGTCATGCAGAGCGTTTCCGCCGACGGTTCCGTTTTCGTCGGTTATGCTGAGGGCGACCCCGTTACGGGATGTATGTATGCTCCTGTCAAGTATGTGGATGGTGTGGGAACGGCGCTTCCACTGCCTGAAAAGAGTTTTCGCGATGAGGAGTGGTGGGCCGGCGTGATGGTACGCGGCATGTCGGCCGACGGTTCGGTGGCGTATGGCAGTTCGTGGGAGAATTACGATTACGGCATGGTCTGGTGGGACCGCGACGGCAATGTGGACTGGGTAGGCAGCGACCTGCGCAAGGTGACCACCGTTCAGCGGGAAGATGCGCTCGGGAATCCGGTGGATTACAATCTCGTAGACGGGATGATATGCTGGGCGAACCAGACGCAGATAAGCCCCGACGGTACGTGGATAGCAGGTACCTACCGCACGGAAGAGTTCAATGCGGAGAGCAATACGGTGACGCAGGTCAATTATCCGGCCTTTTTCAATACCGAAACGCGTACTACGACCGTGTTCGACGAATATGTCGGTTATGTGGCACTCCACGTGACAGACGAAGGATTGGGTATGATAGGTCTTCAAGGGTTGGGTGTGACGAGCGGTTCGGTGGTGGACGTGAAGAGCAAGACTTTGCTCGGTTCGATGTCCGAATGGATACAGGAGCGTTACGGCATCTACGTTTCCGGCGGTGTCCTCACTTATGTGACTCCCGATGCGAAGTCGGTATTCGGTTATACCCTTGAAATACAGGAGAATGGTCAACCCTATACGGTTTATTGGTATATAGCGCCTCCGTTGAATTGATGGAGGGGAGTCGGAAGGAGGTTTGCATGTTTGCGGTCGGTCTTGCCTGTACGGGCAGGACCGACCTGTTTTCTTGTAGGTCCGAAGGTTTGCGGATACTGTGCGCGTGTGTTATAGCTGCTGCCTGTTTTCGGCGAATTTATTAAAAATAATACAAAAAAGAGCAGTGCATTGGTGTGTAAAGTTATTGTAATGTTATTGGAATTATTCTATATTTGTACGATTTATGGTCGGATGCACTGTCTCTTGTGATATGTATTGACCTGCGTGAAGCCTATAAGTAACCAAATTATTAACATGAAAAGACATCTTTACACTATCTTGCTTCCGGTGGCGGCAGCCTTGGCGCTTTCCGGTTGCACGACCGGCTCGGAGGAAGCCGATGAGCATTACATCAAACTCAGCGATGCGGTATGCACCTTTACCGAAGACGGCGGGGAGGCGCAGATTATCGAAGTGAGGGCCAATCCGGAGTGGAGTTTCGAGAGCGGCGCATCGTGGCTGAAAGTCTCCGCAGGCGAGGGAAGTACGCTGGAGGTCTCCGTAGACCCCAATGCAGACGGGGAGCGCAATGCGGAAATCACGTTGCAGGCAGGCGAGGCGACCGCATCCATCCGGGTCTATCAGCTCGGTGCACGGGGATTGAGTGCCCGGTACAGGCTGCTCGAACAGTTGAACAGCGCCGTGATGTCGCCCAGCGGCAGGTATGTGGGCGGTTTTTATACGGATGTTCTCGGCGAGAACGGATTTCAGTACACCGCAGTGGTCATCGATCTCGAAACGGACAAGTGGCATGAGTTCGGTCCCTATCCGGAGACGCTGTTCGGTTTTACGGAGGCCGAGGTGGTGACCGACCAGGGCGTGCTGTATATCTCCGATTCGACCAACGGGGGCTGTGTCGCGTTCGACCTCGACGGTACCTATACCGTTCCCAAGTCGGTTGCGGGATACGGACCGTTGGTAATGCAGAGTTCCTCCGTCGACGGTTCGGTCATGGTCGGTTATACGGAGGGGACTCCCTACGGATGTATGTACGGGCCCGTCAAGGTGGTGGACGGCGAGGTGAAACCGCTGCCGCTGCCCGAGGAGGGCAATTTCCGGAACGAGGAGTGGTGGGCCGGTATCCTGGCCCGCGGTATGTCGACCGACGGTTCGGTGGTGTACGGCACCTCGTGGGAGAACTACGACTACGGGATGGCCTATTGGGACAAGGACGGCAACGTGGACTGGGTGGGCAGTGACCTGCGCACGGTGACGACCGTACAGAGGCCCAATCCGCTCGACGGTACTCTCTACGACTACAATATCGTGAACGGCATGATATGCTGGGCGAACCAGACGCAGATAAGCCCCAACGGCACCTGGATAGCAGGTACCTACCGTACGGAGGAGTATGACAAGGAGAACGACGAGGTACTGCAGGCGAACTATCCCGCTTTCTTCAACACGGAGACCAAGACGACCACGGTGTTCGACGAATATGCCGGTTGTGTGGCCATGGGTGTCACCGACGACGGCCTCGGCCTTATCGGTATACAGGGGATGGGCGTGAACAGCGGTTTCATCGTGGACCTCGCATCGAAAACCAAGGTAGACGACATGCTGCCGTGGATAAGGAGTGAATTCGGCATCATCATCTCCGAGGGGGCGATACATTACCTCACGCCCGACCGGCAGAAGGTATTCGGTGCCAAACTCCGGTATGAGCAGAACGGTGCGGTGACCACGCTGTATTGGTATGTCGCTCCGGCACTGAACAATTGACGGCCCGTACGGCTTCGGCTGCACCGATTGACGAACCGCCGCATCCTGAAGATGCGGCGGTTTTTTCGTGTCGGGTGCGGAAAGGAGAGGCGGCGGTCGTCGCCGTGCAAGAGAGGCCGGTTATCCGTCCGGGGCGGTGCCCGTCGGCTGCCGTCCGGCGGTGTCATGGCACACCGGTACGGTCGGAAGAATTATGAATGATAATTTGCATAATTATGAATTTATCAAAACAGAGGAAAATTATTTTTAAATTCATTTATAATGTTGTGATATTATTTAAATGATATTATATTTGCTGTAAATTGGCTGTTATACGGATAAGTATGCTGCGTGTGATGGCCGTGACGAATAGTTATTGCTAACTTAATTTTTAATTTTAACTAATCTATTATGAAAAAAAATGTAGCCGTCGTGTTGTCCGCAGTTGTAACGGCCGCGGTTCTGGGAAGCTGTACCGACCCGAAGGGGGCGGGAGAGGAGCACTTCATCAAGGTGGATGATGCGGAGCTTTCGTTCCTTGCCGACGACAGCAGGTCTGTGACCGTGGGCGTCAGGGCTTACCCGGCCGAGTGGAGCGTCGAGAGCGATGCATCGTGGATACGATACACCGAATTGGAGGGGGCGGTAGCCATTACCGTGGCGCCCAATACCGGCGATGCGGAGCGTAAGGGAGTCATTACCGTGACGGCCGGTCAGGCCCGGCAGGAAATCGGCATCTGGCAGTTGGGCCAGAGCGGCTTCGACGGTGCCCGATACCGTTTGCTGAATGACTTGTACGGCAACTGTGTCATCTCTCCGAACGGACGGTATGCGGGAGGGTATTATCTGGATTACGATGAGAACGACCATACCATTTATTTTCCCGTGATTATCGACATAGCAACCGACGAACGGGTCGTTTTCGGACCCTTTCCGAAATCGATGTTCTCTTTCTCCGATGCGATGGCGATAACTTCGCAGGGGACGCTCTTCCTTGACGATGGTGTGGGCGGCGGCGTAGTGGGATTCACCCTCGACGGAGATTATTTCAGTACCGAGGTTGCGCCCGGTTTCAAGAGCAGGACGGTGATAACGGGCAGCTCGCTGGACGGCAGTGTGATGGTAGGTTACGGTACCGGTTCCCCGGAGGGGCATACCTACGGCCCGGTGAAGGTGGTGGACGGCGAGTACCGGCCGCTGCCCCTGCCCGAACTCAACTATCGCGACATGCCGCACGACCAGGGCATCCTTGCGTTCGGCATATCGGCTGACGGGACGGTGATATACGGAAGTACGTGGGATAACCTCGACGCAGGTATGGTCTATTGGGACAAGGAGGGCAACGTACACCATGTGGGCGAAGACGTGCGTGATGTCCGGGAGGTCACGATGGTCGATGCGCTGGGCGAGGAGTATCAGTACAATCTGTGCGACGGCGTGATGACGTGGGCCGGTGCGGGCAATGCAAGCCCCAGCGGCAGGTGGCTTGCCGGGACATTCTGTACCGAGACGCTCAGCGAGGACCGACGCGAGGTCTATACCTCCTATTGTCCCGCCTTCTTCAATACGGAGACCAAGACTACGGTGATATTCGATGAACTCGGCGGATTCGGCGGCAGCGCCGTCACGGACGACGGCATCGGTTTCGTGGGCAGTACGGACGGTATGGCGAGCTGCCGTGTAGTCGATGTGAATACGGGCGTCCAGCTCTACGGTTCATTGGCGGAGTGGGTGCGTGCCGAATTCGATATCGTCATCCCCGGCGGGGCGTTGATGTATATCTGCCCGGACGGCAGGTCCTTCATGGGAACCAGCCTGACGACGGGTATCGGCGGGGCCGAGAACATATTTTGGTACGTGGCCGACCCGAACGAGCAGTGACGTAAGCGAGTGCATGCGCCGGTGAGGCGCAGGGCGGTCAAGTCCGCCGGTCCCGAAAGGCCGGCGGACTTTTTTTGTCGGACGGGAGCGTCGTTTCGGAAAGCCGTATCCGGGAGTCGGCTGAAAACGGGCGCCTGTCGGGAGGGCGGTATCTCTTTTTGACCGGAAACGGCCGGAAATCCGGATTTTTTTCGTAATCGTCTATGATATATATTGTTGCAAAATATTCGGCGCGTTTTTATATTTGTAAAACGCGCCGGTGCACAGGCCGTTTTATGTTGAACCTAAATACGACAGATTATCAATCTCTATGAAAACTGACTTCAGATTATCTTTGTTTGCCCTGCTGCCGGCCGTTGTGCTGTCGGGCTGCAAGACCCCCGGAGAGGTCGAAACGCATTATGTCAAATTGGATTATGCGGAGTATTCGTTCCGGGCCGCCGGAAACCAGCCGCTGGTCGTCGAGGTGAGGACGAGTCCTGCCGAATGGAGTGCCGAGAGCGACGCTTCGTGGTGCAGGTATACCGAAGATGAGTTCGGCCTCACCATTACGGTCGACGACAACGTGGCGGAGGCGGAGCGCCGGGCGGTGATAACCGTTACCGCGGGCACGGCTTCGCAGGAGATAGAGGTGTGGCAGCTCGGCGCGGAGACGGGTGTTCCCTCCCGCTACCGCTACATGATTGACTATTTCGGCGGCGTCATTTCGCCTAACGGGAAGTGGTTCGGTGCCTTCTACAACGATTACGACGAGAACGACAATACCATCAACTATCCGGTTATCATCAATATAGAGACCGATAAACGTATCGTTCTCGGGCCCTATCCGGCTTCGATGTTCGGCCTGGCGGATGCGATGGCCATCACCGACCAGGGGACGCTCTACATAGATGACAGCGTCAATGGCGGCGTGGTCGGCTTTACGCCCGACGGCGACTACTTCCTTTCCCAGGCGGCGCCCGGTTTCATCGGTGCCACCGTCATCGAAGGCAGCGCACTGGACGGGCGCATCATGGTGGGCTGGGGTACCGGTTCGCCCGAAGGGTACACGTACGGTCCGGTGAAGATAGTGGACGGCGAGT
>ERZ780168.3201-NODE-3201-length-13129-cov-33.937357_pt1 | contig 13129 bp, 10 predicted proteins | sample MGYA00510981_ERZ780168 | MGnify/ENA primary metagenome ERZ780168 (study PRJEB29588, sample SAMEA2158769) | human gut metagenome | biome: human gut; feature: human-associated habitat; material: faeces | place: Denmark | collected 2008/2010 ...
CGAAGCGTCCCTGCCAGTAACTTCGCGCGTCCTCAGACGCGCCTCCAAGCTGCTCATTCGACCAACTGTGCTGTGTCGCGCCAAATGGGCGCGACCGAATTGTATGACTTCCAGTCATAGCTGGTCTTTTCCGTAAGCAGGGGAATTCGCGCTTGCGGGCGCGAGTCGGGGGCTTTGCGGTCGCCCCCGACACCCCTTCGCAGTGCACACCCATGCGGCTTGATTTTTATCGTTAGTTGGGTGAAATGGCGCTGTCCCCCATCTGCGCCACAATCCTTTCCACATGCCGACGTGCCTGATTCGCAAACTGCTCCGCCTGCTCCGGGGACTGCGGCGCGTCGCCCATCAGCCCCACAAACTGGCTGACCTTCAAGCCCAGCGCTTCCTGCATCACCGCGTCCGAACCCTGCGGCGCAACAAGGTAGTAGCACAGGAGCGAATCCTCCTGCCCCATGCGGTGCGCGCGATCCTCCGCCTGTGAATGCACCGCCGGCGACCAGTCCAGTTCGCCAAAGACCACACATGTCGCGCGCTGGAGATTGAGACCGCTTGCCGCGCGCAGGCTGATGCACAGCACGTCCGTCCGCCCGGATTGGAAGCGGTCAACAGCGTTCATTTTCGCCAGCGTCGTCTCCCGCCCGGTGATGAACCCCGGCGAAAACGCCTTCAATTCCTGCTTGTAGATGTCCATCACCTGATGGTGGTGTGCAAACAGCAGCACTTTTTCGCCGCCGTCCAGCAGCGCGCGCACAAATTGGCACACATACGGCGCTTTCGCCACGCCCGTGGCCTGCCGCGCGTGCTGGCTGATGGATTCCTCCAGCATCGCCCGCTCCTGCGCCGAAAGCTGGTCGTCCTGTTTCCAGCGCAGCACGTCGCGCATCACGGGCGCCATCAGCTGGGCGTATACCTTGTCGTTCCAGTCCAGCTCCTGCACCAAGCGGCGCTTCGGCGGCAGCTCGCGCAGCACCTCCTGCTTCGTCCGGCGGAGCATCAGCCCCTCCCGCCGCAGGTACGCGCCGAGCAAATCGGGCTTCAGCACAAGCTGATTGCCGTAGCCGCTGCACCACTCGCGCGAAAACGACTCCCAGTCGCCTAAGAAGTGGTAGTCGAGAATGTTGATGACGTTCCAGATTTCGCCGCCGCGGTTGTAAATCGGCGTGCCGGACAGCCCGATAACGCGCTCGCAGCTTTCCGACAGCAGCGACGCGGCGGAGTACTTTTCCGTCCCCGCGTGGCGCAGCTCCTGGATTTCGTCGAAGATGACCGATCGAAAAGGCAGCGTCGGCAGCACGCTCTTCCACCCGCGCAGAAGCAGGTAGTGCATGATGTACACGTCCGCTTCTGGCAGGTCGTAGGGCTTCAGCCCACGGATCGTGTGCACGCGCGGCGCTTTGCCGTCCACCCGCAGGAAACGCAGCGTTTCCTCCTGCCAGTTGCGGGTCAGGTGCGCGGGCGGAATCACCAGCGCGGGCAATGAACCGGTGGAGGATAGAAACGCCAGCGCCTGCACCGTCTTGCCTAAGCCCATTTCGTCCGCCAGCAGGCATCGGTCGTGGCTGCACAGGTACGACAGCCCCTCCTCCTGAAATGGGCGGAGCGTCCCCAGAAACGCGCCGTCGGGCGGGGTCATGCGCACGGGCATGGTCGATAACTTTGCCTGACGAACCGCGTATTCGCGCGCGCCCGTGACGGCTTTTTCCCACAACGCGCGGTCGCTTGCCTTGATTTCCAGCGGGAAGCGCATCATCAGCCAGCAGAGGTCGCCGACCGCCCGCCGATGCGCCGTGAACCGCGCTTCGCCGCGCCTGCTGCCCGCGCTGCCCGGAAACAGCCGCTTGCACACCTCCGTCACCGACGGGTCGCCCTTCACCACCCAGCATTTGCTGCGGCGGTTGTAGCTCAGCGTTCCCAGCGGTGCGCCGGCGGGCGGGTACGGGCGCAGGTACGGCGGAAGCAGTTCCGCTTCTTCTTCATTCATAGTGCAATTCCCCACAGCCGGTTCAGGCATACGCACGAAATCGGCTTTCCGTGAATTCGATTGGGTACGGCGACTGTCCGCTCAGTCACAAGAATTAAACTGCTGATTTGCCCGCACGCGGCATAGCGGGTCAGCTGCATCACAATGCGCTTGCGGTCAGGCTGCCCGCGCTTGATTTCGATGCCGATGCCGCCGGGGCAAAGCAAGTCGATGCGGCAGCGCGGGGCGAGCGGGACTTCGTGCGCGCAGGGGATTTCCGCCTCCGCAAGGGATGCCCGCACGAGGTCATGCAGGTCGTATTCGCCTTGCTGGATGGGGGCGCGGATGCCGCGGAGGGCATGGAGGATTTCTGCGAGAGAATCCGCCGCCGTGTTTGTTGATGTATCCATTAGTAGAGACCCGCCATCGCCTGCGTCAGCTGCCCCATTGCGGACGCAACTTCCGCCGTTGTCGGGGCGGGGAGGGAGATGACGTATTCCAGATTCGTGATGGCGGACTGAATCGCGGAGTAGCGCTGCGCGTCGTTTACAATGTCCATGCTCTGCAATTGCGCGTAGGCTTGCGAAAGCAGAATCTTCGCATCGGGAATCAGCGTGTTCTCCACCATCGTGTTGCTGCCGGAGCTGGATGCGCTCGTGTGGTACGGGCAGGTGCCGCTTGCGCCCAAGACCGCGTAGCTGCCGAGGTACTCAATCAGCACATCCTCATATTCCGTGCCGATGAAGGAGGCCAGCGGGTGTCCCGACGGAATCGTCAGCACGCCGCGCGTGACCGTGTCCGGGCAATAGGGGGAGGCGAGCAAGCCGCTGACGGAGCAGATCGTCTGCGTCGTGTGCATCTGGCAGGAAACCGTCGGTTCCGTGCCGGCTTTCCAGTAGTCCGTCACGACCCCGTAGCCCATCGCGTCGCTGCGGCAAGCGTCGGTGGCAAGCTGCCCCGATACCGCGCATGTCGTCACCTTCACCAAGCCGTAGTCGCTGGCGCTGCCCTCCAGAATGTCGCGGTTGGACAGCCCCTGATGAATCTTGCTCATGTAGCTCTGCCACAGCGGGGCAGCGGAGCGGGATCCGGTGGATTTCGACGACAGCGCCTTGTAGTTGTCGTGCCCAACCCACAGGGCGGAGGAGTAGTAGCCCGTCATGCCAGCGAAGAAAACGCCCTTCTGGTCGGAGTTCGTGCCGGTTTTGCCCGCGACGGTCTGCCCCTTGATTTTTGCGTTCGTGCCCGTGCCGGAGGAAACCGCCTGCTTGAGCATGTCCACGACCATGTACGCCGTGGATTCGCTGAACACGCGGTGACGCTCCTGCTGCTGGTGGCCGTCCCAGATGACCTTGCCCGTGCTGTCGGAAATGCCGAGGACGGAGATGGGCTGCTGATACACGCCGCCGTTCGCCAGCACGCCGAAGGCAACCGCCATCTGCATGGGCGTGATGCCGCTGGAGCCGAGGGACAAGCCGAACGGCGTTGCGTCAATGTGCGCATCGTCAATGCCCATCGCGTGCAGGAAGGCAACGGAATTGTCCACGCCCACAAGGGTCATCAGCGCCTGCGCGGCGGCGGTGTTGTGGCTGTTGACGAGCGCCTTGCGCAGCGTCTCCGGGCCGGCGTAGGAGCTGCCGCCGTAGTTGCGCGGCCACGAATCCTGCCCGTTTGACCCGCGCCAGCCGGAAATCGGCAGCGGCATGTTCATCACGATGCTCGCGGGGGATGCGCCAAGCTCAATCGCGGGGGCGTACACGGCAATCGGCTTGATGGACGAGCCGACGGGCATGGTCATATCCACCGCGCGGTTGAAGGTCTTCATCGCCGTCGGACGCGTGCGGCTGCCGACAATGGCTTTGATTTCGCCCGTGTGGTAGTCCACAACGACGGCGGCGGCCTGCGGCTCAACCGTTTCGTCGTATGTGCCGTCGGAATTGCGCGTGCGGTAGACCTTGTCCGCCGGGTCGCGCAGGGTGGGGTAGTTCGTCCAGTTTTCCAGCGTATCCTCGACGGTGGACTGAATGGAGGTGTCAATGGCGAGCTGGACGTGGTAGCCGCCGGTGCGCAGCTTGTTTTCCATGGCGTTGCGGTTGGCGGAGGTGTCCTCAAGGTTGTTCAGCTGCAGCAGGATGTCGATGACCTCATCCACCGCGTATTCGACGTAGTGCGCGTAGGCGTACATGCCGGTAGCCGTGTTCGGGTCTTTCTCCAGCACATGCGCGGTCGCCGGGTCAAGCGCCTCCTGATACTGCTCGTAGGTGATGTACTGGTTTTCGTACATACAGCGCAGGACGTAGTTGGTGCGGTCGTTGGTGATGGCGGGGTAATCCACGCCCTCCTTCTGCCGCGTGTAGAAATTCCGGCGCGGATTGTAGTAGTAGGGCGAGTTGCATGTGCCCGCCAGCATCGCGCATTCGCGGAGCGTCAGTTCGCCCAGCGATTTGCCGAAATACCCCTGCGCGGCGGTGTACACGCCGTAGTAGTTTTCGCCGAGGTAGATGGTGTTCAGGTAGCTTTCGAGAATCTGATCCTTTGTGTAGCGCGTTTCCAGCTGCATGGCGAGGTACGCTTCCTGAATTTTGCGCTTGTAGCTCTGCTCGGAGGAAAGGAGCGTATTCTTAATCAGCTGCTGGGTGATGGTCGAGCCGCCCTGCGTGGAGGAGGAGGACAGGTTCGACACGAACGCGCCGATAATGCGCTTGATGTCCACGCCGTTGTGCGTGTAGAAGCGCGCGTCCTCCACGGCGATAAAAGCGTGCTGGAGGTATGTCGGCATGGCCTGAATCGACACCATGACGCGGTTCTCCGAGCCTTTGTATTCGGTGATGAGGTTGCCGTTGGCGTCGTAGATGAAGGAGGTCTGCGCCTGATCGTCAATCGCGGCGAGGTCAAGCGTCGGGGCAGTTTCCATGTACCCTTTCGCAATGCCGACCACCGCGCCGACTGCCGCCAGCCCTGCCACCAGCACCAGCACCGCGAAAATGCGGATGACGTTGACGGCAATCGACAGCACGAAGTTCGGCTTCTTCATCTCCGGCTTGAAAATGGAGTGCTTGTAGACCTTTTCCTCCTCCGGCAGCGCTTCGCTATCATCCGCCGAAGCGTTCCAGAAGTCCTCGTGCGCGAACATGTCCGCCTGCCCCGCAACTTCCACGGGGTCATCGTCGTCCGCCCAGTTCGGGTCGTACTCGTCAGGATCATCGCCCTGCGGGTCGTCGGGATGACCGTCCTGATAGGCAAAATCGTCGTTTTCCGGCACAAAGTCCGGGAAATCGTTGCGTTTCTTCACTGCTTCAGCCCCTTTGCGCCGTCAGCGGCATGATGCGCGCCCCGGCGGAATATGAAGGAATGCGGAATGCTATTTTCGGATTCGCCTGCGCCATCTGCTCGCGCCTTGGCGCATTTTCATCCGAAAATAGCATAACCCGCAGAGCATACAGAATTACATCCTATATTATAGCACATATTCGCGCATCCTGCAATGGCAGGCGACGAAAGGAGGATGCACCATGCCCCAGACAAACAACGAATCAGAAGCGAAAATTCCTGCAAAGCGCCGAAAATCTCCCCGGCGGCGGTGGAAACGCGCACTGTGGCTGCTGCCTGTGCTGCTGACGCTGCTGATTCTCCGCGTCGAGCGCAACGTAACGGACGTCGTGCTGACGCTCTCGCAGGCGACGGCGCGGTCGCTGGCGATTCAGGCGCTCAACGAGGCAGCGTCTGAGATGCTTGGACTCGGCGTGCATTACGCCGACCTGATGACCGTCGAGAAGGACGATCAAGGGCAAGTGCGCCTGATTCAGGCGAATACCCCGGAGATGAACCGTCTGGCGGCGCAGGCGTCCCTGCTTGCGCAGGAAAGATTGACCGCCATGGGGCAGAAAACCGTCGTTGTGCCGCTGGGCAGTGCCATCGGGCTGACGCTGCTGGCGGGCGCGGGGCCGGGCATCGCCGTGCAGATTCTGCCCGTCGGCTCGGTGCAGGCGGCGTTCAGCACTGATTTCACCACCGCTGGCATCAACCAGACACGCCACCGCATTTCCCTCGTCCTGACTGCGAACGTGCAAATCGTCATTCCGACCGGCGCGAAAAACGTGCAGGCCAGCACGCAGATGGCGATGGCGGAAAGCATCATCGTCGGGCAAGTGCCGGATTCCTTCGCCGAGGGCGGCAGCGACAACAGCATCATCGACCTTGCGCCGTGAGGGGGAATGGGGTATAATAGAACGGAAATCCCGCTGATTTCAGCAGAAAGAAGCATTACCATGCGCGTTCTCGACATTGACCTCGACTTTTTCCTCGCCGACTGCTGCCCTCTTGCCGAATTAGGACACCGCCCGTCCCTCCCCGGACATGAGCCGTGGGAAGCATCCGCCGTCCGCGCGTTCCTCGAAAACCAGTGCGGTCTGTCCCGCACCGCCCCCAAGCCGGGGCGCATTTTCGAGACGCATGACCAAGCCCTCACGTTCTGGGAGGAGCAAATCGCCGCCGGACGCCTGACCGCCCCCTTCGACGTCACCCACGTTGACGCGCACAGCGACCTCGGCATCGGCTATCCCGGCCCGAACTTCGTGCTGTTCAACGTCCTGTCCATGCCCGTCCCAAAGCGGCTGGATTACACCGCCTTCTATGCCCAGAAGAAGCTCGATGAGGCGAATTACCTGCTTTTCGCGCTGGCGATGCGGCGGATTTCGTCGCTGGATAACGTGCGCAATCCGCGTTCGCGGGCGGATATTCCGCAAGTGCTGCTTGACGCGGACGGCAACATCCATCTCAATTCGCTGACCGCGCAGATGTTCGCCGCGAAAAACGGCGCAGAGCCGACCGTACCCTTCCGCGTGTACGACGACTACCGCGATTTCCGCGCGGCGGGGGCGTATGACTTCGTGACGCTCGCGATTTCGCCGCGGTACGCGCCGAAGGAGGCGGATGCGCTGGTGGAGGTCGTGGGGGAATATATCAAGAAAGAAAAAAATTTTTGTAATGGGTGTTGACAAAATAAAAAACATGTGATATATTAAAGATGTTCTCAATGGAGGAAAAGTGACCTATAAGCAAAGGAGGCGAGTCCAATGGGGCGGCTGGATGATTCAGAAGCAATAGCCGAGCACAATCAAAATAGGAGGAAAACGTATGAAGAAAATGACGGCATTACTGCTTGCATTGGTTTTGACTTGCTTGTTTGCTACGTCGGCGATGGCGGTAACGGTTACTGGTCCAAAGAAAACGTTCACTGTGGGAACCGGCATTAAGAGTGATGAATCGGATGAGCCGTATCTGGAAATTACGGAGTTCTCCACATCGGGTGCAGGGTATTTCGTTTTCTGGGTCACAAACAATTCCAATGATACGCAGGTGTCGCCTGCATATTATCCTAATAGCGCGGGCGTTAAGACAATTTACTATATGCAGGAAAGCAGAAAAGCTGGCTATGTAAAGGCAAATGTCAGTTATTCGGCTCGAGCCAGAACAAATAGTTCTGTGCCAACAAATGCACAAAGTACACTTGTAGCTGTTTTTGCGCCGTAACGTGATAAATTAAATGAGAGGAAGTGTCCTTTGCGGGATACTTCCGCCTATTGAGTTTTACTTACAGTCTTGACGATTTAAAGAAGGAGAAGCGAATGAAAAAGTTCCTGTCGCTGATGCTCTGCGCCGCTCTGATCCTGTGCGCTTTTGCCGCCCACGCGGAAAATGCAGAACTGAACATTGCCACCAATCAGTATTATGCCTTGATGGAACGCATGGAGCAGTTTGAACAGGAAAGCGGCATCAGCATCACCTGCGAAAAGTCCGTAGACATCATGGACACGATTTCGACCGCCTACGTTATCAAGAATCCCGACATTGATTTGTTTGTTTTCACTGCTTACGACGGCTTATATACCCTCAAAAACATGAAATACTACGCGCCGCTAACCGGCAGCGCGATTTTGCAGGACGCTTTCCAGCATGTCTATCCCGCTCTGCGCCCCGTCTGCACGGATGACGATACGCTGATGGGCTGGATAATAGATGCTTCCCCGATGGGCATGATGGTCTTGACGGAATATCTGGACGAATGGGGAATGAAGTCGCCCGAAACCTTCGACGAACTGCTGGATGTGTGCAACGAAATTCTGGAAGAAGGGCTTCTGCCGGAAGAGACAGGGCTTCTGATGCAGAAATACACCCAGTCGGGCATGATGGACTTGTTCATGAAGTATTACATCATGACCTCCCTGCAGGAGGGACGCAGGCTGGACTTTACGGACGAAACGTTTCTGCATTACGTCCAGCGCATCAAGGACGAACTGCCCGCGGAAGAAGAGCCGCGCATGGCATTTGAAAATATTTTCATGATTCCGGGTGCTTCGTCCGCCCCGTCGCAGATGATTCAATTCGTGCCGCGCATTTTCCCGGAGCAGAACAGCGCGGTTGAAACGTATGTGACCATTGCTGTGGTGAACCCCTACGGCAAGAATCAGGAAGCCGCGATTCAGTTTTTGGAATACTGCGCGACACATCTGACAGATGGAAGTTACTTTATCTATGACAACCTGACCGAGCCGATTGAAAATCCGTCGATGGTGGCGCAGCTGGATGAACTTGCGGAAAAAATCGCACTGCTGGAACAGAAAGCAGATAAAGAGCGCGCGGACGAGGACACCCTGCGCGACTTGCAGGATCAGTACGCAAACATGGAGCAGTGGCGTTATTTCTCTTCGGCGGAGGATATTGCCTACTATCAGGAGATGGCGAAATCGCTGTATGTGTCCGAGGGTTCGCCGCTGACGTATGATGACGCGCTTCAGGTGTTGGTGCAGCGCTATCTGAACGGCGCGTTTGATGCGGCGACGTTCGCGAAGGAATGCCAGAATCATGTGGAAATGATTTACGCGGAAATCGGCGAATAATCAATAGAACCAAAAAACCTCGCGGCATCACCTGTCGCGAGGTTTTTATGTGCAAATCAAATCCCCGTTGCGGATTTCGCGGATGTGGCGATATTCTCCGCGTGGTCGCCGATACGTTCGAGGTTCGTCAGCATGTCCAGATAAATCATGCCGTTCTTCGCGGAACACTTGTGGTTCTTCAAGCGGTCCATGTGGTGGCTGCGGAGGGCTTCGGTCGTCGTGTCGATTTCGTCCTCTACGCCCTCCACTTCGCCCAGCAGCGTGTCGTCCGTTACCTGCGCCTTGAACATGTCCAGCGACCGCTGCATCTGCGCGCGCACAAGGTTCGACAGGCTTTCCAGCTCCTGTACCGCCTTGGGCGAGAATTTCACCTCGTCCTGATTCTTCAGCTGCGCCGATTCCATGATGTTCTGGCTGTGGTCGCCAATGCGCTCCATGTCGTTGACGACGTGGAACATCGAGCCGACCAGCTTCGTGTCCTTCTCGGACAGGTCAAGCCCTTTCACTTCCACCAGCGAATCGGTGATTTCGCGGTTCAGGTAGTCCAGCACGTCCTCGTTCCGCGCCAGTTCTTCGGACTTCTTCGCGTCCCACTCGTTGAAGCACTCCATCGCCCGCTGGAAGTTGCCCATCGCGATGCCGCCCATGCGCTGCACTTCGTTGAACAGCTGCGCCACGGCAATCGGCGGCGTTTTGAGCATACGCGCGTCAAAGTAGCGCAGCTTCATTTCCTCGGCGGTCGAGCCGTCGCCCTTGATCAGCAGGCACGCCAGCTTCTCCAGCCAGCTTGCGGCGGGCAGCAGCAGCGCCGTCGTCGTGACGTTGAAGAGAATGTGGACGATGGCGATTTGCAGCTTGAGGTTGCCGGGAGAGAGCATCTCGACCCAGCTTGCCAGCGGCAGGCAGCAGGCGATGATGACGAAAATCACCGTGCCGATGACGTTGAAGAGCAGGTGCACCGTCGCCGCGCGCTTGGCGGTGGAGTTTGTGCCCGCGCACGCCAGCAGCGCCGTGACGCAAGTGCCGATATTCTGCCCGAAGAGGATGAAGATGGCGCTGTCCAGCCCAATCAGCCCCTGCGCGACGAGCGTTTGCAGGATGCCGATGCTGGCGGCGGAGGATTGCAGGACGGCGGTGATGCCCGCGCCAATCAGCACGCCCAGAATCGGGTTGTTGATGGACGCCATCGCCTTCTGGAAGCCCTCCCACGTCCGCAGCGGCTCCATCGCGCCGGACATGGTGTTCATGCCGATGAACAGGATGCCCAAGCCCATCGTGATGGTGCCGAACTGCTTGGCGGTTCTGTACTTGTCGGGAAGATTCGAGAGAATCAGCCCCAGAAACGTGAAGATGGCGGCGAAATCAATCTGCACAGACAGCAGCAGCGACGTGACCGTTGTGCCGATGTTTGCGCCCATAATCACGCCGACCGCCTGCGTCAGGGACATCAGCCCCGCGTTGACGAAACCGACGACCATGACCGTCGTCGCGGAGGAGGACTGCACCACCGCCGTGATGGTGATGCCCGCGAGCATGGCGAGGAAGCGGTTGCCCGTCACCATGCCGAGGAGCTTTTTCAGCCGTGTACCCGCCGCTTTTTCCAGCGCTTCGCCCATCAGCTGCATTCCGAACAGGAACAGCCCCAGTCCGCCGAACAGGGATAAGACATTCATAATCGTCATGATGGTTCGTTTCCTCCGAGCGTGCCGCAATGCAGCAGAATTCCGCCTGTGCGGGGAAAAATCGCATACATACCTACTTTACCACACTTTGCGCTTGTTTTCAACTGAATTTTACAGATTCACGGAGATTTTAGGCGGCGTTCAGCGGGGGGAAACAAAAAGCCGCCCCGAAAGGCGGCGAATGTCAAATTCGCAGCGGATGCCGCTTGGCAAATCAACATCTTGCGCGGAATCATCCCTGCGCCTGACGCACCATATGGTAAAACGTCCCTTCGCCACTGTGCGTTACCCGCTTCACCGGCTCGCCCACCACCCGGAATCCCGCCTTCTCGTAGCAGCGAACGGCGCGCGTGTTCCACGTCCGCACTTCCAGATACATCGGCTTGCCCGGATACAGCCGCTGGGATAAATCCCACGCCAGCGCCGTCATCTGCGTGCCGTAGCCCTGCCCGCAGTGGTCGGGATGCGCCCCGATGCCGAAAAACACCTCGCTGCCCTCGTCCGACAGGTTCACGAAGCCCACCAGCGTTTCGCCATCGTAAAAGGAATAGAAATTGTTTGCCGGATTCGCAAAACCGTATCCGTGCTTCTTCTGCTCGGCATACGGCGGATTGTTGTACATCGCGTATTCGCCGGGGTACTGCCATGCGCAGATGGCTTCCTTCTCGGCTTCGGTGGTCGGATGATACGTCAGCATGGGCGTTTTCCTCCTTGGGGATATTTCTGATTATGCAAAAAACCGGAGGCAGCCTGCGCCGCCCCCGGTCAAATCCTCGATTATTGCAGCACAATGCCTTCCGCTTCCAGCTCCGCGCGGGTGCAGAGCCGCAGCGTCACAAAGTTCTGCTGGCAGATGATGTAGCTGCCGCCTTCGCGCGTGTCCTTGTTTTCCAGCGTCACGATGCCCTGCGCGATGCAGTCGTGGTCGGCGCAGCTGGCGTCGGTCATCTCGATGCTCGTCTCCGTGACGTGGATGATGTTCACGCACACGCCGTGGATCAGCCGGTAGTACCCGTCCTCCAGCAGCGGAATCGGCTCGTATGTCTTTGTGCCGACCGTCACAAGCAGGAACGCGACGGCTTCCGACGGGTCGCGAACCGCGCTTGCCATCGGGGAGGGCGCGATGCCGGGGTCAGTGCCGCGCGTCGCCGGGTTCAGCTTCGCGAAGCTCAGCGATTCGTTCGATGCCGCCAGAATTGCCTGTGCGTCGGCGAGGGTTTCCTGCGTCGTCGTCAATTCCGCCTCTGTCGCGGCCAGGGTTGCCTTTGTGGCTTCCAGCTCCGTCGTGGCGGCGGTCAGGGTGTCCTTCGTCGCGGCGAGTTCGTTTTCCGCGGTGGTCAGGCTGTCCTTCGTCGCGGTGAGTTCGGCTTCCTTCGCGGTCAGACTGTCCTTCGTCGCGGCGAGTTCGGATTCCTTCGCGGTCAGACTGTCCTTCGTCGCGGTGAGTTCCGCTTCCTTCGCACTCAGGGTGTCCTTCGTCGCGGTGAGTTCGGCTTCCTTCGCGGTCAGGGTGTCCTTCGTCGTCGTGAGCTCGGATTCCTTCGCGGTCAGGGTGTCTTTCGTCGTCGTGAGCTCGGCTTCGGTGGCGGTCAGCGCCGTCTTGGTGTCGGACAATTCCGTCGTGGCGGCGACAAGGGTGTCCTTCGTCGCGGTCAGCTCGGTTTCAGTGGCGGACAGGCTGGTTTTTGTGTCGGACAGCTCCGTCTGCGCGGCAGTCAGCGTGTTCTGCGTCACCGCCAGTTCGGCTTCCGTCGCGGCGAGCGCTTCCTTCGTGTTCTCCAGCTCGTATTCCTTCGCCGGCAGGGATGCTTTCAGCGTGTCCAGTTCGTTCTGCGTGGCGGACAGCGTGTTCTTTACCGCCGCCAGTTCAGTCTGGGTGATAATCAGCGTGTCCTTCGTGGATGCCAGCGTGGTGTCGCGGCTGTTCAGCGCGCCCTGCGTTTCGGCGAGGGTAGCTTCGGTGGACGCGAGGGTGTCCTTTGTGGCGGACAGTTCGGTTTCGCGGTCAGCAAGCGTACCCTGCGTTTCGGCGAGGGTGGCTTCGGTGGACGCAAGGGTGGTCTGGGTATCCGTCAAGGCGGCGGCGGTCGTGTCCAGCGTGGTCTGCGTGTCCGCGAGGGTGGCTTCGGTGGATGCGAGGGTGTCCTTCGCGGCGGACAGGCTGTTTTCGGTGTCCGCTAAGGTGGATTGGGTGGAGGACAGCGCGCTCTGCGTGTCCGTCAGCTGATTCCGGGTGTCCGTCAGCGAATTGTGGCTGACGATGAGACCGGCGCCAAGTGCGATGGAGGAAACTGCCAGCACGATGGCGGCAATCATCCAGATGATGGTCTTTTTCCGGGCGGCAATGGGGCTCATAGCAATCCTCCTAACAAGCGACGAAAATGGGCAGAAAACTTCCGTTTTTTCCAGTTTACCACCATCGGGGGAAGTTGTCAATCTCGAATTTCGCGGAAGCACAAAAAACGCCCCTCCGCCGACAAAAGCAGAGGGGCAGGGGAAGGAAGATTATTGGTTCTTCACGGAAAGTTGGGGGGCAAACAAGGACTTAGGCGAAGCCCCAAAAAGCTGCACGCGGAAGGAGCATGAAA
>ERZ780168.3207-NODE-3207-length-13114-cov-3.478521_pt1 | contig 13114 bp, 9 predicted proteins | sample MGYA00510981_ERZ780168 | MGnify/ENA primary metagenome ERZ780168 (study PRJEB29588, sample SAMEA2158769) | human gut metagenome | biome: human gut; feature: human-associated habitat; material: faeces | place: Denmark | collected 2008/2010 ...
GTCCGGCAAAATATGAATCTTATATTAGCTTTTTCTTATATAGGTATACCTATGGAAGTTACAATTAAAGCAAATACAGGTGTCATTAGAGTACAGATGCGTTCTGATGCTCAACAGTTAGATTATACATCTGAAAACTTATTTCCATTTACAAAATCTAATTTTTAAATGTAGCCTTCGATGAAAAATGTAACTTCTATAATCTATATTTCATGTATATTACTCTCTCTCTGTAATATACACATACTGTATGCTCAAAAGATAACTCCACCAGATTCCACTACTATACAACAAAAGGTTACTAAATATGGAAAAGTAAAGCTGCGCACAAGTATTATGCAAGTAAGTCTTGATGCAGTCAAGGCAAATCTGATATGTGGTAAAGATACATTGAAAGAAGATTATAAAAGTTCAGTTTTTTTCTTTTGGAATAAAGTTCCCGTCGGTATCGCACGAGCCATCGTGTGGGCCGACGGATTCATCGCAGATTCCGATACACTTTATGTACACGAGGGACAAACTACACAAAAAGACTTTTATCTGACCGACCGCGTTATACAATTACAGGCCGTAACAATAAAAGGCAAAATTCCCGCTATGGTATATCGAGGCGATACTATCCGTTTTAATCCACAAGGAATCAACATATTGGAAGATGATGTGGCACGAAATATTCTGGAACAAATGCCGGGAGTAGAAGTTTCGGAAAAGAGTGTAAAAGTTGCTGGAAAAGATGTAGAAAAGACATACGTTGACGGCAAAAAGATTTTTGGAGAGAATCCAATGAATGCATTGAATCACCTTCCTGCCAATGATGTTGTATATATATCCGCTTATGATGAAGATGAGCATAAAGAGCAAACACGTAAAAACAGAAAAGGTAAGAAACGCAGAGTTCTGAATATTGAGACAAAAAGCAAATTAGTAAACTCGAAGGAAGGGAATCTAATAGCAAGTATCGGAGGAAATATGGAAAAAAAACAACTTGCAGACCATGATGTACGCTATGGCATAGGAGGTACATTTAACTTCTTCTCAGAGAAAATGTTGGTAGCGATCAATACCATGCACAACAATTTAAATAGAACAACCAATCAACCGCAAATGTTCCTCAGTACCAAGAACCCATCGCAAACTTACAGTGAAAATAGCTTTGGAGGCATCAATCTGTCCCGTCGTTGGGAAAAAGAGACAGGATTTTATAAAGAAATAAAAGGCAGCTATCAGTTTGCACGAAGCGCAACAGAAGCAAATACCCGAACTGAACAAGAATACTTCGCTACAGATGCCTTCTGGCAAAAGAGCTATCTAAACCAATATCAGAACACAAATCAGTATAATAAACATACTATGAGTACTGGATTCAGTATGAATGATAAGAAATGGGGCAATCTGATTATTGATTATACATTATCGACTAATCATTCAAAACAACATACATTGCAACAAATAACAAATAGCATAGATGAGATCCAATCTACCGGCATTTTACAACAAAATGGCAATGGTAAATCTCAAGAGATGCAAGGAGCAGTTAGTTGGAATAAATTCTTCGGAGACTGGAACTATTCCGTCAACGCGAACTATTCGAATAGCTCGTCCAACGGAGAAGAAAACCGGGAAAACAAAACACAAAATGAGGCTAGTGGAAGTCTACAAGAGATCATAGCCATTCCAACAAATGGAAGAGGAAATAAATGGGAAGCCAAAACAGGATTAAAGCGCATGTTATCAAAAGATAAATATTCATTCATCGAATTAATATACAATTTTGTATCGGACAATCGCCATATCAATCAGCTTGCATGGAACAAAATAACAGGAGAAACAGACCCTACAAATACATATAATTACCGAAATTCCCTGATAGAACATACCCCTGAAACGACCGTTATTCTACCCGATTTGGGAATCTTCAACATTGATATTTCAGCAGGGTGGAAACATTCCATTATTAAGGATAGAAAAGAAACGGCACAAACAAAATTTGAAAAATCATTTAACGCATTAAAAGGAGAAGTACAAATTTCTTTAGGAGGAAGATTTAGTGAAAAAGCAGAGCACACAATCAAATATACCATAAATAGTCAACTCCCCAATATAGCACAACTACGTTCAGAAGTCAACAACTCTAATCCTTACTTTATCAGCAGTGGAAATCCAAATCTGAAAGCCAGTACCATACATAAAATTTGGTGGAAAGAACAGTATCGCTTTAATGACTACGGACATTTGATAAATTCGGAATTAACTCTAGCTTTCATAAAAAACAGCATCTCCAATAGGAGCACTTATTTTAACAAAGCAACTTACTTGCCTGATTTTAACTATACGGCTATTGCAAATAGTACGCTCAGCAGTTACGACAATCTAAATGGAGCATGGAATATAGATTGGGATATTTCCTGGATGTATCCCATCGTAAAAATCAAATCCAATTTAGATGTTAATATTAACAATAAGTATGAACATTTGCCTTACTACTATGATAATATACGGGATATAACGAAAATAAGCACAACAAGGATAGGAACCAGATTCGCTACCAATCTGATTCCTCGATTACGTGCATCAGCCTATTGGAGCATCCACTATCGACAAGCCTCCAATAAAGTGAATGACCAATCGAACCGGATATTAACAAATCGTTTAACGGTAGACATGACGTGCACTCCCATGTTGAAGTACTTCTTTACAAAGGTATCATATACCTATCAACATCAGAACAACAAAACCTATCATCAAATTGATAAAGAAAATATCTTAAATATTTATGCTGGAGCGAAAGTATTCAACCGACAGGCAGAAGTAAGCATTACAGCATTTGACTTATTAAATTCATATCATAACCGTATTATCCAAATGAAAGATAACCATACCAGTTATATTGACAGAGAGAACTTCGGGCGGTATTTTACCATAAATTTCTCCTGGAAATTCAGAAAAATCAAATCGAACCGGATGGATATTTCAAGAGGGGTTGCATGGTAATATGAATAAGAAATCTATTAATCATTTAAAATAAAAAGTATGAGTACTCCTATTGTCGAAGTCAAGCATTTATCCCATCGTTATAGTGTCGATTGGGCCATTCGCGATATCAATTTTTCTATTGAAAAAACAGGAATATTAGGTCTGTTAGGGTCTAATGGAGCAGGTAAATCCACCACTATGAATATCATCTGTGGAGTTTTAAATCAAACGGAAGGGGATGTATTTATCAATGGCATCGATCTACGAAAAAATCCGGTTGAAGCCAAAAAACATATTGGTTTCTTACCTCAAAAGCCACCTCTCCATCCAGACTTGACTGTCGACGAATATCTCATACACTGTGCCACATTGCGGAGAATAGAGAAATCAAAAGTTCGTGAAGCCGTAGAAATAGCCAAAGAACGTTGCGCTATTGCCCATTTTAGCAAACGGCTGATAAAAAATCTTTCAGGCGGATATCAACAAAGAGTAGGAATTGCACAGGCTATTGTACATAATCCTCCATTCGTAGTACTTGATGAACCTACAAACGGGCTTGATCCTAACCAAATTGTCGAAATACGCAATCTGATTAAAGAAATTGCTGAAGATCATTCTGTCCTACTCTCCACTCATATCCTGTCGGAAGTGCAAGCTACCTGCAATGATATTCGTATGATTGAACATGGTAAAGTCGTATTTTCAGGTAGCATGAAAGACTTTGACAACTATGTGGTTCCAAGTAGTTTCACCGTTACATTTGCCCTTCCCCCTTCTATAGAAGAACTAGCAAAGATAGAACATGTGTTGAATATAGAAGAACTCTATCCCGGTACATTCCGGATACGCTTTGATGACGATGAAAACATAACTGAACGAGTAGTAGCCTTAAGCATACAAAACGGATGGCGGCTGAAAGAAATCACGATGGAACGCTGCTCTCTTGACATAATCTTTGCACAACTATCGGGAAAACTTAAAAATAATATCTAACATGACGGATTTAAAGATTATAATGCGTATTGCCCGAACCGATCTGGCCATTTTATTCTATTCGCCGATTGCATGGTTCATATTGATTGTTTTCTCATTCCTGACAACATCAAGTTTTACGTCATTAATGGAGAATATAGTGACCGACTATGATCTGTCAGGAGGCAAAGAAGTTTCTTTGAGCGGTATCTGCTTCTTAGGTAGTTACGGTTTTTTGTCCTCCGTCGTATCAAACATATACATCTATATTCCATTGTTGACAATGGGACTCATCAGTCGCGAAACGGCATCGGGTTCAATCAAACTGGCATATTCATCCCCAGTCACCAGTGGTCAGATCGTATTGGGTAAATATCTTGCAGCCATCGGATTTGGTTGCTGTCTGATGCTTGTCCCGATAGCCAGTGCTATTTATGGCAGTTTGGTAATCCCTTCTTTTGATTGGGCTCCTGTACTAGTCGCCCTTCTAGGACTCTATTTATTAATATGCGCCTATTGCGCTATCGGGCTCTTTATGTCCTCACTCACGACTTATCAAGTAGTAGCAGCAGTTGGGACACTTATTGTATTAGCCATACTGAATTTTGTAGGAAATATCGGCCAGGAATACGATTTTATACGCGAACTGACTTATTGGCTGTCAATAAACGGAAGAACAATCGATATGCTGAATGGAGTAATTCGGAGTGAAGATGTGATTTATTTCGTGGTCGTAGTAACCCTTTTCCTGACATTTACCACTTTCAAACTTACATCCGACCGACGAACTATCAGTCGTTTCCGGCAAGCAATCAGTTATCTGGGATTTTTTGTCGCAGCAATGGCAATTGGCTATTTCACTTCACGTCCGGGAATGATCAAGGTATGGGATACAACACGCACAAAACTAAACTCACTTACCGAAAATAGCCAACACGTATTAGCTAAATTGACAGGACCGGTAACTATTACCAATTATGTTAACCTACTTGATAACAAATCATATCGCTACCTCCCTATCATGAAGAAAGCGAATGAAACAATCTTCGAACCTTATTGTCTCGCTAAACCGGACCTGCAAGTGAAATATGTCTATTATTATGATTTCGCCCCCAACGGCGTTGCAAATAATCCTAAGTTTCAAGGCAAAACAGTAGATGAGATGCGTGATTATATGACCATGATTTATAACTTGAATCCTCATTTATTCAAATCTCCGGAAGAAATCCGCCAAATCATCGACCTGCGTGAAGAACAAAATACATTTGTTCGCATTATGGAAACGCAAGATGGAAAACGTACCTTCATCCGTGATTTTGAAGATATGGATGCAACGCCATCCGAAGCGGAAATTACAGCAGCCATCAAAAAGATGATTTCAACTCCTCCCACTGTTGCCTTTATCAAAGGAGACGGTGAACGTGAGGTGTCCAAATCCGGTGACCGCGATTATAGCAACTTCTCCATTGAGAAATATTCTAGAGCCGCCTTAATTAATCAAGGCTTTGATGTCTGCGAGATCGACATTTCTCACGGAGACACCATTTCTTCCCTAATCAATATCGTGGTCCTTGCAGAAATGAGAACCCCGCTTACAGAAAAAGGAGAAAATCAACTGGAGGCTTACCTGGCTCGTGGAGGTAATTTATTTATTCTCACCGATACAGGCAGGCAAGAAGTTATGAATCCTTTTTTAAGCAAATTCGGTATCAAAATGGAAGAATACCAACTGGCACAATCTTCCGTTGATTTCTCTCCTAATCTGATTCTAGCCAAAGCAACCCGTGAATCGGAAAAACTGACATTCGGATTCAAAGAAGATTTTCTCCAATATGATTTACGCGTCTCTATGCCCGGATGTGTAGCCCTTACATCCTCCGACAACGATTACGGCTTCCAATATACTCCGATTCTTGAAACAAACGCCAAAGGTGTATGGATTGAAAAAGAACAAACAGATTTACAGGAATTGCCAGTAGAATGTAATGCTTCGGCAGGAGAGAAAGAACAAACCTATATCACAGCCTATGCCCTTTCACGCCAACTGAAAGATAAAGAGCAGCGTATTATCATCTCTGGTGATGCAGATTGCATAAGCAACACCGAACTGACTCTTTCACGCGAAGGATATAGATCAGGAAACTTTAATCTGATTATCGAAAGCTTCCGCTGGCTTTCCGGAGGAGAATTTCCGATCGACGTACGCCGTCCCCATTGTACCGATAACAAACTTTCGATCGGAGTGAAAGATATTGGTACAATGAAAACTATTTTCATAATCATTATACCAGCTATCCTCTTACTTATAGGAGTTGGCATCTGGTTTTTCCGCAGAAGAAATTAATAAGAGAAAAAGATGAACTTAAAACTTATACTTAGAATAGCCCGTACCGAACTAGCGGTACTCTTTTACTCACCGGTCGCATGGTTGCTACTGATTGCATTTACATGCCAGGTAGGATTCGATTTTATGAATATCCTGACGGAAATAGTAAAAATAAAAGCATTGGGCAACACGATCACTTTCAGTGTCACAGCCGGTTTTGTCCTTGGTCTCAAAGGAATATATGAAGTAATTCAGGAAACGATCTATCTGTATATTCCTTTATTAACCATGAACTTGATGAGTCGTGAATATTCATCAGGCTCTATCAAACTACTTTATTCATCACCGATAAATAGTATCCAAATCATTACCGGCAAGTTTGTATCAATGGTGGTATTCGCCCTGATCTTTGTCATCATCCTTGCCCTACCGACAATCGTAATGTTTATCTCCGTGCCGCATGTCGATATTACACTTATCTTGGCGGGATTGTTATCCATGTTTCTGTTGATACTGACCTATTGTTCTATCGGTCTCTTTATGACCACACTCACATCTTACCAGGTTGTGGCAGCTGTCGCCACCCTTTCCGCATTAGCATTTCTCAATTATGTGGGAGGAATTGGGCAGGAGTCCATATTCTTTAGAGAAATTACTTATTGGCTATCCATTAAAGGACGTGCCAGTGAGATGGTTGGAGGATTGATATGTAGCGATGACGTTATCTATTTCCTTGCCGTAATTTTATTATTCCTCTGGCTATCGGTCATTAAACTGAACAATGAAAAAACACACCGTTCACTCCTTTCAAAAACAATGCGCTATGCCTTAGCTGTATGTACCATTATAGTTATCGGCTTTGTCAGTTCCCGTCCGGCAATGATGGGCTTTTATGATGCTACCCGCAGCAAACAACGTACACTTTCGGAAGAAAGTCAGAAAGTGATGAAGCAATTATCCGGACCTATGACAATCACAACTTACGTCAATATTTTCGATAAAGAATTTGATGTCGCTTCTCCAAAAGAGCAAAAAGAGGATATGGCACGCTTCAAAATGTACACACGTTTCAAACCGGAGATAAAGATGGAGTATGTTTACTATTACTCCACACCGAAAGACAGTGCCCTTTATCGCCAATATCCGAATAAGAACATTCGTGAGATAGCTTATGAAGTTGCCAAGAAAAAGAACTTCAATCCCCAAAAGCTGAAAAGTGCCGAAGAACTGAAAGAAAAAATAGACTTGGCAAAAGAAAACTACCGATTTGTGCGTGTTGTTGAGCGTGGATCCGGTGAACAAGCCCGCCTTCGCTTGTTCGACGATATGGAATATCACCCTTCTGAAACAGAAATCTCCGCAGCATTGAAGAAAATGCTTGTTACTCCTGTGAAGGTAGGCGCCATCACAGGACATCAGGAACGTTCCACCACTAAAAAGGGAGATCAGGATTACTCACTTTTTGCCACACATGGACGCTTTCGTTATTCCATGATTAATCAAGGTTTTGATTTGGTGGAACTGAATCTGAAGGATATGAATGATATACCAAGTAATATCAATATATTACTTATCGCTGAAATGCGTTCTTCCATGAGTTCCAAAGAACAAGAAATCATAGATCGTTTTCTTGAACGCGGAGGTAATATGATGATTATGGGAGACGTCGGACGTCAGGAAGTAATGAATCCTTTACTCCGGAAAGTTGGTTTAAAACTGTTGCCGGGAATCATTGCACAACCTTCTGATGTTAATCCCGGAGACCTCGTTCTCGCGAAAGCTACCCAGATAGCCGCCGACAGTATAGGAGGCTTCTACAAACGTATGGTTGACAGGCAGACGCATAGCGCAGTCACCATGCCATCGGCTGTTGCTCTGGAAGTTGTCGATACAACAAAATTCCATCCAATAGTTTTATTACAAAGCAACGCTCAACAAACATGGATTGAGTATCAAACAAAAGATTTTGTGAATGATTCCCTTTCTTTGGACTCTCTTCAAGGTGAAAAGCTAGGAGCCTATCCCACGGCAATAGCGTTAACCCGCAAGATAAAAGGCAAAGATAAAAAACAACGGATCATTGTGTTGGGTGATGCAGACTGTTTCAGCAATGCCGAACTACAAAAAAGCTCAAGACCGGGTATCTATTCATTCAACTTCAATATGATTCCCGGTTCATTCCGTTGGCTATGCTATAATGAATTTCCGGTATCTTCTTCCAGAGCCCCTTATCTCGACAAAGATATCAGCCTGACTCCTATGGATCTATCCACTATCAAAATTATCTATTGCTATGGCATTCCATTTATTATTGGTCTGTGTGGCATTTGGATATGCTGGAGAAGAAGAAAACGATAAAAAGAAAGAATAGAGAAACTTCCGGCAAGCAGATTTTGTGCCTGTCGGAAGTCTAATTCTTTCATAAACTCCTTCAAAACTATGCCTTCAACCGCATCACAAACCGACTTCCCTTCCCCAATTCACTCTCTACCGTCAGCGTACCACCATGAGCTTCCACAAAATCCTTCGAAATAGATAATCCCAAGCCACTGCCTTGTACTTTCGTTCCGGGTACACGGAAATAACGGTCGAAGATGCTTTTGTGATAACGCGGGTCGATACCCTTTCCAAAATCCTGAACATAGAGTTCGATCATATTTTCATCCTGTTTGGCACCGATAATCACACGCCCGTTTTCTTTAGAATAACGGATAGCATTACTTAGCAGATTTGTCAATACCCAGGCAATCTTTTCACTGTCGACAAAGAGTTTGCCGATTTTCTCTTCCGGATATTCCACTTCTATCTGGATATTAAACTTATCCGCTTGCACCTGATTAGCTTTGATCGCATATTCGATCAACTCAATCGGTTTGGTGATCTTCGGCATAAACTGTAGTTTTCCGGCTTCCACCTGGGTCATGTTAAGCAATTCTCCGGTGATACTCAACAAACGCTCGCTATTCTCCTTGATACTCTTAGACAGTTGCTCCTGTTCATCATTCAATGCACCGACACGCTTATCTTCCAACAGCTGGAGGCTCATCATAATAGCAGCAATCGGAGTCTTCAGTTCATGAGATATCGTCGAGATAAATGTAGTCTTGGCAGAATCCAGTTCCTTAAATTCCGTGATATTCTTTAATAAAATAACATCACCCAGTTTGCGAGGTTCCCCTTTTTCAGCCTCCGTATTAATGATAGGGACATAAGAGGCCTTAAAGTAACTCTCTTTGTCGTCAGCATATATCTTCAATGGTTCCTTCTGCTCGCTTGGCGTCACCAGTTCACGGATCAACCGCCGCAACAGGTCATTCTTCAAAGCCAGTTCCTCCGCCGATTGACGAATCACATTCTCCCGTTTCATATTCAGAATACTTAAGGCTTCATCATTGATAAACAAAACCTCACGTTCTGTATTCAGACCGATAATCGGGTCGTTAATACTGTTAACAATAGCTTCTATAAACTTTTTAGCAGAAAGAATATCCGACAAAGTACTGGCACGATATTCGGTCAAACGCTCCGCCATCCGGTTAAAACTATCCGCCACATCCCGGAATTCTTCATTATTATTCATCTGCAGACGCTTCTCATAATTATGATTGGCTATTTCAAGAATTCCCTCTTTCAGTTCTTTAATAGGCTTACTGATAGTACAGGGCAACCAATAAAGCAATATCAGTCCGGTCAAGATACAGATTCCTCCCGTTACGGAAATCCATAACAAAGCACGTTCCAATCCGGGCGTAGCAGCAGGACTATCAGGTTCTGTCGCTGTCAGAATTTGAAGATTCACAACTGAAAGTGTTACCAGCAAAATAATCATTCCGGCCAGCATTCCGATACCGAGAATCAGTTTCGTTTTAATATTCATAACGTTCATACGATTAATATTATGCAAGTATAATCAAATCTACATTAGCTTGTGACAAATTATTTAAAAACTTTCTATATCCCAGTATAGAACAAATAGCGTATGGCAACCTTAAATTAGGAGTTCCCATGCAAACAGTCGATATCTGTTTCTCTTTACAAACCTTGACGATGCTCCCCAAAATATCCTTCGACTGCACCTGCACCACCTCTCCCCCAAGTTCCGCCACAAGCTTAAAATGGTTCAACAGATACCGTTGACTGGCTAGATCAATTCTATCCATACTCTCTTTCGGAGTCTGAACATACAGGGCTATAAAAGTAGTATTATACCGGGTTGCCAACTTTGCCGCCTTTCTGATAATTCGCCGAGGTGTTTTCTCATGACTACTGATACAAGCCATTTCTCGTGCCGAAGTCCGACCGCTACTCCCATCACCACCTCATTCTCCACCTTTTTTTCTACCCGCAACGCTACTTCCTTCAAAGCCAACTCACGTAACTGAAGAATATTCTCTGTCCGAAAGAAATTGTCCAATGCCGTCTGAATCTTTTCCGGACGATAGATCTTTCCCGCTTTCAAACGTGCAATCAGTTCCTCTGCCGTCAAGTCAATATTCACCACCTCATCCGCTTCCTGAAGCACACTGTCGGGCACTCGTTCTTTCACTTCAATACCCGTAATCTCCTGCACTTCTTCATTCACGCTTTCGATGTGCTGAATATTGATTGCCGAGATCACATTGATTCCCTCATCCAGCAAAGTTATCACATCCTGCCAACGTTTCTCGTTCAAGCTACCTTCTACATTCGTATGAGCCAGTTCATCCACAATTACAATTTCTGGATGGACACGGATAATCGTATCCAGATCCATTTCTTCCAATTCTTTCCCCTTATAGAAGATTTTGCGACGCGGAATGACAGGGAGCCCTTGCAGCAATGCTTCCGTCCCGGCACGTCCATGAGTTTCGATATAGCCGATTTGCACGTTCACACCGTTCTCCAGCAGTTCATGCGCCTCCTGAAGCATACGATATGACTTTCCCACACCGGCTATCATACCGATATAGACCTTGAATTTGCCCCGGTGGGACTTCTTTATCAGATCCAAAAAATACTGTACACTATGTTCTCTATCATCCATTACGTCAATCTGTTATTTTAAACATCCTAACCCGTAGTAATCATCACGATCACCACGGGTTTCACAAAAATTCATGAGTTTATTTTATGGCCTTAAAGTTACGCCAAATACTAAATGGGCGTCCTCCAAACGTGGATTCCATATAGCCTGTACAAATATAGGCAATGAAAACTTATCATTAAAATTTATTGCTTTCGTTGCTTTCAAAGCTAGGTTCGTCACTGCAAACCCATTCACATTATACTGCGGAGTCTTATAAGGAACCACTCCACAAGTAGCATTCAGATCAACTCCTTTCACACTGAACGGATAATTCAGTTCTACGTAAGAAGAGTATGCCTGCTTTTCCTCCCCCTCATCAGTCGTTTTTCTGTCAGCACCGGCAAACATGGTATACCATGCGATAGATAACGGGAACTTTTCAATAGGAAGCGTATAAGCTAACCCTGCTTCAAAATGATGTCCGGTGTCTCCACTTTTAAAATGGAAATAATTATTGGTAAGTTCTCCATTAGCCACATCAGCTTGTCCGTCCCACCAAAGAGTGGCTACAGAAAGTGTCGGTCCCGCTTCACCAAACTTATAAGCTGCGGTTAGGTCAATTTCTTTATTACTCTCACTCAAACTGGTTGAGCCCCATGCAGTAAGCGAGAAATTACCTACGCTAAATCCCAAAGTCGGCTGAAAGGAAGCGGCTCCCCCCTGATAAATACCACGCCATACATACGAACTTACCAAATCACCTTGTATAGTAAACTCTTGTGCTTGTGCATTGCCAGTTCCCAACATACATACGGCTGCTACAGCCATTGTTCCTAAAATACTCTTTTTACTAAAAAAACTTTTCATACTTCTTATCTAATTCTATTTTATGTTCCTGTAAAAAAGCATCCAACTGTTTATATAACTTCTCATCTTCATTAAAACTGAGATATAAAAACGTCTGGCTTCCTCGACCTTTAAAAGAATCACTTACAAAAACTTCCATTTCACTGGAACTTGCCGCCCATTCGCTTTTCAGAACACCAGTAACAATATACTCTTTTTCACCAATGCGAAGGGAATCTCCTAAATTCCCTGAAAATCCAAGATTACTAAGCACAAATCCATCCGCTGCAATTTCATTTTCTTTCTCAGGGAATGTTCCTTCCAACAAGTCTCTGTGTGCCATTTGACGATAAGTTTCATCGGCATGGATAAAACAGATCATAAATTCTTCTGCCACAACGTCACGGATTTCCATTTTTCCACACTGTTCCAGCGTATATCCTTTTCCTTTCTCACCGCTTTCTACAGAATTAAAAAGTTCCTTATCCGTTTCAATATAATAATGCCAGTCTCCGTAAATAGTTTTGCTGTTCGCCAGATCACTTTTCTGACTGCTGTAAATCAAAGAAGAAATCCCGGAAAGCAATGATGCTGTTAATAAAATACTTGCAAAAATTGCAAATGTCTGGCTCTTGTAATACCGCATATATTTCCATGCCAGCTTTAACATACGACATCACCGCCTTTTGCCGGAAATCTTCTCTTTCCTGTAACAATCTGACCATCTTCAATATGAATTACTCTGTCGCAAGTCTGTGCAATGGCTTCATTATGCGTTACCATGAGAATCGTCTGATTGTACTTACGACAACTCGTTTTTAATAACCCCATAACCTCAATGGTTGTGGCTGAGTCCAAATTACCTGTCGGTTCATCGCAAAGCAGGATACTCGGTTTATTTGCCAAAGCTCTGGCGATTGCAACTCTTTGCTGCTGACCGCCGGATAATTCGTTTGGATATTTCTTGCGTTTCTCCCAAATGCCCAGTTCCC
>ERZ780168.3209-NODE-3209-length-13108-cov-6.923083_pt1 | contig 13108 bp, 10 predicted proteins | sample MGYA00510981_ERZ780168 | MGnify/ENA primary metagenome ERZ780168 (study PRJEB29588, sample SAMEA2158769) | human gut metagenome | biome: human gut; feature: human-associated habitat; material: faeces | place: Denmark | collected 2008/2010 ...
CGCTGCCCGCCTGTACGGCGGCCTCACCCGCAAAAACAACGCAGCCGATGCTTTTTTCCTTCAGATCGAGCACCATGCCGCGCACGCCGTTTTCAAAAATCAGAATCTCGCCGTATTCCGCGCCCGGCAGACCGCTGACCTCGGCGATGCCGTCGCCGTAGGAGAGGACGGTGCCAATCTCAGTCGCGGAGGCCTCCGGCTGGAAATCCTCCAGCGTTTTGCGGAGCAGCGGGATAACGTCGCTCCGGCTGCGGATGGCGGCGGCGATCTTGTCCTTCAGCTGACGGCTTTTGCCGGAGCTGCTCCAGTCATAGACCAGCTCGCGGCTCTCGCCCTCGCCGAGCTCCAGCCGGAAGCCGTCTTTCATCCGGTCGTCCCGCTCCCAGTGCAGGTTGACCGGACGCTGGTATTTCTGATGCAGGAAGTCGCGCAGCTGCGCAAGCTGCTCCTCGGTCGGAGCGGTGCGGCTGTATACGCGGGCCTGCAGCTTCTGCTCACTCATGCGTTATGCTCCCCGCTTGACTGCGTGCAGAAAATCCGCATACGGATCGTCCGCGTCGGAGACCAGCTTGTCGACCGCGTTGGAGACCAGCGCACCGATCTGCTCGTTGGCCTCACGCAGCATGGCGTCCTTTTCCCGCGCGGCCTGCGCCTTTGCGGCAGCAAGAATTTTCTGCTTTTCTGCGTCTGCGCCTGCAAGACGGGCTGCCGCTTCCGCGTCGGCCTGCTTCATGGCGTCCGCGCGCAGCTGCTCGGCTTCCGCCTGCATGCCGGAGAGCGCTTCATCGGCTTCGCGGATCTTCTGTTCGGCCTCCTGCAGCTTTGCCTGCGCGTCGGCTTCCAGTCCGGCATAATACTCCTGCCGTTTTTTCATGAATGCGGTGACGGGCTGATACAGAAGGAAATACAATCCGCCCGTCAGGATGATCAGATTAAACATGTGCAGCAGGATCTGCTGCCAGTCGATATTCAGCGGTACTCCCATACTATTTCTCCTTTACAGCACGAAGATGATCAGAATGGCGACGATCAGGGCATAAATGATGGCGGTCTCAATAAAGACCAGACCCAGCATCATCGAGGACCGGATGCTGCCGGAGGCTTCCGGCTGGCGGGACATGCCCTCGGCGCTCTTGCCGATGGCGATGGCCATGCCGAGCGCACCGGCCGTCGCGACAAGACCCACGACAACGGCCGCGGCGATCGCCTTTGCGCCGGTCGAGTTTTCAGCCGCGGCCGCGGCTTCCGCGGCAGGCGCGGCGTCAGCGGTATCCGCAGCGCTGGCCGACACGGCGAGCAGCGCGCAGACAAGCAGCATGACAAGCATCAGGGATACCATTCGTTTTGCAGTCAGTTTCATTTTTCTGTTCCTCCATTCGTCAAGCGGCCTGCTTGACTTTTTTGTTATGCGGCTCTGTGACCTCACCATAGAAGATCGACACGAGTGTCGTCAGGACATACGTCTGAATGAGCGCGTGCAGGAGCGTGAACATGACGCCCACGAATACCGGCAGCACAAAGCTCAGGCTGAGCGAATAATAAACAAGCTCCGTGACCAGCAGACCGCTCAGCAGCGCGCCGAACAGACGGAAGCTCATGGAGATGGGAAGCGAGAAATCCTTGAGCGTGTTGGCAGCGCCGCGGAGCTTGTTTGCCGCGATGCCGCCGCCAAGGATCACGAGATAGGACATGCAGCCCACGCTGATGGCCGCGTTGATATCCGACAGCGGCGCGGGAAGGGAAATGGAGCCGCCGGCCGTCGTCACGGCCTGCAGGCCGAACAGCTCAAAGAGCGTGCCGAAGAACACATAGACGCCCGCACCGAACAGATACGCGCCAAGAAAGCCATTGCGGTGCGGGCTGTTCGTCTGCGCAAGGTTCTGGAAGAATGTCACAAGCTCTTCCAGCAGCAGCTGAAGCTTTCCGGGCTTATATTTGAATCGCGGGATCACAAAGATCCGCGCCAGCGCCGCCAGCACCAGCAGCACGCCCGTGACGATAAACCCGGAAACGACCGCCGGATTCACGTCCATCAGCCCGAACAGACTGATTTTATTGTCCTCATGCAGAACCGCGTCCCGCATGATCGTCTGCAGGGATTCCTTCGCGCCGCCCTTGCCCAGCAGCAGGCTGAACGCCAGCGAGGCAAGCAGCAGAACGCCGAGGACCGCAAGCGAAATGATCTTACGCTTCTTGCTCATATGCATCCTCCTTTGATCAGGCCTGCCGCCGCTCAGGCTTCCTGCTCAGCGGCGCGGAAGCTGAAAAAGTAGGCGACAAACGCGAGATTGAAGCCGATCCCAAGCAGGATCTGCATAATATGCGCGCCGCGCAGTGCGATCTCCGCGATGCAGCCCACGAGAAGTAAAACGCCCGCGGCCAGCATCCAGCGCCGCTCCTTCGGGTGATCTGCGCCCGGTTCATTTTCCAGACAGAGCATGACGCGAAGCAGGACAAGATCGATGACGGCTGCGGCCAGCGCCTCTATTGTAAGTGCCATTTTGGTTTCCCTTTCTTTCGGAAAGCAGTTGAACGCTGTCTTGACTTCCCGAAGCGCCCATATTATAATGCGCATGCAGATATGTGTAAAATCCGAAATAAATATGGTCTTCATATGAATATGACATATCAGAGGAGACATGTATGAACGTAAATTATGACTATTACCGGATCTTTTATTATGTTGCGAAATGCGGCAATCTCTCGCAGGCGGCAAGAGAGCTGGTCAACAACCAGCCGAACCTGACGCGCTCGATCAAAAATCTCGAGGCGGAGCTGGGCTGCCCGCTCTTTTCCCGGACGAACCGCGGCATGAAGTTAACGCCGGAGGGCGAACGGCTCTACCGGCATGTCAAAATTGCAGTAGAACAGCTGGAAGCCGGGGAAGCGGAACTCGCGCAGAGCCGTTCTCTGCAAGCCGGTACGGTGTTTCTTGCTGCAAGTGAGGGCGCGCTGCGCTGCATGCTCCTGCCGGTGCTCGAGGCATTCCGCACCCAATATCCGGGCGTGAGCCTGCGCATCAGCAATCATTCGACCCCGCAGGCTATCGCCGCTCTGCGAGAGACGACTGCAGATTTTGCCGTTGTCACGACGCCGGTTCTGCACGCGGCGGCCTTTCAACAGACAAACATCCGGCAGATCCAGGAGGTTGCCGTCTGTTCTCCGTCCTTCCGGGACCTGCTGGATCGTACCGTCACGCTGGAGGAACTGCGGACCCATCCGCTCATCACACTCGGCGCGGATACGCAGTCCTATGCGCTTTATTCCGGCTTCTTTGCGGCTCACGGCCTGCCGTTCCGTCCGGATATCGAGGCCTTTACCGCCGATCAGATTCTCCCGATGGTCGAATCTGGCCTCGGCGTTGGCATCGTCCCACAGGATTTTATTCGCCCATCCGACAATGTGCGCGTCATTAATCTTGCTGAACCGCTTCCGCCGCGCAGTGTCTGCCTCGTTAAGCGCAAAGATCAGCCGCTCAGCGTCGCCGCCAAGGAACTGGAAAAAATGCTGGTCGAACATTGGAAGAGCAATATACTGCCGGAAAATGCGCGTGCGCATTCTTGTTAAAATCCCGTTTGCAGACTTGATTTCCGACAGCGTATTTGTTATAGTACAAATAGATCAAACAAACTGAATCAAGGACAGCGCGCGCGGGTCTTGACCCGCAGGCGGAACGGGGTGCAAAGCCCCACGAGTGGGTCACTGTGAAGCCTTCCGGCATGGAGGGATCAGTCAGATACGCCGAGTGCTGTCCTGTGCTTGCGCCGTCACCGCAGCCGAACAGGATGGGCGTTTATACGCCTTTGTCCGTGCGGCCAAATCGGGGCGCACGGCTTTTTGTTTTGTATCGGACGGTGAAAGGAGCCGCAATATGGAGCAGCAGAATGAACTTCGGCTGACAAAGGCAGAAAAGCGGATTATCGCGGAACTGCGCCAGCTGAAATACGGGGAGATGCGTATCGTCATGCGGAACGGCGTGCCCGTTCAGATGGAAGCGACCCGGAGCGAAAAGCTGGAGGAAAAGTAACATATGGTTTGCAGGCTGTGAGGCCGGGCCATCGGAAGAACCGACGCCCAAGTGAGTTTCCCGAACGCGGAGACTCGCTTGGGCGTTTTTTTCTGCGTGCACTCAGCCCAAGTAACCGCTGATTCAATCGGAAGGAGTTATCGGCTGTTTAAATGGGCTTTCAGATAGATATTAAATAAAGGAAGGAATCATTGCAGATGAAAAAGAGAATTCTACCCATCGTGCTTGTGCTGGTCATGCTTCTGAGCCTTTTGCCCGCACAGGTCTTCGCAGCAAGCTACACCTTTGACCCCAACGCAACGATCTTTACACAGAATTACACGACGGAAACGCCCCGGCCCAACAACCTCGGCGACTATTTCACCGTGACCACAACGCCGCTTTCTACAGCGAAGAAGACCGCGGCATGGACCACCGGCAACAACGGAACCAGTGTGGCCGTCTTCAACAAGAACGGCAACAAGCTGTATGAGGACACGCACGCGATTCTGACGTTTACGTTCAAGAAAAACTGCAACTTCTGGTTCAAGCATCTGTTCTCCATCAGTTCCGGTTCTCCCTACAGCTACGCCGAGTTGCGTCTTAACGGGACTGCAATCGCCAAGGGCACCAGCAGCGATAAACTCGCAAGTCCGTACAACGTGGATGTAAAAGCAGGCGACATTTTCGAGATCGATTTCTACTCGGAAGAAGATTTCATGACGCCCTGCGCAATGACGCTGAAGAACATCCGCTGCACCGACCCTGTTTCCAGCGATGTCACCGTTACCTTCGACGCGAACGGCGGCGAGGGCACAATGGCCGCGCAGACGCTGACCGAGGGCAAGGGTACACTGACTGCCAACGCCTTTACGAAAGAGGGCTTCCGTTTCGCGGGCTGGGCGCTTTCAGCCGCGGGCGAAAAGGTCTATGACGATGGTGCGGCAGTCGAACTGACGGCGGACACCACGCTCTACGCGCTCTGGGAGGCCGAGCAGTCCAATCTGCCCGTTCATTTTGACGGCAATGGCTATCAGGAAGCCATTCTGGACGCCGACATTGACGAAAACGGCCATGCGGTGCTTCCCGCGCTGAACAGCGCCAAATTCCCCAGCGGAAAGAGGTATTACGACTGGTACATCGTGCTGGCGGACGGCACGCTGGGCGACCGCGTGACGGCTTCTTATGACCTCAGTGCCTACCGCGAAAGCGGCGTGACGCTCAAGGCGCAGTGGTACAGCCGCAGCTACATCATTTGCTACCATGCCCGCACCGTTGACAGCGGCGTGACGGGCAGCATGGAAGACCAGCGCGCCCCCTTCGATCAGAAGATCCAGCTTTCTGCCTGCACGCTGATGCGCGAAGGCTACACGTTCGCGGGCTGGTCCACCAGCGCCAGCATCTATGGCAAGGTGGAATATGCCGACGGCGCGGAACTCCTGCGCGAATGGAGCGACGGCGAGTGGGACTATTGGGAGGAGGACTATGTGGACGGCAGCGAGGACGGCGAGCACTTTGACCTCTATGCTTGCTGGACCAAGGACATGTCCGATGCGGAAGCGGCTGCCCGTGAAAAGCTGGAAGCCGCAAAGACGCTTCTGAGCAAAAACTATCAGCCCAACTTCAAGACGGACAAGAATCTTCTGACTATGGCGCAGGCCCGCCTGACTGCCGGTAACATTGAGGGTGTCACCGTTGCGATGAAGAGCGCTGTTACCAAAAAGGATCTGTTCACGGACGCGCGTGCCAGCATCGATCTTGACGGCACGCTGCATTATAAGTGGAACGACAACGGCACGACCTCCTCGACTAACCTGTACTGCGATGCCGCGCTGATCCTCACCTGTGACGGCTACACCGATGAGGTGGAGAGCGCGACCGTCATCATCGGTCTGGACGAGGACAGGGCACTCGAAGCGCTGCGCGTGCAGGGCCGTCGCATCGTCATCCCGCAGGAACTGAACGACAGCACGACGCTTGCATCCGTTCCGCACTACATGGTCAAAGAGGGAGTAGACGAGAATGATGTGGACTACAATTCGTCCAATGATCTGCATCTGTGGGCCGAGGTCACATGGCAGTCCTCGAACCCCTCTATGATCGGCATTGGCAGTAATACCACCAAGCTCTACGCACCATACACCGTGAAGGTCAGCCGCCCGAAGACGGATACAAGCGTGACGCTCACCGCCGCTCTGACCTACAGTGGCCGCGACGATCTGAAGGTCTACTTTACCTACACCGTAACGGTCAAGGGCACCCAGAAAGCTATCGACTATCAGGAAGGTCTGGAACTCTGGCTGTCCGGCGGCACGCAGGACCCCTACGGCGCACTCTATGTCCCCGCGACCGGTGCGAAGATTGACGTGAACAACGTCACCACCGACATCCATTTCCCCACCACCTCGGATATGCGCAGCGTCTTTGCTGACAATTATGGCGCAGACTTTGACGGAAAATACACCCCTATCCTGATCACCAGCAGCAATGAATCGGTCGTGGAGTCCCTCGAAGCCAATGCTGCCCGCGCGTGGGTCTACCGGCCTTTGCCCGGTCAGGAAGATGCCAAGGTTACGCTGACCGTCAAGATCCTGTCCCGCCCCAGCGGTTCCGGCAAGGACTATGACAACATGCAGGTCCTTGCAAGCAAGGAGATCCAGATCACCGTCCCGGCTATGTCCCAGACCGAGATCGATGCAGCTGCGGCCTTTATGAAGAAGGTCTGCACCGAGGACGTCTACTGGGAGGGCATCCGCAAGGCCAATACCGCGCACGATAACGTTACCGGCGATCTGTGGTCGTTCATGGAGATCGTCCCGGACGGTGACGGTTACAAGTTCCTCCGCACCTCGGCCGAATCCCAGTGGCTCGGCGTGAAGGTGGATGATATCGACGGCTGGTACAACTCCGAGCAGTACCGCTGCTTCCGTTCCAGCGTTCCCAGTGTGGTCGCGCACGAGAAGCTGTCCGTCACGAAGCCGCAGTACAACACGCATGTCAAGATTGACAGCGTTCTGACTTATGTCGAATATGGCAAGTATTACGAGAAGTTCAGTTCTGATCCTGCCTATGCGCAGTTCAAGCAGTTCTACAAGCAGCCGGTGAGTACGGTCGTCACCGTGATCGGAACTACCGGTATCGAGGACCCGTCTGTTAAGGATATCACTATCACTGTGAACGTGACCGGCAGCACCTTTGCACCGGCCTTCGCCGATCTGACAGCTGCAACCTATACCTGCAAGAGCAATGCCTATCAGACGGCATGGGACGCACTGGAATCCGTGCTGACCTCCAACAGCTACACTTACACAGGCTCCGGCAATTATGTGACCGGTGTGACCGACCCCGCAGGCTGCCGCCTGTACGCAGGTGATCCGGCGCACGGCGAATGGTCTGGCTGGATGTACACCGTCAACGGCAAGATGCCTATGCTGGATGCAACGACCTACGCCACGCTGGACAAGTATCTCCTTCAGGCAAACGACCGGATCAATTTCTATTATGTAAACTGCCCGACCGAGTCCGGCGACCATGATTGGACAGAGAACACCGCAAAGCGTCAGGAACCCACCTGCACGGCTGACGGCTCCGCTTTCTACAGCTGCTCGACGTGCGGAGGCACAAAGACCGAAAACCTGCCCGCAACCGGCCACCAGTATGGCGAACCGGCATGGACGTGGATCGGCTATGAAAGCGCGTCGGCAACCTTCACTTGCGCAAACGACGCTTCTCACGAGGAGACTGTCGCCGCAGCCGTCACCAGCGCAGTCACCAAAGAGCCCACCTGCACCGAGGATGGCCTGCGCACCTATACTGCTTCCGTCACCTTTGGCGAGAAGAACTACACCGATACCAAGACAGAAGGCATCAAGGCCACCGGCGAACACGTCTGGGACAACGGCGTTGTTACCACCGAGCCGACCTGCACCGCAAAGGGTGTCAAGACCTATACCTGCACGAAGTGCAGCGCGACAAAGACCGAAGAACTCAATGCGTTGGGGCACAACTACGAGACAAAACGCACCGAGCCGACCTGCGAGAAGGACGGCAAGGAAGAAGAGGTCTGCTCCCGTTGCGGCGATGTGCGGTTCAGCAGAGTCCTGCCTGCAACCGGCCACAGCTACCGCTGGGACCCGCGTACCAGAAGAACCGTCTGCGAGAACTGCGGCAAGATTCTGGATGAAGGCGGGAACACGCGCCCGATCATTCCGGCGAACCCCGGAAAGACCGACAAGAATTTCCCGTTCACGGACGTGAGCAAAAATGATGGCTGCTACGACGCGGTTGATTATCTGTACAGCAAGGGCATCATGAACGGCACCTCAAGCACGAAGTTCAGTCCGAACGGCGAATTGACCCGCGCAATGGTCGTAACGATCCTGTATAGAGCACAAGGGGAACCTGCAGTTCACACGAGCGGCAGCTTCAAGGACGTAGCGGCAGGTTGCTACTACACCGAGGCTGTCGAATGGGCAGCGGCGAATAACATTGTCAAGGGCTTCACCGATGGCACGTTCAAGCCGGACAAGTCCGTGACCCGTGAGCAGCTGGCTGCATTCCTCAGCCGCTTCGCACAGTATAACGACGCCAAAATCATCGAGGCCGACGGCCAGCTGAGCACAGACGCAGTCGTTTCCGGCTGGGCAAGGAAGAACGTCGAATGGGCTGTTGCAGAGGGCATCCTGACCTCCGTACAGGCCAGAAACGCAGTGCAGAACGCAACGCGTGCCGAAGTTGCCATGGCAATCTACACCTACCTGACCAAAATCGCAAAGTAAGCCCAAACAGCAAAGCCCGGCAGGAAAACCTGCCGGGCTTTTCGTCTGTCAAGAACCTTCTGTCTTTGCTTGCATACCGGATTCACACGCGGCGTTTCGGTATTCTCGTGGGGTACATTGGTAAAATCGTCGGAACTGTTTGGAAAAGTAACTTGGATTGTCAAAGCCGCAGGCGGCGGAGATCTCTGCAATGCAGGCGGTAGGCGCGGCATGAAGCATTGCTGCGCTCTGCATGAGCCGGCATTTCAGAAGATATTGTATCGGTGTATCGCCAATCATCCGATGAAAGCAGCGCAGGCATTCCCGTTCGCTTAGCCCGGCGGCGTTTGCAATTTTTGTGAGCGGAATCGGTTCGGCGTAGAAGTCCTGTATGTATTGCAGCATCTTTTCAATGCGTATTGTGTCTGCATGTTTTTCGGCCGTTTGTGCGGACAGATGCGGGCGCATTTGCGCATAGCAGTGCAGAAGGAGATGGGAAAGGTTTTCGCGGACGGTAAATTCATACGCAAAAGTATCGTTTTTTAATGCGGAAAAAGCATCCAGAAACCACTTGCTGTCTGTGTCGGCATCTGTTTTCCAAACGGTAAAATCCGAACAAGCGGTCAGTCGGCCAATGTATTTTTTATAAAATGCCGTGCTGGCGCCTCCGGTGATCAGAAATGGGGAAAACACGATGGATTGCAGTTCTCCCATGGGATAACCGACGATAGAGTGAAGAACATTTCCATTGATCGTAACCAGATCTCCCTTGTTTAAAAAATGCTCCATGCCGAGCGTTTGCAGCTTCAGCGTACCATCGGCAATGTAAATTACCTCAAACTCCTCATGCCAATGCCATGGAATCGCATCGCCGGGTGCATCTGTTTCTCTCGCCGGTTTTGTTATGATCGGCCTTGGCTGCGCACCAATCTATCCCTGCCTCATCCATTCCACGCCGGACCATTTCGGCGCAGATAAATCGCAGGCGATCATTGGGATTCAAATGGCCTGCGCGTATGTCGGAAGCAGCCTGATGCCGCCGCTGTTCGGCCTGATCGCCGGGCATATTACAGTCTCTCTGCTTCCTGTCTATCTGAGTGCCATTCTGGTACTCATGATTGTCATGCACGAAGGGCTGATCCGCAAAACTGCACAGAAAGAAGCCGCTTGACCGCCGATTATGCAAAAGCAGTCTGCAAGCCCAAACCGCTTGCAGGCTGCTTTTTATAAGTCCAGTGTCGGCTTGCCCCCGGTATCCCGCTGGATGCGGCCTTAATTATAGAATTTTTCCTCGATTTTTACCACGACGCCGTTTTTCAAAGTAAGCGTATACGGCTGGACGAGCAGCCCTTCGTTTTCCTGCGCGGCGGCGACAAAGTCCCGCCATGTTTTGAACGTATACAGCCGGTCCTCGCCTGCGCCATATTCCTGCTCGATATCGTAGATCGTGACGGATGTGTTCGGGTCTACCTTGTAGGTATAAATTTCGCCGGAATCGACCCGGTAATATCCATACCAATAATTCTGCGGCGAAATATTCAGCGCCTTGAGCGTTTGCAGATCCTCTTCGAGAGAGGCATTCAGCAGCGTGATATGCTCGGCTGTGACGGAATCCCCGCTCACGCTCTGCAGAACCACGTTCCGGCGCGTGCTGACCTCTGTGATCTGCGAGGTCTGGAGCGAATAGGAGAGCGTCAGCACAACGTCCGCCCGCGTCAGCGTGACGATCAATGATTGCTGGTCTTCTGACAAGCCTTTTGTCCAAATGGTATCCGCGTCCAGATACCGCAGATCGGCGTTTGCACCGCTGAAATACTCGACGAATGCGGAATAATAGCGCGGCCACTGGGAAACATCGCCCGGCAGATCGCTCATTTTGCTGTCCTCGATCTGGAATTTCCGAACGATATCCTCATATTCCGCCGTCATATCCTGCGCCCAATGCGCGTAATCCAGCTTTTTGTGAACATATTCCCAAATCATATCCTCAGAGAGAGAAGCCTCCGCAGACTCGCCGCCGGACGGGGCAGTGGAGGCGATCGCCTCCAAATACTGCTGGAACAGATTCATGTCTGCTGGAAACCAGTCTCCGGACGCTTCCGGCAATACCCACGCTCCGTCTGCATTCTGCACGGCAAGCGGGCCGCAGAAATCGCGGATCCAGTCGCTCAGACTCCCGCTCGGGTACTCCGCAAAGCCCGTGCAGATATTGCCCGGCGCATCCAGCTCGAATCTCGCCACTGTCGTTGAGCCGCCCCCGTTCCATTCCCAGTCGGGGCCGGTGTAGTCATAGTAAAAATCGTAATGCAGGTCGCATATGACGACGGTTTTCCCGTTTTCCTCAAATGAACCGTATTCGCGCAGGCTCGGCAGCACGATATCATTGTCGTCGCGCGGGTACCGCTGCGCGACCGCCGCGTCAAAGAGCACCGCCTCCCGCCCGGTCAGACCGAACATGGAAGAGGCCGGGATGGGGAGCGTACTCTGTGGCTCAGTCGTCGGAACCTGTTCCTCCTGCACGGTCGATTGCTCCGGCGAAGCAAGCGTAAAGGAATGAATGTACCAGTTTTCGCCGTCCTTCACCAGCTTCAGAACAGCCTTGCCGGAAAGAGATCCCGCCGTGCTGCCGTACAGCAGCGCAGTATCTCCGTCAGGCTCGATCTCGCCGCTGGTGCAGCGGAAATAGCCGGGGATGTAGTCGCTGGTGGTGGTATAAAATGCGTCCGTGTCTTCGAGATAGGTGTAGCCGGAAAACGGCGTCTGCATATCCGTCAGGTCGGCAAGGCCGATGCCCGCGAAGCGCTTCAGGACGCCTTCGACCGCAGACGCAGGATACCGGTGGATAGGCAGTGGGAAATCCTCCACGCTGTCGACGCGGAATTCCCATTTGGCGTTCAGCTGGGCAAATTCCTCCTCCGAAATATCCTCCTCGCCGCATTCTCCGAAGTAAGCAAGGAAATTGTTCAGATTCAGATCGCGTACATCGTCATAGGTCGAGGTGAAGAAGCCGTTGACCGCGAAATGACCGAGTGTTTCGTCAGTCGAAAATTCATAGTCGGCAAAGACCGCGTTGACTTCGTCGATCTGTTCCTGCGTCAGCGGCGTCGCGGTTTTCTGCGCTTCCTGCTGTGCGGGTTCCGCTTCCTCCGGCAGCGTGATTTCCCCCGTTTTCTGCCGCGTCAGCTCCGCAAACGAGCAGCCGGTCGCGGACACGACGAGCAGCAAAGCCAGAATGACACACAATACGCTGGTGCGCTGCTTTTTCGTCAGGAACAAAATGCGCTCCTTGACTGGAGGTCCAGCCAAACTCAGCGCTGCCGTTTTGCGCGGTGCTTGTGCCAGAATCGCGCGGGCGTAGGCAAGGCGCTTGCTCTCCGGCAGCTTGGCGGCGACTGCCTCATCACACGCCAGCTCCGCGTCGCGCTTAGAGCAAATCGCAGCAAGCCAGATGAACGGATTCCACCAGTAGATGGTCACGGACGCTGTGCGGCAAAGCAACCACAGAAAATCCAGATGCCGCAAATGCGTCAGCTCATGACGCAGGATCAATTCCGCCTCGTCCGCTTGCAGCACGTCCTCTGTCAGATAGACCGCCGGAATCAGCCCGGCCAGACACGGAGATTGAATGCGGTTCGAGACGTAAATATTCGTCCTTCCATGTTTTCCGAGGAATTTCCGGCTCCTGTGCAGCCGAACCGTAAACACCAGCCACGTGCCAAGCATCCAGAGTCCGAGCAATGCGCTGCCGCTGAACCAGGCAATTTGAAGAATCTGTGCCGTCGTCAACGGCTTTGCAGCCGGTTTCGCAGTTTCTTGTACCGGGGAAACCGGTTGCTGCGCGAGTGTTTGCGGCTGTGTCACGGTTTGTGCGGGTTGCTGGATCACCGGTGCAGTCTGCACGGGCCGCTCTGCGCTCTGCGTCGGAGCGGCCGCGTCCTCTGCCGGAAGAACCGGCAGAGAAACCAGTGTTCCCGGCAAGCAGAGTTTCAAAAGCACGACCAGCCACAGGCAATAGATCATCCGCTTCGGCACACGGTTTTTGAACACCGCCCGCACCAGCAGGATGGCTGCGATCAGCGCGGAGAGCATCAATGTTTCTCGTATCATGGCAGCTCCTTTCCCTCAATGCCCCGGCCGGCTGTCTGCCGGGCGTACCGTAAACGCTTCGCCGGGGCCTCCCGCGTCATAATAGGAGAAGAACCCCATGCGGCAGATCGCGCCGTCCTGCAGCTCGTATTCAAAGCTGCCCCAGAGCGCGTTCATTGTTTCTGCTGCGTTGGCCTCCGGGTCGCCGACGCGCAGACCGCGCGGCGAGGGGTAGCCGGGGCTCGTCGTATAGACGCAG
>ERZ780168.3212-NODE-3212-length-13102-cov-11.708132_pt1 | contig 13102 bp, 16 predicted proteins | sample MGYA00510981_ERZ780168 | MGnify/ENA primary metagenome ERZ780168 (study PRJEB29588, sample SAMEA2158769) | human gut metagenome | biome: human gut; feature: human-associated habitat; material: faeces | place: Denmark | collected 2008/2010 ...
GCATTTTCTCTTTTGCGAGTTTTATAACAATCCCTTTGTTTTTAATGAGCTTGTTAATGTCGCTTTTGACACAATCAATAAGTTTGTTTTCGTTGATATAGTGCGAGGTGCAACCTTGCGTTTTTCTTGCTTTTGAACAAGAATAAGAAGTTGTTCCGTGGTAACGGCGTTGTGCATACATTCGACTTTTGCAGTCGGCACATAATAACAAGTCAGAAAAAAGCACCGGTTCGCTGTAATCATGTCTAACTGGTTTTCTGTCTAATCGTAATTTCTGTGCTTCAGCAAAAATCTCTCGACTTATAATCGGCTCTTGTCTGTCAGGAAATATTACAAGACTGTCAACATCCGAACGCTTGAAGTTAATCATATCGCCGCAGTAATCTTGATAAGTCAAAATTTTTGCAACGGTATCTTTAGACCAACGATATGGATTTTGCTCCGGATTGAGTTTTGGCAATCCAATTGTCGATGGTATTTTAACTTTGTTCGCAAAAAGATAATTTGCAATACTTGCCGGACCGTAACCTTTTAGGTACAAGTCAAATATTTTTTGCACAACGGCAGCTGTCGGCTCATCAATTAACCAATCGCCGTTTTCGGCTTTTTTGTAACCGTAAAGCGGACGAGTTGCCAATCGTTTACCTGAGGTGCCTTTGCTCTTAACTACAGCTCTTTGCTTCCTTGACAAATCTTTGGCATACCATTCATTCATAATGTTTTTAAATGGGATAAAATCGTTTAATTCATCATTGACCGATGTGTCAAGGTTGTCTGCAATAGAAATAAAGCGGACACCTTTTTCCGGGAATAATACTTCTGTGTAGTACCCAACCTTAAGATAATTTCTTCCAAATCTTGATAAGTCCTTTACTATAACTGTTTTGACTAAATCGTTTTCAACATCGGAAAGAAGTCTTTTAAAATCCGGTCTGTCAAAATTTGTTCCCGTAAAGCCATCGTCAACATAAATCTCTGTCGGCGTCAAGCTGTGTTTAAGTGCATAGTCCTGAAGGATTTGCTTTTGATGTATAATACTGTTGCTGTCGCCTTTTAACTCGTCATCAGACGACAGGCGGCAATACAGGGCTGTAAATCGTAAATTTTGTTTGTTTTCCTGCATATCTGTTATTCTCCTTTTACGCAGGCAACAATTGATTTATCTCCATAATACCACCTTGCAAAATCAAGTCAAGACTTCGTGAGGATTTTTTCCTCTATATATATTCCGTAAAAAACGGGTTTTCGCACCCCTAAAATCCAAAAAAATTTAAAAAATTTTTAATTTTTTTAATATTCTGTGATATCTTGCTCTATAAGTATGCGTAATTTGTGCAATGTGCGATTGAGCTTACGAGAATACGCCTGTCTTGAAATATTATGCTTGTTTCCAAGCTCTTCGAGTGAGGGGCGTTTATCAGGAGAAAAAAACACCTCATCAATAATCAGTCTTTCAAGGTCGGTCAATTCGGCTAAAGCCACAAGCAAGCATTTGTGCAACTCCTGAGCTGATAAAGTTTTCACTATGTCAGATTCAGTATCAATATATACATCCGACTTATCGTTATAATCGCTCAGCGACTCAATTCGCTTTTTGTGTTTGTTCTTATCATAAGCTTTTCTCTCGATTTCTTTGATTGCCCACTGCTTATTCAGGTTTTTGTCCATCGCCAGGTAAACTTTTGACATTCCACCTTTTCCGATCAGCTTTAAAACCTCGTATTTTCCCTCAATAATTGTTCCTCTCTCAGCCAACTTTCATTTCCTCTTTTGCCTTATTTGAGTTTGATATAAATTGCAGAAATGTTATCCGTTTCCATCCGTTGTTTATTCCATTCGATCATTTCTCTCAATTTTTCTTTTACCTGCGCTTCATCAAGATTTTTATGCGGATTCAGTGACTCAGAAATTTCGTCTTCTGATAACATATGACGGAATCCATCTGAGCATAACAAAAGGGCTGTGCCATGCGCCAGCCTTCCATTCTCATATTGTGGTTCAAAAAATTCATTCACACCGATACACTGAAGAAGCACGTTTCTGCGATTATCCTTTTTAGCTTCCTCTATTGTCATATTCCCACGTTTTATTTCTCGCGCAATGAATGTATGATCCTCGGTCAGCTGCTGCAACGTATCCGATAATGTATAAATTCTGGTGTCTCCAACATGACAAAGCATATATTGTCCATCACTGTTTAATAAAACCGCACTTATTGTTGTTCCAAGCTGAATCTGGTTTTCTTTTCCATACCTGATCAGTCTGCCATTTATTTCTTCCAAAAGACTCTGCCACTGTTGTCTTATTCCTTCATCCCCAACATGCATTTCGTTCTTTATGTAAACCTGTTCAAACCAGTCTGAAAAAGCCCTGACGACCGTTGCACTGGCAAGCTCCCCTTTTTCCATGCCACCCATGCCATCACAAATTGCGATCAGAAGTGTCTCTCCATGTTCCTCAGAACATCCTTTTAATAACAGACTGTCCTGATTGGTCTTCTTTTTTATCCCAACGTCTGTATCATATGCAATATAAAATTTCTTCAACTTTTTCCCCCTGTTTTTCTTTACAATTATTCTTTTTATTATATTATTCTCCTACAATTCACACCATATAATCTGATGTAATTTGGGTAAAATATTTACATTTTTTCTACACGCAAAAAAGACACCATTCTCTAAATGGTGTCCTTTCTAAAATAACAACTCTTTTATCTCTTATATTCTTCTATCACACATTCATGTGCTTTACTTTTCTTATCATAATTAATGCCTACTAAAAGTATATTTCCAGTGTACTGCAACAATGATTCAGGATACTTTTTGTCCTTTATCTGTTGTAACGCTGTATGTGCACTTTTATTCCATTTTAATTCGACTACGAGTGCAGGATAATCTACTCTGTATTCCTCTTTCGGTATAAATACAAAATCTGAAAACCCTCTCCCTGTCGGTAATTCCCGAATTGGTTTAAAATAATATTTCATGGCGCTTAAGTACGCAATTGTCAAAACACTGCTCAATGAATTTTCATTATGATATTGAATTGCTGACGCATACTCCATATGAATCTGTTCGATATAATCTGCAACCAGCGTTTCCTCTCTATCAAGAGTAGCCTCTAACAACTGCTCGGATTGATATTCAAACTCCTGCAGTTCATTCCATTTCGTTTTCTTTGCTGCCGCTAAAAGTTCCTGCCGTATCTCCTCATTTGGAATAAATGCGCACTGTTTTCTCTGGTCATATGCCAGATATCCAAGATGGATCAGGTAAGTTATCACATCATCCCTGCTAGAAAAGCTTACCGTATCGTTTTGAAATGTTCCGGTATCTACTTCTACTGTCGAACCTGAAACCATCTCTATAACCGCCTGTTTTAACCCATCAAAATCCATGTTGATCAGTGGAACCACAACCTCATATGTTCCGGTCTGCGACCAGTAGCTTTGGAAATTTCCGCGCAGCATGACACTGACAACTGCCTTCGGATTATAAACCTGCTGATTTTCCAGCACGTATCCATCATACCATCTTTTTACCTCTGCAAAATCCTTATGATATTTATCACAGAGTTTTTCAACTTCCAGCTCCGTAAACCCAATATAAGAAGCCAGTGCCCCGGCATCTAACATTGTAAATTCATCAAAATTGTTGAGTGCAGATTGCGTTTTCATTTTCTTGATTGGCAAAATTCCTGTCAGATACGCCAGACTGATAAATCTGGTAGGTTCTGTTCCCTTGAACATTCCACGCAGAAAATTAATGTAATTTTCCTGCTCGTCCCTGTTATTTGCCTCGTCACGAATCAGAATATCCCATTCATCAATGATTACAATGAATTTATTTCCGGTCACAGTATAGATTTCTGACATTGCTTCCGGCAAAGATACCGTTTCTTCCGAAATAATATTCGGATATTTTTCTTTTAATTCTGCTATGACACTTTTTTCAATATAAGAAACAACTCCTGCTGCTCCCTTCGCTGGAGCAAGGCACCACTGAATATCAAGATGTATGACATCATATTTGTTCAGATGCTGTCTAAAATCCCCTGCATGGCTAATTTCATAATCTGCAAATATATCTGCTGAATCGCAGCCTTTGCTGTAATAAGCTGTAAGCATATCCGCTGTGACAGACTTTCCAAAACGACGAGGTCTGCTGTTGCAGATAAACGCCTGCTTTGTATTGATCACTTTATTGGTATACGCAAGCAAACCTGTTTTATCAATATAAATTTCTGAATTTAACGCTGTCTCAAATGCACTGTAATCAGGATTAAGAAATCGTCCCATGTGTCATGCTCCCTCTGTATTGTCTATTTCCGTGTCTTTAAAATGTTTATTCTGCAATTATACAATTTACACTATGTCTTTTCAAGGTGAACTATGATACTGTCATTTCCTTTTCACGATTTTCATTGTACATTATAGACGTTCTATTTCGAGTTAACTCTGTCCCAAAATGTCCCTTTATCTCTATCATATTAACATTGGGTAATCCTGATCTTTTCCCCGACTTCAGCATTTTCATATTTTTCTTTTCCTATATAAAAAATACTTGCATATCCCGATGTACTGTCTCTTCCTTCCACCGGATAATGATATATCATGCATGAATCATCCGATGCTCCTGCATCCCTGCTTTCTGCTTCTATCGGAAGCTTTTTATCTACAACCAGCTCTATGTAATGCCATCTTTTTGCAATCCGATAATTCAATATATTTATGATTATCGTTAAGATAAACAAAAAAATGATGATAACCATGACAATATCAACTGCATATGACATGGCGGGTAATATATAAGAACAAATACTGCATAACACTATTAGGACTATTAGTGGAAAACACTTTTTTGTGCTTTTATTCACATACGCTTTTTTATTTTTCTCTATTTCTTCACTCGTATATTCTCGTACAACAAGATTTTGCTTTTCTTCCTCTGTAAATTTTGAATCACCATTTTCTATTATCATTCGTTTCGCCGCCTCATTCTTCTCTTAAAGCAAATTTTACAAATTGGCCGTTCTATATATATACATATAAATAGTACAAAACATAACAATACATTTATCCAAAACAAAATTTTGCTACTCGTTTTCAATAAAGCTGCTAAATAAATACATTCAAATATAAAAAACAACATTTTTATCCAGAAAAACTTTATACGAAACTTCTTTCCATCACGATATAATTGCCAACATTCATTTACAGAAAGTTTCAATGCATTTTCCTTTATAAAAAGTTTTTCGGTATAATTTAATGAATAATTCACAACCCAGATTGCGGCTACCAGCCCCATTAACACACTTATGCAAGCCAACATTCCACTCGGCAAATGATAACTTGCTTTTCCAAGTACTGGATACAAAAAAATGCCTATAATACCTCCATAATATCCACCTTTTCTTGCTCCTTTCTCTGCATTTTTTGATGTTTCTCCACCATCAATACAATAAACACACTCGTCTCTAAAATCATAATAATACAATATTTTTTTTCTTCTATTATTACATATCAATACATACTTTCTCATCATATCTCAATTACTTTAATCATTTTTTCTTTGAATTTCCTTGCTAAATTGCATTTACATAAATCCTTTACTGTTGCATCCTGTAAATTTGTTCCTTCTTTTCTCATGCTAGCGAAATCAAGAATACCGCCTAAAATTGGTAATCCAATTTTGCATCCAGTAGCGACTTTTCCTAATGTACTACCATATTGGGCGAGTACTCCAGTTGTATCCGCCACATTAGGGTTTAGTACAACAAATGAAGACGCACTTTCTGGTCCCTTGGCAATTGCCGTTGCAGTATTAACAAAACTGGCAAATGAATTTAATGTAGCACCGCTTGCCTCAAATATGTTAGTGAGCATTTCATCACGAACTTCATCCTTGAAATTTCCTCGTAAACTCGAAATAAAATTATTCCAACTATTTTCAACAACTTTCTTACCTTCATTAGTCAAATCTATTATTTCTAGTGTTTTTAACACAGTTTCTATATCATTTTTATTAATTGCATTATTTATTTTCTTTACCTGTTCATCTGTCAATGTATCTATAAAATTTTCTTTTATTTTTGTTCTTTTTGATACTTCAAATTTACTGCTATTTTCATTTATATTTGTATGTTCGTATTGAAGAATTACATTTTCACACCGTCAAAGATGCGCTTGCATCACAGCCTACGGTATCAAGATTCTTTAACCGTATGGATGAAGACACTTTAAACCAGTTCCTTGCGATTGCCAGAGTACTTCGGAGGAAAATTTACAGTATTCAGATGCCACAGGCTGTTATTCTGGATCTGGATTCCACTCTTCTTGATGCATACGGCAGACAGGAAGGCAGAGCCTTTAACTTTCACTATCAGAGCAATGGTTATCATCCACTTGTCTGTTATGATGGAATGACCGGGGATCTGATAAAGATCCAGCTGCGTGATGGAACACAGTATTCCTGTACCGGAGTAGTTGATTTTTTGCAGCCGGTACTGGACATTCATTCAGCAAGATATCACATTCAGACTGTGTAGCAGCTGCCCTTATAAAAATGAATTCTATGAGACACTTTCAAATATTGGCATCTCGGCTTTTTACTTTTCTTCATCTGTGAATTTTGCGTTACTATTTTCTATTATCATCAATTTTCTCTCCTACAACTGCAACAATTGCGTGATTTCTGCAGCTTTGATGTTGTACCAGATGACTCAAAATCCACCCACTTTACCTTGTAACAAAACTAATTTTTATAAACCAATAGAATTAAGATCTACATGATAAGGTTCATAATTTTTTCCACTATAATATACTCTGACATTTTCTCCCTGATAATCTCTTTGAGGTTCCCCCCACTGCCCTCTGGATGCAAAAATATGTATTTTCCCATCCGGTGCATCATATCGGCATAACACTGTATACCCCATAAATGCTCTGTTTTTTTCATCAACCGGAGTTTTAAACTGCTCACTTAAACTATCTGTAACTTTCAAAAACATTGGCTTTACAATACTGTTAACCTTTATTCTTCCCACAAGTTCCACCCCACAGGTTACCGCATTTATATAATTTCCTTCTTTCAGTAAAGCACGTTCTTTTCCTCTGCTATCAAACTTAAACTTATGTAAAACTGCTGAATCCGGCAGAATAGAACTTGTGTCAACATAATACTTCTTTGGATTTTTCAAATCTACATAAACCTTCAATTGCTTCTCTGTAATCAAAGCTGATGGATTATATAAAAGCGACTTGCTTTTAAACAGATATTCTTTTCCATTTGCTTCCACATATTTACATACAATAAAATAGGGATTCATTGAAATACGGTCTATCTGTACTTTCTGATATACATTTACATCAATATCGACAATATCTGCGTAAATATATTTTCCATTTGCAATTAATTTTTCTTTTTTTCCTTTTTTCGTAGAATAAATTATCATGCAAATTATTCCAACGATTAAAAAAACTGCCAGAACGCTGCCAAAGATAATTGAAAACAACCACAAAGATGGGACTATGAAACACAAAATCAGACTACCTGAAACACCCAAAGTTCCTATACATAAAAATATAATACCCAGCTTTTTTAATAAGCTTGCTCCGTTTTCCATGATGTCATTATTCCTTTTCCTTTATTTTTCTTTTTTCAAATTAAAAACCAAACCTAATACTCCAAACAACATGATACCAATTGGTATTGCAATCGGAACAATAATCGTAGTAGGTTTTATGTCCCTGTTATTGGTATAAATATACGGATTCTCTGGATCAACCCATAATGTTATTTTTGTTCCTTCTGGTACAGGATCTGATGTTAGATTATGTATAGTTGTTTGTATTTTTTTATCTTCAACAACATACTCAACAACTTGATTATAACAATAACTTTGACCATAATCACTGTCAGATTTCAAATCTGATTTATTATCAATAACAATTGCTTCGACCTCTAACGTACATACCTCCGCACTCTGCTTTATTGAAGGTATACCAACCAGAAGTGTGAATACAAGCATTGCTATTCCACCTATCAAAAAAATAAAACTAACAATTATATTTTTTGAATTCATCTTTTTTTTCATGTTAACCACCATTTACTCTTTTTGAATTTACTGCATTTTACTCATAAAATACAAATTTTTCATTTGCAAATTCTATTTGAGTTTCATCTTACCTGTACGCAGTTGCTATTTTTCATTATTTGCCTTTTAAACTTATCCTTACTTTTCCACCTATTACCGCATCATCATACTGCTCTTGTGTTAAATAATAGATACTCTCATACCCAATTGTTGTATCTCTTCCAACAATCGGATAAAAATTGCTATCTGTTCCATCATTTGAAGACGGTAATGCTTCAATGTATGCAGATACCTGCACACCATTCATCATTTCTTCTATCTCTGTCTTCAATCTTTTGCATATGCGGGTTGAAACATACTCATCAAAAACATAATGCCCCTCTTTTTATATCTCAGCTTTAAAGATGCAGTCAGGATCAGATACCGGATAACATTTTATAGTAAAGGTATCATTCGTCAGTGTTCCCCCACGTCCTCCCAGTGAAATGATTTCAAAGTCTTCATTGTATTTTTCCTTTAATACTTTTTTCGCAATGCGAACCTCGCTTTTTGTTGAATCAAAAATTCCAGCACACCCACTTTGTCCTATCATAAGACATACCATGACCATAATTACTGTGATTCTTCTCAAGTTTCTCATAATACTGCACCTCACCCTTCATATATCAAGCGATAACGTCCTGACGCTGTTCGTAGTTAGTGTCTGCTGACCAAGCAGTTATTTGCAGCTTTCGACTCTTATATCAGTTCCAATCATGTAAAAATCGGAACTGATAATGATTCCTATGGCAATTATACAATTTGCCGTTTTTCTTTTCAAGGTGAACTATGTGTAGTCCTGCGAATCTATGCAACCATCCTTCCCAATCCTTCCGCTGCACTCGCATACCTCTCCTGTCTCAGTGTTTTTCTTATTCTCTAATGCTTTTTTGTTTCAAACTTTACTCCTGATTTTTCGGATACAGTTCGTTTAAAATCATCAAAACCTTCATCAAAAAGTTGTAAATTTCTTCTTGCCTGCAATTATCTCTCATGTTACAATGACAGAAAGCATATTTTACAAAATCTTTATGGTGCATTTGCCATCTATATTCTGGAAACGGCTGATTATCTCTGATAATCTCCGTAATTCATTCGTATCTATGCTTTCAATTACCCATTAACTAATTTAAAAGCAGGAGACGGATATCAGAAATATAGTTTTCTCCTGCCTGGACAGTTTTCCAACTGCCCTGCCGATCTCAGGAGGAATCATTTATGGCAAAACAAAAAAGAAAACTACAAAACACAAAGAAAACTTTCACAGTTAAAGTTCCCGCAGCCAACCGGAATTATAAGGACACCGTTTTTCGGATGTTATTTTCCAACCGTAAGAACCTGCTTTCACTCTACAACGCAGTAAATCAGAGAGATTATAAAAATCCTGATGACTTGGAAATCGTCACATTAGAAAATGCAATTTACATGGGTATGAAAAATGACCTGGCATTTATCATTGATACTAATTTATATCTGTACGAGCACCAGTCAACCTACAATCCAAATATCCCTCTTCGGGATTTATTCTATATTAGTAACGAATATCAGAAACTCGTGGATAAGAAATCTCTCTATTCTTCTACTTTGCAAAAAATTCCTGCGCCGAATTTTATTGAGTTTTATAATGGTTCAACGATATTGTCTGACTGCACTGAACTTAAGCTTTCTTCAGCATTTGAAAATCTGTCAGGCGAACCAAAGCTTGAATTGACTGTCACTGTATTAAATGTAAACGAAGGACATAATGCTGAATTGATGCAACATTGCAGCACTTTGAAAGAATATGCGCAATATGTCGCCAGAGTACGGCACTATGCTGCCAACATGTCTCTGAATCAGGCTGTAGAATGTGCTGTTGACGAATGCATAAAGGAAGGGATTCTTGCAGAATTTCTTTCCAAAAATCGTGCGGAGGTTATTAGTATGAGTATTTTTGAATATGATAAAGAATTGGAAGAGAAGAAATTGCGAAAGGCTGAGTATGAAGCCGGTTTTTCTGATGGTGAAAAATCCGGACATGAAACCGGATTTTCCGAAGGACAAAACCATGCTGCAATTGAAACTGCCAGAAGGATGCTGCAATCGAACAAATTTACTATAGAAGAGATTGCAAAATTTTCAGGTTTATCCCAACAGGAAGTAGAAACTATTTCTTCTAACACATGAGAGAAAAACAAGCCGCCACATTTTTTCTATACTATCTGTCAATTTTCGCAATGCAGCCTGTATGTTTTCCCGGTAAATTAATTGCATTAATATAATTGATATGATATATACTAGAAACACCTATATTCACTGTGTTTGAAAAAGGAGCGGCACCATGGAAGCAGATTCATTAGGCAAGAAAATACGACGTTTACGCATTAACAATTGTTTATCTCAGGCTCGCTTAGCTGAAGCCGTTGATGTTTCAACAAATTATATCGGACAGATTGAGCGCGGTGACCGTACACCGAGTTTAGACACTGTTATTGCACTATGCAATGCACTGCACGCAAGTGTCGATTATGTTGTATCCGATGATATTTCCACCAGAGATGACGAAATCATGACAGATATCCGAGCACAACTTGTAAAACTAACCCCTGATGAAAAACAATATTTTTATCATATGATCGTCAGTTATATCCAATTAAAAGAAGAAAACGCCAGAGCACAGAAAAAGGAGCCTTAAGCTCCTTTTTCTATGTTTAATCCATTACTTTTTCCCCATCATAGAAAAATGTTCTCTCCTATTTTTCTCATTTACAAGCTGACTGCTTTATCTTTGTTTCCGTTTGTTTGCTTTTTCTAAATTTTTCTTATCTTCCTCTCAGCAAGCCGCTTTTCCTTTGCTAAGATAAAAATAAAAAGCGAGGAACTCTACTATGAAATTACAGGATACCCAGATCACAAACTACCTTACATTTTGCAAAACCCAAAAGTGCTTAGACGAAAAAACAATCCGCGCCTACAAAATCGACCTCACACAATTTTCTTCCTCTATGTCTGCTGAAACCTCTTTATACGATATCACTTCCAGACAATTGGAAGCCTATATTGCACACCTCCATTCCATTTACAAACCCAAAACCTCCAAAAGAAAAATCGCATCGCTCAAAGCATTTTTTCACTATTGTGAATTTTATGAATTTATTGAGAAGAATCCCTTTGACAAAATCCAGATTCGTTTCCGGGAACCCATTATTCTCCCGAAAACCATTCCTTTGCAGACGTTAGAACTTTTCCTCTCTACGATTTACACCCAACGGCAGCTTGCCACTACACCTTACCAACAAAAAAATGCACTGCGTGACGCCGCTGTCATTGAATTGCTTTTTGCCACCGGAATCCGCATTTCCGAACTGTGCAGTTTGAAACCCTGCGACGTAAACCTGAATGACAACTTTGTTCTAATTTATGGAAAAGGCTCAAAAGAACGAAAACTGCAAATTGGAAACGCTAATGTGCTAAAAACCTTAAATGAATACAAAAATACATTTTCCACAGAAATAGAAAGCTGTGATCATTTTTTTGCAAACCAGACCGGAAAGCCTTTATCCGATCAGAGCGTCCGAAGGATGATTCAAAAATATGCCGCTCTCGCCGGTATCGAACAACACATGACGCCTCATATGTTCCGTCATACTTTCGCCAGCTCCCTGCTTGATGCAGATGTCGATATCCGGTACATACAGGAAATGTTAGGACACAGTTCTATTACTACGACCCAAATTTATACACATGTCACGCTCGCCAAACAGAAAATGATACTGACGACGAAACATCCGAGAAATGGGTTTTGTATTTAAAAAAAATATGCTTGTGAAAGGAAGTGATTGATAATTATATATTATTTGATTTTTAACGGTCAAATAATATAAAAAGGAGAGTGTGAATGAGGTATAGCATTATAGTAGCGTTAGATAATAATTTTGCATTAACCAATAATTTTGTCGAAAATCTGCTTCTGACAGAGTCTCTTCAAAATGATAGTGAATTAGTAATTGTTTCTGATGGATGTGCAAACATACAAATTGTTAAGGAAACAATCGGAGTTGGTGTAAACGAAAAAGCAGTCTTGCGGTTTTATCAAACTGCCCTTTCGTTTACATCAATTTCGATTTTTCCTTGGTGAACAAAGTCGCGTCCCTTTCGCCACTTCTATGGGAATTCAATCTTTGCTCTCTTCTATAAGTTTATCATATCTCGTGTTTTATTGACAGCTGGTTTTTGCCAAAAGAATTATTTTTAGGCATGACAAACAGACTCCCTTTGCGGAAGTTTTTTGAAGTATTCAGTTGTATATTTTAACATCTCATATGCGCTAAAACAGATGGTGTATGCTTATCTGGAAGATGTGGAACCATTTTTCCGCCACAGGAAGAACACCTGCATACATCTATGTTATATAGCAGCTTTATCATTTCAGTGGCACTTCGATTTTTCAATGCAGAAATATATTTTTTACATCCAAGCAGATTTCTACAATGTGTCATCTTTTTGCTCTTGTTTCGGCACGACAGCAAACCATAGTGCCGGATTCTGACAAAACGTTTTGGAGGAACATGCATTAAAAATCGACGGATGAATTCCTCGCCCGGAACTGTTTTCTCTTTCCACTGACCTTTGTTTTTATAGTCTTTTACAGCATATGTAACAGTTGCTTCCGTCATGGACTTGATCCGATGATTACTGATTGCTATCCTGTGAGTATATTTCCCAAGATAATTTATGACTGACTGTGCTCCATTAAATGTTTCCTTACAATAAGCAACCCAGTCTTTTTTATAGCACTCATCGAGAAGTCCTTTGAAGCAATAGTGGTTTTGATATTTCTCCGCTGTACCATGAAACTCAAGCTTTGAATCATTCCACAGGCTTTTTAATTCGCACAAATATTTCCCACGGAACACTTTTGCAATGACCCCATACGGGAGAAAAAACTTCCCACCGGTATCTTTCCATTTGCTGTCCTTATCAAGTCCGC
>ERZ780168.3214-NODE-3214-length-13099-cov-6.729991_pt1 | contig 13099 bp, 16 predicted proteins | sample MGYA00510981_ERZ780168 | MGnify/ENA primary metagenome ERZ780168 (study PRJEB29588, sample SAMEA2158769) | human gut metagenome | biome: human gut; feature: human-associated habitat; material: faeces | place: Denmark | collected 2008/2010 ...
GCAACGCAAAAATCCCTCGCTGCCGGTCACATCATGAGTTTTCAGATACACCCTATGTTTTTTCGCTCACCGGTGCATACTAGCAGCGGGTGATAAGAAAAATGACACTTCTGTATTTTTGTCTGATTGTGCTTGCGGGCGGGACAGTCTATGTCTGTATTGAATTTCTATGGCGCGGACGTTCACATTGGAGCATGTTTCTGGACAGCGGACTCTGCGCAGCGCTCATCGGCATGCTCAACGAGTGGGCGCCGGGGCTGCCGCTGAGCGCGCAGGCGCTTCTGGGTGCCTGTGTCATATCGGGCTCAGAACTTGTGTTCGGCTTCCTGTTCAACCGTGCCTATACCGTCTGGGACTATCGTGGCCTGCCGCACAGCTTTCGCGGGCAGATTTGTCCGCAGTATTTCTGCGCGTGGCTGTTCATTGCGCTGCTGGCGGTATTTCTGGACGATGGGCTTCGGGTTCTGGCTCTCGGCGAATCGCTGCCGCATTACAGCTTATTCTAATTCGCCCAACACGCCGTCCCGGTAGAGTTCCGTCACACGCACGGCGCGGATCTCATTGTGCAGATCCGCCGCCTGTACATAGACCTTGACGTAATTCATGGCGTGACCGGCGTACAGGCCGTTTTCTTCCTGCTCAAACAGAACCTGCTGCGTCGTGCCGAGCATGGAGGTATGATACTGTGCTTCCAGTTCTGCTGCGGCAGACGCTGCCTCTGCTGCGCGGCGCTCTTTGACGGCGTTCGGGATCTGGCCGGGCATGTCCGCCGCAGGCGTACCCTTGCGGCGGGAGTAGGGGAAGATGTGGAACATGGAAAGCCCGCAGGTCTTCAAAAACGCCAGAGACTCGGAGAATTCCTCTTCTGTCTCGCCGGGGAAGCCGACGATCAGGTCGGTCGTGACGGCACAGCCGGGGAAATACTGCCGCAGCAGACGGACACTTTCGAGATACCGGGCTGTGTCGTATTTGCGGTGCATACGCTTTAGAACAGTATCCGAGCCTGATTGCAGACTCAGGTGGAACTGCGGGCAGAGATTTGGATACCCGGAAAGCGCCTTACAGAATGCCTCGTCAATCGTGCGCGGCTCCAGAGAGCCGAGACGGATGCGTACGCCCGGCACAGCCTCGCACAGCGCTGCCAGCAGCTGCCGCAGGCAGCTTCCGTCCTTCCATTCCCAGCCCCAGGACGAGATCTCAATGCCGTTGATGACGATCTCCCGGTAGCCCTCAGCGGCAAGGCCCGTTGCCTGCGCCACAGCCGCCTCCAGCGGCATGGAACGCACCCGGCCGCGTGCATAGGGAATGATGCAGTAGGTACAGAAATTGTTGCAGCCGTCTTCGACTTTCAGAAGCGCTCTTGTCCGCGCGGCAAGTCCGCCCGCGGGCAGAATTTCAAACGCGCGGGGGCCGCCTGCGTCGTCCACGCAGTCCCATTTCTGCCGCGTCTGCGCGGCATCGATCATATGCCGGACGAAAGCCTCCCGTCCATCTGTGCCGATCAACACATCCACGTCAAGCTTTCGGATCTCGTCCGGGCTGCTCTGCGCATAGCAGCCGCACACACCGACCACGGCCTGCGGGTTCAGCTTGCGCACGCGCCGGATGGCGTTGCGGGATTTTTTATCGGACACGGCCGTGACGGTGCAGGTGTTGATGATGTAGCCGTCGCAGATCTCGTCAAAGCTGCCAAGCGTATGGCCGCTCTGCACGAGCAGCTGCTCCATGGCCTGCGTTTCGTATTGATTGACCTTACAGCCGAGCGTATAGCATGCAAATTTCATAAAACCACCAAAATCAGAGATTATGCACAAAAAAGGTTTGTATTTTTTGTGGATAGTATAAAATACCGTTTTCGTTTATACTGGATAGTAGCAAATTTGATAGCAGCACTTCTCTTGTTTTCCCAGCAGATGCGTACTGAGCCCAGCGTTATTATACCGGATGCTGTTCCGATTGTACAGTCCATTGCAGGAGGATTTTCCGTGAGAGAATTTACCGTCATGTTCCATTCCGTGAATGAGATCGCGCAGTTTGCCACGATTGCGAACCGCCAGCCTTTCCCGGTTCATTTCAATTACAAGGATTCCCGGCTCGACGCAAAATCGATTCTGAGTCTCTGTGCGCTCCCGCTGCAGACACCCGTTTCCGTCGAACTGCCGGATCGCGCGGCGGACGGCTCCTTCCTTTCGGACATTGCGCAGTTCCTCTGTGACCCGGACGCATAAACAAAGTGATATCGCACCCTTTCGTTTCATATGCTTGTACAAATGAAACGGAAGGGTGTTTTTCTATGGAAAAGAAGCTGCTTTGCCTTGTGCTTGCGTTCGTTTTCGCGGTGGGACTCGGCCTGACGGCCCGGGCAGAGGATCTGGCGCTGCCTGCGCCGTCGTGTATTCTGATGGAAAAGGACACGGGGCAGATCCTCTATGAATCCAACGCACATGAAAAACTCCGCCCGGCCAGCGTCACAAAGATTATGACGCTGCTGCTGGTGATGGAAGCGCTGGACAACGGCTCCATCGGTTGGGACGATACGGTTACGACCTCTGCCGCAGCTGCCGCAAAGGGCGGCAGCCAGATCTATCTCGAGGAGAACGAGCAGCTGCCGCTTCGGGAGATGCTTAAATCTGTCGTTGTCTCGTCGGCAAACGACTGCGCTTGCGCGCTGGCCGAGCATGTGGCAGGGAGCGAGGTAGCTTTTGTTTCCCGCATGAACGACCGTGCAGCAGAACTCGGCATGACGGATACGCATTTTGTCAACTGCACCGGACTGGACGACGGGCCGGACGCGGACACGCATCTGACAACGGCCTATGACATTGCGCTCATGTCCTGCGAACTGCTGAAGCATGACGAGATCAAGGAGTATACGACCATCTGGATGGACACCGTGCGAAACGGCCAGTTTGGCCTGTCCAATACCAACAAGCTTGTCCGCTTCTACGACGGCACGACCGGCCTCAAGACCGGCTATACCTCTGCCGCCGGGTATTGTCTGTCGGCCTCTGCTGAGCGTGGGGGAATGGAACTGGTCGCAGTCGTGCTGCACTGCAAAACCTCAGTTGACCGGTTTGAATCGGCCAAGGCGCTGCTCAACTACGGTTTTTCCAACTATGCCCTTGTTACGCCGCAGCCGGAGAGCGGAATTCCGCCTGTTCCGGTCGTACTGGGGCGGCAGGAGTCTGTCACGCCTGTTCCAGAACACAGCACGCCGGTTCTGCTGGAAAAGGCGCTTGCCGCGCAGGTACAGACTGCCATTGCGGTTGACGAGACGGTACAGGCGCCTGTGGCTGCCGGACAGCGGATCGGCACGATGACTGTCACGGCGGGGGAGCAGCTGATTGCAGAAATCCCGCTTGTTGCGCCGGAGGATGTCGCTGCCCTCACATTCCCGGAACTCTGGGCAGAGTTTTTAAGACGTATCTGTATGTCTGCGTAATTTATTTTTGCTTCGGATCCGATTCGGCTTTGTATTTTCGGCCCACGCGCCGGGACGCGTCTGTGACGCTGCCGCGTGAGATGGCTGTGATGCCGAATTTTCCGCGCAGTTGGTCAATGGCATGGTCAAGCTTGCGGGCGCGTTCCTTTTTTTCGTCATGAAACAGAGAAAGCTGCACGGCATCGTCTCCGCACAGATCGTTCAGCGTCACGCCGAGCAGGCGCAGCGGGGTTACGCCGTCCCAGAGTTCGGAGAACAGCACCCGCGACAGTGCATATAGTTCTGCCGTTACATCTGTCGGTTCCGGCAGGCGGCGCTGGTGCGACCGGTTCCGGAAATCATTGCCCCGGATCGTCACGGTCACACAGGTGCAGCGCCTGGAGTCTGCGCGCATGCGGGACGCGACGCTGTCGCACAGGGCAAGCAGAATCTGATTGGCCTGCGCCGGTGTTGTCACATCCTGTTCAAGTGTGACAGAGTTGCCATAGCCCTTGACGGCTTCCGGCTCAGCCAGAACAGGCGCGTCGTCGATGCCGTTGGCGTAGTCATGAATGAGTTTCCCCAGCTTAACGCCGGTAAGCCTCTGAATATAGGCCAGATCCGCCTGTGCCAGATCTCCAATCGTGCGGATGCGCGCGGCGGTCAGCTTTTCCGCCGTGGAACGTCCGACGGAAAACAGCGAACCGACTGGCAGCGGCCAGAGTTTTTGCGGGATTTCGTGTGCAAAAAGCGTGTGCACCTTATCCGGCTTTTCAAAGTCGCTGGCCATCTTCGCCAACAGCTTGTTTGGCGCAATACCGACATTGACAGTAAAGCCCAGTTCAGAAAAGATCGTATCCTTGATGATATGCGCGATGGCAGCCGGGTCGGGATAGAGAAGACTGGTTCCGGTCATGTCCAAAAAGCATTCGTCAATCGACACCTGCTCCACGACGGGCGCATAGCGGCGGCAGATGGCGATGAATGCTTTGGAGTTTTTCGAGTACAGCCGGAAATCCGGCGGAGCCAGCACAAGCTGCGGGCATTTGCGCAGCGCCATGCCGACGGGTTCGCCGGTCGTGACGCCGAATTTCTTTGCGGGAATGGATTTTGCCAGGATGATGCCGGTGCGCTTGTCCCGGTCACCGCCGATGGCGGATGGGATGAGCCGCAGGTCGGCCTCGCCCGCCGCAACGCGGCGCGCTGCCTCCCACGACAAAAACGCACTGTTAACATCCACATGAAAAATCAACCGCTCCATCCGCTCGCCTCCTTCCGCATCCAGTATAGCATATTTGAGCGGAATTTGCGAACAAAAAATCGAAAATCGAGAAAATAAAATGACAGCAGCATCAGAAAGCCCCTCCGCAAGCCGCGTGCAGCTTGCGGAAGGGCTTTGAATCATCAAAAATCTGTTGTGCTTCCAAAGTATGCGAATGGGAGGGCGCCGCAAACCGGCGTCCTCCCATTCTGGTCACTTGCAGTTCTTTGAATCCTGATTCTGCGTCTGGTTCGAGGTGTTCTGCGATTCGGTTTTGTTTGTTTTGTTCTGCTTGCTCATGATGAGCCTCCTAAAAAACGTGGATTGCGGCGCAGCCGCAGGGATAGCTTGCCCGCTTTTTCAGGATTTATCCTTCGGATTGCAGAGCAGCGCGGCAAGAAACCCGAAAAAGACCGCCGCTGCGATCCCGGCTGCCGAGGCCTTGAGTCCGCCTGTCAGCGCGCCGAGAATGCCCTGCTCCTTGACGGCCTCGCGCACGCCCTTGGCGAGCGTATTGCCGAAGCCTGTCAGCGGGACGGTCGCGCCTGCGCCCGCAAAGTCTACCAACTTGTCATAGACGCCTGCGCCGCCTAAGATGACGCCCAGTACCACATAGCACACCAGAATCCGCGCAGGCGTAAGCCTTGTTTTGTCGATCAGAATCTGCCCGAGCATGCAGATCGCTCCGCCGACGAGAAATGCTTTCAGATAGTCCATCGTTACACTCCTTCCGCCGTGATGGCGACCGCGTGACACACGCCGGGAATCGATTCGCCCTGCCAGCTGGACGTGGGGGAGAGCAGCGCGCCCGTTGCGCAGAACAAAAGCCGCCGCAGTTCCCGTTTTTCAAGCTTGTCCAGCAGATACCCGCACAAAACGCTTGCCCCGCACCCGCAGCCGGAGCCGCCTGCATGCACGTCCTGCTTTTTCGTGTCGAAGATGAGAAGTCCGCAGTCGTTGTAGACCGAGGAGAGGTCTACGCCGATGCGCCGGAACTGGTCAAGTACGATCGTCTTGCCGAGCATGCCGAGGTCGCCCGTCACAATCAGATCGTAGTCCGACGGTACCCGCCGCAGGTCGCGGAAATGTGCCTGCATTGTGTCGATGGCTGCGGGTGCCATGGCCGCGCCCATGTTGTTGGCGTCCTTGATGCCGTAATCCTGAATTTTTCCGATGGTCGCGGCCTCAATGCGCGGCCCGTGCCCGCTTTTTCCCACAATGCAGCAGCCAGAGCCGGTGACGGTCCATTGGGAAGTCGGCGTACGCTGTCCGCCGTAACCGAGCGGGAAGCGGTACTGCCGCTCTGCCGAGGCGAAGTGTGACGAGGTGAGTGCCGCCGCCGTATCCGCAAAGCCCGCGTCTACAAACGCAGCTGCCAGAAGAAGTGACTCCGCCATGGTTGAGCACGCACCGTAGAGTCCCAGAAACGGAATCGACGTGCCGCGTGCTGCGAACGACGAGGAAATGCACTGGTTCAGGAGGTCCCCTGCAAACAGAACGTCAATGTCCTCATAGCTGATGCCAAGTTTCCGCTTGGCCGTGTCCAGCGCAAGTTCCTGCAATTTACTCTCGGCCTTTTCAAACGTCTTCTGTCCCAGCTTTGCGTCCTTTCCGAGAAAATCAAAGTGCGCCGCCAGCGGCCCCTCGCCCTCTTTTTTGCCGCCAATGGCCGCGCGGGACAAAATAACCGGCTTCGATTCAAACACGAGCGTCTGCGCGCCCTTGCGCATCACGATCAGCTCCCTTCAGCTTTTGTAACCGCCGATTGAATCATCGGTTACTTTTCCGGTAGTATGTGCGCAAAGTGTAAAAAATAACCGCCGGGGTAAAACTCCGACGGCTGACCTGTATGAAAGCAGGTCAATGAGGAATGGAAAAATGAAAAAGAAGTCGCACAGATAGTATGCACGGCTTCCTTTCGTTTAAACCCGGATATTGAATTATTTTTTCGTGTCCTTCAGCGCACGAGCCAGCCACACGGAGCCGAGGTCAAGCGCAGTAAAGAATCCGTCTTTCTCGCTTTTCTTGACGATCCGGTCACGGGCGCGGACGTTTGGGTCGGTCAGCTGGAGTTCAACGGAGACTTTGCTGGCCACGTCGGCGTCGCCGACCTTTTTCGTCTCGAGGATCTGGAGCATGACAATGTGAGAATCGGCCATCGAGCCGTAGTAAACAAGGTTGTCCTTGCGCATAAGGGGACGGCCCTTATAACTCAGGATCGTTTTTTCGTCAGCCATAATGAATCTTCAAACCTCCTGATGATCTGTTTTTTATAGTATAGCAAAGAATCCCTGTAAAAGCAAATCAATTTCACAAATTTGATTTTTTGCAGGCCGGAGTGTCGTATCGTGCAGAATACACAAAAAACAGGAAAATATTTTCTGCTTTCTAACGAAAAAATAACTTTACAAATACGGACGGATACGCTATAATCCAGACAATCATTCCAGATAGAGGCGCGGGCTTCAAGAGTATCGGGCGGCAAACACAGGCAGTGGCCGTTCGGAAAAGGGGAGACCGCCGAAATGCCGCAGGCGCTGCCTGCAAATGCGGTGTTGGCTCGGCAGATAAGATCTGCCGGACTGTCACAAAGAAAAACTTTGTGAAGCGCTATCGATGGATGCGGCAGGGGCGGGGTTCCGTTTTCTGTTCATTCCGTGGATCGCTTTACAGAAGCGACCCACTTTTTTGTTGCTTCTGCAAGGCCTGTCTGGGAAAGAAATTTCAAACGAAAGGTGAATGAAAACAATGAAAAGAATCCTTGCTCTCGTCCTGGCAGCTATGATGCTGCTGAGCATGGCGGCCTGCGCCGCCTCTACTCCCGCAGCGGCCGACACTACCGCATCTGAGACTACCGAAATAACGCAGGCCGCGACCGGCGTTGAAGACGGCGTGTTGACTGTCGGCATGGAATGCGCCTATGCGCCCTATAACTGGACGCAGATGGACGATTCCAACGGTGCTGTCCCTATTTCCAATGTTCCCGGCGCATATGCCAACGGCTATGACGTTATGATTGCCCAGAAGATCTGCGAGGCCAACGGCTGGCAGCTGGAAATTGTCTCCTCTGCGTGGGATTCCCTCTGCCCGGCTGTGCAGTCCGGTACGATGGACACCAATATCGCCGGTCAGTCCATGACTGCCGACCGCATGCAGGAGGTCGATATGGCCGGTCCGTACTACTATGCCACCATCGTCTGCGTTACCACGAAGGACAGCCCCTATGCTTCCGCAGCGTCCATTGCCGATCTGGCCGGCGGCAAGTGCACCGCACAGTCCGGCACGATCTGGTATGACTCCTGCCTGCCGCAGATTGAAAACGCCGAACTTCTGGCTCCCGCTGAGACGGCTCCGGCCATGATCATGCAGCTGCAGACCGGTGCGGTTGACTTCATCTGCACCGACATGCCCACCGCCATGGGCGCTGCCGCACAGGACGACAATCTCGTCATTCTGAATTTCTCCGGTACTGACGGCGATTTCCAGTTCGCTTCCGAGGCCGAGCGCGCCGAAAACGTCAACATCGGCATCTCTGTCCGCAAGGGCAACACGGTTCTGAAGGATGCAATCGACAAGGTTCTTTCTCAGATGACGGAGGACGACTTCAACCAGCTTATGGACAAAGCTATCCGCATCCAGCCGGAAGTTTAATTGTTTGCCCGCGCCTCCGGCGCGGGCAAAGTAAAAGTGAAAGGAGACTACCCCGTGGATAAGTTCGCCAAACTCATGCAGGATATCGGGATCTTGTGGGAAAAATACCGCATGATGTACCTGAACGGTATGCTCAATACGCTCGGCCTTGCGCTGGCTGCGACCGCGATCGGCTGTGTCATCGGCCTGCTCTGCGGCATTCTCAATACCATCCCGTGCGCCAAGAATGATCCGCTGCCCAAGCGTATCCTACTGAAACTTCTCCGCGTCATCATCCGCATCTACGTCGAGGTTTTCCGCGGTACGCCGATGATGCTGCAGGCCGTGTTCATTTTCTACGCGCTGCCGTATTTCACCGACAACGCGCTGCGGTTCGATAATATCTGGGCCGCGTCCATCCTGATCGTCTCGATCAACACCGGCGCGTATATGGCCGAGTCCGTCCGCGGCGGTATCATTTCCATCGACCCCGGCCAGACTGAGGGCGCGAAGGCCATCGGCATGACGCATTTCCAGACCATGACGAGCGTCATTCTGCCGCAGGCCATCCGCAATATCCTGCCCCAGATCGGCAATAACTATATCATCAACGTGAAGGACACCTCCGTTATGTTCATCATCGGCTTTACGGAGTTCTTTGCCTCGCACCGCTATATCGTCGGCATCAACAATAAGTATTTCCCGTCCGCCGTCATTGAAATGGCAGGCTATCTGGCCATGACGCTGATTGCATCCGGCATTCTGCGGCTGGTCGAAAAACTGATGGACGGCTCCGACAGCTACGAACTCGTGCAGGAGGATCCGCTGACCATGACAGCCGGGACGTATTCGCACCCGAAGCGCGGCAGCAACTATGACGAGCGCAGCAAGGAGTATGGGAAAGAAAGAGAGGGGCGCTGAAATGGCAGACAACATTCTTGCAATCCGGCATTTAAGCAAGTCCTTCGGTACGCACGAGGTCCTGCGCGATATTGACTTCGACGTCAAAAAAGGCGACGTGATCTCCATTATCGGCGCGTCCGGCTCCGGCAAATCGACGCTGCTGCGCTGCATCAATCTGCTGGAAACGCCGACGAGCGGTGAGATCCTCTACCACGGTAAAAATGTCACCGGAAAAAGCGTCAACGCCGCGAAATATCGCTCTCATGTCGGCATGGTCTTCCAGTCGTTCAACCTGTTCAATAATATGACGGTTCTGAAAAACTGCATGGTCGGCCAGATGAAGGTGCTCGGCCGGAGCAAGGCGGAAGCGCAGGAGCAGGCCATGCGGTATCTGGAAAAGGTCGGCATGGCGCCCTATGTCAACGCCAAGCCGCGCCAGCTTTCCGGCGGTCAGAAGCAGCGTGTCGCCATTGCGCGCGCACTTGCGATGGACCCCGAGGTGCTCCTGTTCGACGAGCCGACAAGCGCGCTTGACCCGGAAATGGTCGGCGAGGTGCTCTCCGTCATGCAGGATCTTGCGCACGAGGGCATGACGATGCTTGTCGTGACGCACGAGATGGCGTTCGCCCGCGATGTGAGCCAGCGCGTCGTGTTCATGCACGAGGGCGTAATCCTCGAACAGGGCGCTCCCGAGGCCCTCTTCGGCGACCCGCAGTGCCAGCAGACAAAGGATTTCTTGGCACGATTCCGCAACACCTGATAATCCAGAAGCCTATTTTTTATGAAACGATACAAAAACGTACTGCACCTACAACCAAACCAGAGAAATTGCAGCATACGCAAAACCAGCCTCCGCCGCAGCGGGGGCTGGTTTTATATATGCGGCTTATTTCAGTGTCTTGACCCATTCGCGCAGGGTATCCGTGCTCGTGCTGCTTCGGAAGACCTTGCCTTCGACCAGACGCGCGCCCTTGCAGCTGGGCGCGAGGGCCTTGTTTGTGCCGCCCATGCCGCTGCCGCCGGAGGTGGCGAACGGAACAACGGTCTTGCCGGTCAGATCACAGCTTTCCAAAAACGTATTGACGATGGTCGGCGCAACATACCACCAGATGGGGAAGCCGACGAAGACGGTGTCATAGTCTGCAATGTTTTTGCAGACGCCTGCGATTTCGGGGCGGGATGCGGGATTCTGCATCTCGATCGTGCTGCGGGACTGCTTGTCCATCCAGTTGAGATCGGCCTTTGTGTAGGGAACCTTCGGTTCAATCGCAAACAGATCGGCACCGATAGCGTCCGCCAGCGTCTGCGCCAGCTTTTTTGTCACGCCGGACGCGGAAAAATAAGCGACAAGTGGTTTGCCCATGAGAAAAACCTCCTGTTTCATATTCTGTTTTCAGTATAGCAAAGCTGTCAAGCGTCGAGCGTTTCCAATAAAAAACTCACGGGCCGGAAGCCGTCGTTGCAGGAGATCATGGCAGAGCGCGGATTTTTCATCCATCCGTCATAAAGATTTTCCCCGCCGCTGGCCAATGCCAGCACAAACGGTGACATGCTCTCCCATGCGCTCAGGCAAAGCCCCTCCGGTCGGGTCCACCCGTCCGCCACAAACACTTGCCCAAGTGTCATGTCACACGGATGCTCCATCGGGTTTTCATATTGCGCCATCAGATCAGGATAGCAGGCCATCTTCATGACCGTGATTCTGACTTTTTTCATAAGCAGCCTCATTCCTGGTATCGGTGCACATACATCCTCGACAGAACTTCTTCTCCGTCGCCCTGGGCCATGCAGAAAAAGTTCCAGCCATAGCGCTCGTAGAAGCCGGTGTGGTCGGTCAGCAGATAGAGTGTATCGATGCCTTTTTCGTGCATATCCCGGCAGACGAACTGTAAAAGCGCGCCCGCAATGCCGCGGCAGCGGCGATCCGGCTCGGTATAGACAGCGCAGACGTTCGGCGTCAGGTCCTTTCTGTCATGAAAGTCGTTTTCAATCACGCCCATGCCGCCGATGATGCGCGAACTCTCCAGCACCAGATACCACTGCGGCACAGGGCCTGCCTCACGCAGCGCATCATCCATGCTATCCAGATACGCCTGCTCCGGAACGCCCCATTTCGCGTGGAACCACGCGGCAGCTTGTGCTTTCACTTCCAGCCTGTTCGTGAGCCGGATGAGCGAATATTCCATAGGCAGTCCTCCTTTTTCTGTATTGATTATAATACACGCAGCAAAAAGCCGCAAGCCCGGAAAGGGGCCTGCAGCTTTTTGCATAAGGGGGTTATTCGTATTCCACGCCGTCGTGCTTGTGCACGCCGGTGACGGAGAATTCTACCCACTCGGACAGGTTGACCGCGTGGTCGCCGATGCGCTCGAAATACTTCGCAATCATCAGCAAATCCAGTGCAACCTCACCCTGGCCGGGTTCGCGGGCAATCGCGGATATCAATGCCTGCTTGACATTGGAAAAATCCTCATCGACCAGATCGTCCTGTTTTGCAATCGAGCGAGCCAAATCAACATCGCGCCGGACAAACGCGTCTACGCTCTGCGTGACCATGGAACTGGCCTGCTGTGCCATGCGGCAGACAAGCGTGCAGTCGAATGTATTATGGCTGAGGAAAAACGGGATAATTTCCGCGATATCCGCTGCCTGATCGCCAATGCGTTCCATATCCGTGATCATTTTGAGTGCTGCCGAAATCTGCCGCAGATCACGCGCGACCGGCTGCTGCTGCAAAAGCAGCTTCAGGCACAGGGCTTCAATGCTCCGTTCCTGCTCGTTTGTCTGTTCCTCCAGTTCGGCGACCGGTGCGGCGGTTGATGCGTTCTGCTCCTCCAGCGCCTGTGCGGCAAGGCAGATGGCTTTCGCGCACGTTTCGCCCATCTGTGTCAACTCATCGTTGAGTAAGGCAAGCTGCTGGTCAAATTTACTTCTCATTATCCGAACCTCCCGGTGATGTAATCCTCGGTGCGCTTCTCCTTCGGCTGATAGAACAGCTTCTGGGTATCATCGTATTCGATGAGTTCGCCCAGCAGGAAAAATGCTGTTTTGTCCGAAATGCGCAGTGCCTGCTGCATGTTGTGCGTGACGATGATGATGGTGTACTGCTCTTTCAGATTCGTGGCAAGTTCTTCGATCTTGGAGGTCGAAATGGGGTCGAGCGCGCTTGTCGGCTCGTCCATCAGCAGAACCTGCGGCTGCACAGCCAGTGCCCGCGCGATGCAAAGCCGCTGCTGCTGTCCGCCGGAAAGACCCAGTGCGCTTTTTTTCAGCCGGTCCTTGACCTCGTCCCAGATCGCCGCGCCGCGCAGCGACTGCTCGACGATTTCGTCGAGTTCATCCTTTTTGCGCACGCCGTGCGTCCGGGGGCCGTAGGCAATGTTGTCGTAGATGCTCATGGGGAAGGGATTTGGCTTCTGGAAGACCATGCCGATCTCGCGCCGCAGCTCGTTCACGTCCACGGATGGTGCGAAGATATCCTGTCCATTATATTTGACCTCGCCCTCAATGCGCACGCCCGGGATCAGATCGTTCATGCGGTCGAGCGTCTTGAGAAACGTCGATTTTCCGCAGCCGGAGGGGCCAATGAGGGCTGTGATGCTCTTTTCCGGGATGTCCATCGACACGCCCTTGAGTGCCTTCGTCTGCCTGTACCAAAGCTGCAGATCTTTGACTGTGATAATATCGTTCATACACGATTTCCTTTCAATACAGGCTCGAAGGCCAGTACGTACCAGTGGCCGGGCTGCCGTTTGGCCGTTTCATGGATGCAGCTGTCGCAGAAATCCGCTGCGCGCAGCAGCGTGGCCTCTGTGCGGCCCGCATCAAACCGCAGGGGTTGACAGATTTCATTGCTGGCTCCGTTTCTGGATCTGTTTTCCGAC
>ERZ780168.3221-NODE-3221-length-13065-cov-9.855496_pt1 | contig 13065 bp, 14 predicted proteins | sample MGYA00510981_ERZ780168 | MGnify/ENA primary metagenome ERZ780168 (study PRJEB29588, sample SAMEA2158769) | human gut metagenome | biome: human gut; feature: human-associated habitat; material: faeces | place: Denmark | collected 2008/2010 ...
AAACATCAGATGATTCTGCGGGGCGCCGCCGTATCCACCCGTACTCCAAATCCCCCAGGCAGATGCATCTCCGTAATCTTCCCCGGACAAGGCCTGAAATTCTTCGCCGGATTCTCCGCATTAATCCTGCACTCAATCGCATGCCCCGAAAGCCGGACCTCCCCCTGCGTCACCGACAGCGGCATTCCCGAAGCCACCCGAAGCTGCTCCTGAATCAGATCCATCCCCGTGACCCACTCCGTCACTGGATGCTCCACCTGAATCCGCGTATTCATCTCCATAAAATAAAAATTCCCGTCCGGCTCCAGCAGAAACTCAATCGTCCCCGCATTCACATAATGCGCCGCCTTCGCCGCCCGGACCGCCGCCGAGCCCATCCGCTCCCGCAGCGTGTCATCAATCGCCACACAAGGCGACTCCTCAATCATCTTCTGATGATTCCTCTGAATCGAGCAGTCCCGCTCCCCAAGATGAATCACATTCCCGAACGAGTCCGCCATAATCTGAAACTCCACATGACGTGGATGACGAATCAGCCGCTCCACATACATCGTCTCGTCCGCAAACGAACTTTTAGCCTCCTTCTGTGCCGTCTGAAACGCACTCTGGAACTCCCCGCGCGTCTCCGCCATGCGCATACCCTTGCCGCCGCCTCCAAGCGCCGCCTTAATCATCACCGGAAAACCAATCCGGTCGGCCTCAGAAAGACCCGTCTCCCAGTCAAAAACAGGTTCCTTCGTCCCCGGAATCACCGGCACACCGGCTGCCTGCATCGTATTTCGCGCCTCAGACTTATTACCCAGACGGTCCATCACCTCAGGCGACGGCCCAATCCACGTAATGTGGCATTCCTGGCATCTCCGCGCAAACGTGCTGTTCTCCGACAGGAATCCAAATCCCGGATGAACCGCATCCGCCCCCGTCACAAGCGCCGCACTCAAAATACGTTCCATATTTAAATAACTGTCCTTCGACGGCGCCGGCCCGATGCACACCGCCTCATCCGCGAGCTGCGCATGCAGTGCCTCCCGGTCCGCCTCCGAATAAACAGCAACCGTGAGAATTCCCATCTCACGGCATGCCCGGATAATCCGGACCGCGATCTCCCCACGGTTTGCAATCAAAACTTTTCGAATCATTGTGCTGCCCCCACCATAAAGGTCAGTTCCGCCTGCGCGACCACCTTGCCGTCAACCGAAGCAACCGCTTCCCCGACGCCCATCGGTCCCTTGTGGCGGATAATTTTCGTCTCCAGACGAAGCTTGTCTCCCGGTTTCACTTTTCCCTTAAAGCGGCACTTGTTGATGCCGCCGAAAAATGCAATTTTTCCCTTATTCTCGTCAAGAGAAAGAATCGCAACCGCACCGACCTGCGCCAGCGCCTCGATAATCAGCACGCCCGGCATCACCGGCTCCTGCGGAAAATGACCCGCAAAAAAATCCTCGCGGTACGTCACACATTTATACCCAATGCCGAATTCGCCCGGCTCAAAATCTTCTATGTAATCCACCAGCAGAAACGGATGTCTGTGTGGAATAATCTCCTGAATCTGTTTCGTTGTCAAACTGTTCATTCGCTGCTTCCTTTCTCGTCCCGGCTTTACGCTTTTACCCGGAACAGCGGTTTTCCGTAATCAACCATCTCGCCGTTTTTCACCAGAACCTCCGCAATCACGCCGTCCACTTCGCTCTCAATCTCATTCATCAGCTTCATGGCCTCCACAATCGCTACAACCTGTCCCTTTTTCACGGTGTCGCCGACCTTCACAAACGGCTCGGCATCCTCTGCCGGAGCTGTATAAAACGTTCCGACCAGCGGGGATGTCACAAAAACGCCTTCTTCTGCTTCGCTGTGATCCTCAGCCGCTGTACTTTTTCCTGCCGTTTCTTTTCTCTCCGGCATGGCTGCTTCTTTCGCTGTCACGCCATTTGCTCCGCCCATCATCTCTGCCATCTGCAGACCGGCACCGGATGGAACCCCGCTCATCTGCACCTGCACCGGAGCTGCTTTTCCATGCTCCATGGCAATCTTGATCCCATCAGCCTCGTAATCAAACGCGGTCAGCGAAGAATCCGAAACTTTATCAATCAACTGTAAAATCTGATCTAATTCCATCTTATTTTCCTTTCTGCACCGGAACACGATGCCGCTTTATTCATATTTCTGAAACAGCAGCACCGCATTGTGGCCGCCAAAACCAAGGGAATTGCTCATTGCCAGTTTCACATCGGTTTCCACCGGAGCGCCGATGCAGTAATTCAGATCGCATTCCGCATCTGCTTCCTTTGTTCCAATCGTCTGATGCACGAAGCCGTCCTGAATGGATTTCGCACAGACAACAGCTTCCACACCGCCTGCCGCGCCGAGCAGATGACCGACCATCGATTTCGTCGAGTTGACCAGCACATGGTCTGCCGCATCACCGAAGGCTTTCCGGATCGCACGCGTTTCAAACAGATCGTTGTGATGTGTGGACGTTCCGTGTGCATTAATATAAGTAACTTCTTCCGGTTTTACTCCCGCTTCTTCCATCGCAAGCTCCATCGCACGTGCCGCACCGCTTCCATCTTCCAATGGAGAAGTAATGTGGTACGCATCGCAGGTTGCGCCGTATCCGACTACCTCTGCATAGATCTTCGCGCCGCGCTGTTTCGCGTGCTCCAGCTCCTCAAGTACGAGAATGCCGGCGCCCTCACCCATGACGAAACCGTTCCGGTCTTTATCAAACGGAATCGAAGCCCGCAGCGGATCTTCCGACTCGGAAAGTGCGGTCAGTGCCGAAAAGCCTGCCACGCCGACCGGCGTAATTGCGCTCTCCGCGCCGCCTGCCACGCAGATGTCCGCATCGTTGTACTGAATTGCGCGGAAGGCATCGCCAATGCAGTGCGTTCCTGTCGCACACGCCGTCACCACGCTGGTACATTTTCCTTTCGCGCCGAGTGCAATCGCAACGTTTCCCGCCGCCATGTTCGCAATCATCACCGGAACGGTAAACGGGTTGACGCGGGACGGATTTCCGGCATCAATTTTGGCTTTCGCCTGCTCGCATGCATTCAGATCACCGACGCCGGAGCCCACCAGAACGCCGACGCGGAACGGATCTTCATTCTCCATGGAAATGCCGGCATCTGCAAACGCTTCTTTTGCTGCCGCAACGGCATACTGGGAGAAAGTTCCCATTCGTCTTGCCGCCTTGAAATCCATGCGTTCTTTTGCCACGAAGCCTTTGACCTCGCCTGCCAGATGTACTTTATATTCTGCTGTATCAAATTTCGTAATCGTTCCGATTCCGCAGGCTCCCTTGCGGACGCCGTTCCAGAATTCCTCCACGGTATTTCCAATCGGGGTTACCGCACCCAGCCCTGTGATGACTACTCTTCTCTTCATTCCAACTCTCCTTTTCTTAGATCACCATGCCGCCGTCGCAGTGAATCACCTGTCCGGTGATGTAAGCTGCCGCTTCGGATGCCAGAAATGCGGCCAGGTTTGCCACATCCTCCGGCTTTCCGAAATGACCGAGCGGAATCTGGGATACGGATGCTTCTTTCACTTTATCCGAAAGAACCTCCGTCATATCGGTCTCAATAAAGCCCGGCGCAATCGCATTGACGCGGATGCCGCGGGATGCCAGTTCCCGTGCCGCTGTTTTCGTCAGGCCGATCACACCTGCTTTCGATGCCGCATAATTTGCCTGTCCGGCGTTTCCTGCCACGCCGACCACAGAAGCCATGTTGATGATGCAGCCGCTCTTCTGGCGGATCATCGGCCGTGCCGCAAAGCGGATGCAGTTGAACGTTCCCTTGAGGTTTGTCTCAATGACACGGTCGAAGGCTTCCTCCGACATGCCCAGCAGAAGGCCGTCCTTTGTGATGCCCGCGTTGTTGACCAGAATATCGATTTTCCCATACAAAGCAAGAATTTCCTTCATCCACGCTTCACACGCCGCAAAATCCGATACATTGCACTGCATCACGCAGCCGTCTCCTCCTGCCGCGCGGATTCCCGCAAGCACGGTTTCGGCCGCCTCTTTTGAACCATTGTAATTGATGACAACAAAGGCTCCCTCCGCCGCCAGTTTTTCTGCAATCGCACGCCCGATTCCGCGGGATGCGCCCGTTACTACTGCTGTTTTTCCACTTAACATCTCATTCTCCTGCTGCATAATCCACTATCTATAATAAAGTTTCGCACACCTGATGCATTTCCTCATAGGTGCGGATATTGTAACCTTTTACATCCCGGTTGATTTTTCTTAAAAAGCCGGTCAGTGTTCTTCCCGGTCCGATCTCCACGAAGGTATCAACGCCGTCCGCAATCATTGCCTCGATGCTCTGCTGCCACCGCACACCGGATGCCACCTGCTGGATCAGAAGGCCGCGCGTCAGTGCAATGTCACGCACATACTGGCCGGTTACATTCGTCACATACGGAATCTTCAACTCCATAAAGCCGACGCCCTCGAGCGCTTCGGTCAGCCCCTGGGACGCAGCTTCCATCATCGGGGAATGGAACGGGCCGCTTACGTTCAGCGGAAGTACCCGCTTTGCGCCTGCTTCTTTTAACTTTTCCGAAGCCTCTGCCACTGCCGCCTCATATCCGGTGATGACAATCTGACCCGGGCAGTTGTAATTGGCAATGTAGGCGCCGGAAATCCCGCTCAAAATCTCTTCGATTTTTGCAGCTTCCATGCCGAGCACCGCCGCCATCGCGCCCTCGCCTGCCGGAACGGCCTCCTCCATCAGGATGCCTCTTCTGCGGACGACCTTCATCGCATCCGCCATTTCCATACCGCCGGCGGACACAATCGCGTTGTACTCGCCAAGGCTGAGGCCCGCTGTCACATCCGGCGTAAGGCCGCACGCCCGGATGGACTGCTCCATCGCCATTCCGGTTGTCAGCAGTGCAATCTGGGTAAACTCTGTCTGATCCAGATGTTCATTTTCCTCAAAACAGAGTCTTTTCATATCAATCCCGATCAGCTCGGATGCCATATCGTAGACGGCTCTCGCTTTCGGACATGCTTCATAAAAATCCGCGCCCATGCCGACACACTGGGAACCCTGTCCAGGAAACATAAATGCTGTTTTACTCATAACCGCGCCGGTGCTCCTTTCAGAAGTTCTTCCATCTCATTCATCATCTGCTCTATGATTTCTTTGCAGCTTTTCTCGTCTTTTACCATACCTGCAATCTGACCGGACATCACGCTTCCGGTTTTGACATCGCCGTCCACAACGGCTCTTCGAAGACCGCCGAGCGTCAGTTTTTCCAGCTCTTCGAACGGAGCTCCCTCTTTTTCCAGTTCCAGATAATCTTCTTCCGCACCTTTCATGTCGGCATCTTTGCTGGGGTAGGTCGTTCCCACAAAGGTACTGCCCGTTCCCTGAATTGCCGCACCACAGCTCGAAAAGGCTCCCAACATGACCATCACCAGCAGAATACCCACACCAATACCAACCCACAAAGTTTTATGCTGCACGATGATCTCCTGCACCGCCGCTTTTGCTTTCTCCGTAATGGTGTTTGTTGCCGCTGCTGCCTGCTTGCTGGCGGCAGTTCCGGCTTTCTGGCCGCGCTTGGCGGCTGCATAGGCATCCTTATACTGCTTTTTCTGGTAAAACTTCGCACCGACTGTTTTTGATTCACCTCCTGCGGCAGTCGGCGGTGGCTGGGGCTGTTTCTTTTTCAGCGACGGTTCTGCTGCATTTTCCGCCGTACCACCCTCGCTCTCGGAAAATTTCAGGCGGCTGGACTTCTGATTCTCGCCACCTCTTTTCTCTGCTCTGGCAGATTTGTCTTTGGGCTTTTTTCTGCCTTTGACAAAGTGGTGCAGGCGTTCGGCGGCTTCTTCCGACTTGTGAGCAGCTTCCACGCCGGAATTGTCCTTTTCTACCTGATGTACTTTCTGATGGGCGAACCCGGTGGCAGTATCCACTCCTTTCTTGGCCACCTTCTTAACACCCATTCCTACGCCACGGACAATGCCGCCTTTTTCATCTTCAAAAGAAAGTCGGCCTTTCTTTGTGGGCGGCTCTGCATCCGATTCCGCAGGCGCATCCTTCGGCTTCCCATCCTCCTGATGGGCTTTATAATAGTCTGCGCTCTGCTTGGCGGTACTGTGATGCCGGGGTGCATCCTCCCCATCCTCAGCATCCATGCACCGTTCTTCTTCCACGATAGGTTTTTTATCTGTTTCTTTTTCCGCAGTTTCTTCTGCCGAATCTTCCTGCTCCGGCTTTTCTGCTGCGGTCGCGGACTTCTGTTCCCCGGTGCGGAGGTTTTCATCCACCAGACCATCCTTGGTCATTTTCTGGACGATTTTATCTCTGCCCCGAAACTTTTTGTCTGCTATGGAAATCACCTCCTTCCGGCTGGAACCGTCATGCGATCAAGGCTGCGTGGGTTTCCCACTTATCAAGCACCTGTTCTAGCTTCCGAGCAAAGGCGATCAGACGGGCGTTCACTTCCTCACGGTCAAGATAACCGTGGGCTTCCATGTGAAAGCCGTCAGTCAGTTCATCGGCCAGTGTGCCAACGGCATAGAAATCTTCCAGCACCGTATGCACCACCGATTCTTCATCGTGGAAGTTGAGCGGCTCCACCTCACCAAAGGGCGGGCCGGAATCGCTTTCGTGCGGCTCCATGTCAGAATGATGATGAATCTTGCGGCTCAGTCGGTCAAAAATATTCGATGTGTTCATGCTTCTTTTTTCTCCTTATATTTTCCCATTTCGTTGGGCTTCGTTGTCATCAGACTGTACAGTTTCAGCGAAGTATCGAACTTATCCTTGAACGGGATAATCGTATTGCCGTAGAACAGCAGCCCCTCGCCCTCGTTGCTGTTCGTCACATACGACAGCTGGAACGGTGAAATATTCAGCTGCTTGGCAAGGATTTGTCGGTCGCCGGATGCCTGGTTGAGCATATAAATAAAATCGCTGTTCTCGAAGATATTCTCGATTTCCCGGCTGGCCAGCAGATCCTTGATGTTCTGTGTAATTCCTGTCGGCACACCGCCCCATTTTCGGAACCGCTTCCAAATCTCGACGCTGTATGCTGCGGTCTGTTCCTCTTTCAGCAGGAGGTGGAACTCGTCTATATAGTACCGGGTGTTCTTTTTGCTGTTACGGTTGATGGTGACACGGTTCCAGACCTGATCCTGAACAATGAGCATCCCCAGCTTTTTCAGCTGCTTGCCCAACTCTTTGATATCGAAACAGATAATGCGGTTATCCAGTTCCACATTCGTCTGATGGTTGAACACACGCAGCGAACCATTGACGTAGATTTCCAGTGCCGTGGCGATACGCTGCGCCTGCCGTTCCTTCTGCTCCCGCAGGCAGTCGTACAGATCACCGAGCGTCGGCATATTCTCCGGCTTCGGGTCATTCAGATACTTCTGGTATACCAGCGGCAAGCAGCGGTCAATAACCGACTTTTCTTCCGGCTCCATGCCATCCCGTGCGCCCATAATCAGTTCGCACAGGGAAAGAATAAAGTCCGATTTCATGCCCAGCGGGTTATCATCGTCCGCATAGTTGAGGTTGATGTCCATCGGGTTGATGTAGTCCTTACTGGTGGACGAGATATGGATAACCTGACCGCCCAACGCTTCCACCAGCGGATAATACTCTCCTTCAGGATCTGCGACGATAATATCGTCCGTTGTGGTAAAGAATACGTTCGTGATTTCACGCTTTGCACTGAACGACTTACCGCTTCCCGGTGTGCCGAGGATCAGACCGTTCGGGTTTTTCAGCTGCTTCCGGTCTGCCATAATCATGTTGTTGGATACCGCGTTCAAGCCGTAATAGAGGGAATCGCCCTCCATAAAAAGCTCCTGCGTGGTGAAGGGAACGAAGATGGCAGTGGAAGTTGTGGTCAGTGCGCGCTTGATGGGAACGAGGTTATTTGCCAGCGGCAGGCTGCTCATAAGGCCCTGCTCCTGCAAATAATCCAGACGGTTCAGTGTGCAGTTGAACTTCTGCGCGATACCAGCAGTCTGAAACACAGCACTATCCAACTCCTGCTTGGTCTTGGCCGTATTGAGGAAAAGCACCGTAACAAGGAACATACGCTCATTACGGCTCTGCAGATCATCCAGAATCTTCTTGGCCTCGCCACCATAAGTTGCAAGGTCGCTCGGAATAATTTCCATATCATAACCAGACCTCACAGCTTTCTTCTGGTGGAGTAGGGAGCTGCCGCCTTACTATCTTGCAATAGCAGGTTTGCATCACCCTCTCCGGGAACCGTACTTACCTCTCTCGAAGTATACGGCTCTGTCATTGTTCGGTCAGAAAAACTCATTGATTGTGAATTAGATGGTGGCAATGCTCACACACTACAAGTGTCTTTCGCCGTTTTGCTAACATTGCGATTTCCCACGGTTCTTTTCCTTTAAGGTTTTTCAGTTTATTGATATGGTGGATTTCGTAACGTTCGCTTTCCGTTGTGCCACAAAGTTCACAAATTCTTGCTTTCAAACGCTTCTCAAGCGGTGTTACCGACTGACCATAAATAATTGCGGCATTGCTAATGCAGTCTGTTGAAATTTTCGCATCTTTACAGTCCATATAGTTGGCGAAATAGCGGCGCTTGGCTTTCTTTTTCGTTTCATAGGGGATACCCCATTCGCCAGTTCCGTCTTTATACATAGCAACAACTTTTGAGATTTTGCTTTTGTGTTTTGCTGCAAGCGTTTTTAGGCAGCTGTATTCCATAAGGTAAGACAGATATTTCAGTTTACAGAAGTTGCTGGCTATTCCGTAATAATTACAAATACCTCTCAACTCATCGTTGTAAACTGTGACTATCTCAAGGTCTGTCAGCCGTAGCAGGGAATTTCTGTGAACGGGAAATAGCTTTCCGTCCTTTTTCTGTATCGCTATACCCTTTGAGAAAATAAAGTTGTGGATTTTGTCATCGAATGGCACTAGCAGTTCAACATGGTTGTTGAGAGTTCTCGCTTTTGTGCCTTTCTTGTTCCGCTTTACTTTCTCACATCTTCTGACACGAACATCAAAACCTAAGAACCGGGCACATTCACTGCTGTGGGTAATAAGTGTCTTTTCTTCGCTGAGTTCCATCTTGAGTGTTTGCCCAATAAACTCAGAGAGTTTGCTCTTAATCCACTGGCAATCCTCTTTACTGCCCTTTACACCAATAATAAAATCATCTGCATAGCGGATATATTTGAGCTTTTTATCCGTCTGTGCTGTGCAAGGAGTTTTCAAAAGTTGTTTGCGGAGTGTTTTACACTCTGCAATCATGCTTTCTCTTTCTACTCCATTCTTTCTGTCGATGTGGTAGCAAAGATTTTTGATTCTATTGTGCAGTTCACGGTATTCCGGGGTGATTTTCCCTTTTTCAGGAGTGTCAAATTCGTCTTTTAGCTGCATGACGAATTTATCAAGTTCGTGCAGATAGATGTTTGCCAGCAACGGTGAAAGAATACCGCCTTGCGGTGTGCCGCTGTAGGTTTTGTGGTAATCCCAATCTTCCAAATATCCTGCTTTTAGAAATTTGTAGACCAGTTTTACGATGCGTGCATCTTTGACCTTGCTGCCGATAAATCCAACCAGTGCATCGTGATTTATATTGTCAAAGCACCCTTTAATATCCCCCTCAACAAACCAACGCACACCACCAAATTGGTACTTCAATTTGTCTAATGCGGTGTGACAGCTTCTTTTCGGGCGGAATCCATGCGAGCAGTCCAGAAAGAGCGGTTCATAAATTGCTTCCAATATCATACGGAGTGCTTCTTGAACCAATTTGTCCGTAAAGGTCGGAATACCTAATGGACGCTTCTTCTTCGGATTGCTTTTCTTTGCAATATAAGTTCGTCGTACTGGCGTGGGCTGATAGGTTTCATCTGCCAAGGACTGAATGATTTTTTCAATCTTAGCTTCGCTGAAACCGTCTGCTGTGTCTTGATTGATACCTTTTGTCGATGCACCCTTGTTCGTGTACAGATGCTGGTATGCCTGATAGTAAATATCTGGGCGCAGCAGATAGCGATACAATCTAGTAAATACTTCTTCCTTATGGGTTAGTGAGTCTTTGCTGATTCTTTCTAAAATTTCGGTTGTTGGTTGCAATGAGGTTTTCCTCCCTAATCAACGTTCTATTTTAGTACACAATAACTACGCTCCTTCGCCATGTAAGGGTCATTATCCCTCTCGGACTACTATGAGCGTTCCGTACCCATGCAGGATTTTCAGGCTCTACAGCCATAGCCTTTTCAGGCGTTCCTGTGTAGGGTATCCCCAGTTAACATTGTGTGTAGGGAAATGCGGATTGTCGGTATGCGCTTTCGTTCCCTTGCCATAGGTTCTCCTACAGATTCCATGAACATTGAGATAACCGATGGATGGAAGAGCATCATCCATCGCGTTCATGACAGAGGTTTCAGACATTTTCCTCCGCCTGAAAATAACAGAAATTAGAAACTTGCGTATCAGTAAATCCAACTTCATCCTCGTATCCGCTTAACATGGCGGTTCAGTCGCACAATACTGTCTTTCAGTGACTTACCGCTTTCCTGCCGTGCTCTGTTCCCGTTTCAGCTTTCGCCTTTCGGTTAGGCAGGTTGTTTCCCGCGTTATCCTACGGGGTAGTCCCTTACGCTACACTACACAATGCCCTATCTGGGCGCACTTCCTCGATTTTCATACGGTCTAGGTCGGTAATTTTGCCCTTGATCAGTTTGATGGCTTTCAACTGGTCTACCGACTGCACATGAATGCTGACGACCAGATTTTTGTCCATATCCAGAAACTCAGCCAGCACCTTATCCGTCAGTTCCGGGGCAAGGATGTTCAGATAGGATGCAGCACCATAGGTATCGCCCATCATAAAATCCTTGCCACTCTTGAACAGAAAACTGGTCGGGGCAATGAAGTCTTTGGTCGTCATGCCGCTCTGCAGGATGCGGTCATAGCTGAAATCGAACTTCTGCTGTTCCTCCTGATGAAAGGTTTCGTATATGATCTGAAGCCGTTCCACGCCGTTCAGCGGATAAGCTTTCACGCCCAGCACCTTGAAATTGTTGAGAATATCGGTTTCGATACGCTCTAACCGGGGCTTTGCTTCCCGAACGCTTTTTGCTTCGATGCTAAACGTGATGTACTTCGTCCGAACCAAGCCGTTATTGCCCTTGGCAAGCTGCTGTTTCAGCATCTGCGCATATTCCATACGCACATCATCGAACTGGTCGTGCTGCGGTTCGATCTGGATAACCTTGTTGTACTCGCTCATATCGCTCTTGTGGTTGATGAACGAAAGCTGAAAGCGGATGCTGGCATCGAAATAGTTGAGGAAGTCGCACCAGCTTTCAAAGATGGTGTTCTTATCCTCGTTCTGTGCCAGCTGGTAGTTAATGTCGTAGAATCGGACGGTTTTGGAATACAGATGTTCCTCCACCCGGCAGATACCGTCGCGCCCCATTTCCAGATATGGAATGGAACGCTGCACAGTCAACCGCTGTTCCTTCTGGCTCTTTTCGGGTTTCCGAAAGAACTTCTGGAAGAAGCCGCCCGACTGCGGTTTCTTCTTCGGTTCACTTTTTACCAAGGATGCCTCCTTTCTTCTGGATCGGTACTGCGGTTTCCAGTTCCCGCTCATACAGGTTTTCGACCTCATAGCGGCGTACCGCAGGACGTTTGAATCGGACGCTGATGAAATTCGTCAGGATGGTTTCAAGGTGCATCCCGTTTTTCTCGTACAGAGCAAAGAAAAACTCCGGCAGCATCAGGAGTACCATGCCTGCCGCCGCATTGCTGGTTCCCAGCGTATCGCGCGTGAGGAAATAAAACGGAACGCCGATGCCTGCCGCGAACCCCATACATACAAGCTGGCGCTTCGTCAGGTTCAGAAAGACCTTGTTCTTCACTTTGGAAAGGTCTTTGGGAATCGTTACATAGGCCATTTATCACCAGAACAGCCAGACCGCCGCCGGGAAACGGCGTTGTCTGCTGTCTTTTCCTTTCATTGGATTTTCCCGGATTTAGTGACTGCCGAAGATCTGTTTGGACAGACTTCCCGTTTTGAGCAGCGAGAAACAAAGAATCACCGTGTAGGCCATTGTGCCGAACAATGCCGAGTGAATATCCGAAGATACCCGGATGCTGCCGATAAGGGCTGCATAAATTGCCACGCAGACCATCATCAGGAACGCTTGGAATGCCAGCGCGAAGAGCCCTCGGAAGTAGTTTGTACCCACATGGCCCCATTCACGGTTGCTCATGGTTGCAAATGGAATCGGAGCAAGCGAAGTGTAGAGGTATATTTCTATCATTCTGCCGTACATAATTACCGTGATAACCACCGACAGAATTTTTAGACACCAGCTTACAACAAGGGTTTCCAATGCCAGCGTCACCAGTTCGCCAATCGCCATTGTTGCCATTGCCGCCTGCATCTGCATGGAAAGAGAACTAATATCAATGGCGGTATTGCCACGGATAATGCCGGAGGAAGAATTTACCACCGACTGCCCAATGTCAAATACCGCCATTGCAATATCGAACGTATGACTGACGAGATAGACCGCGATCCACATCTTCACGAAATACTTGAAGAACATCCATGTGTCCACATCGTGCAGATTGTTCCGCTCTGTCAGCATCGAGATCAGTTCGTAGCAGAGGATCAGCGTAATGATGATTCCCGCAATAGGGATCACCACCGAATCCGAAATGTTACGGATCATGCTGAAAATGCTGCTGTTCCACCCTTGCGGTGTCTGCCCGACCTGAGCAGCGATTTCACTGGTCTGTTGGTTGACCGCTGTGAACATCGTACTCAGGTTGGACTCCACCATGCCGGAAAGAAGTTCCCTCATCCATTTTTCGATTGCTGCGAAAATATTATCGAACAATGGCGGGTTTTCCTCCTATCGCTTGTTGATCAGCCGAACAGACCAGAAAGCAGCGGGATCAGCTGGGTGCCGATGAGGATGACACCGCCGCCAGACATCAGCTGCTTCATGCCCTGCGACTTTGCTAATGTGCGATAAAGAAGTAATAGAAGTGTAAAAAATTTTGCCGTTCCTATCCGGCA
>ERZ780168.3222-NODE-3222-length-13065-cov-3.081630_pt1 | contig 13065 bp, 9 predicted proteins | sample MGYA00510981_ERZ780168 | MGnify/ENA primary metagenome ERZ780168 (study PRJEB29588, sample SAMEA2158769) | human gut metagenome | biome: human gut; feature: human-associated habitat; material: faeces | place: Denmark | collected 2008/2010 ...
CCAACGGACTGAAGACAGTTACCAAAGACGAAAAAGGAAATTTCAGTTTTTCCGCCCGTCAGGCAGGAAGCGATTCCGGTATCGAAGGACAGACACTGAAGACTGCTCCGGGAACAAGAATCGTATCAGCATTCTTCCTGGTTGTAGTTCCAGATTGTCAGTATGGTGCCAACGGAACATTTGTATTTGCAGATGCAGGACTCAATCAGAGCCCGTCAGCGTCAGAGCTTGCAGATATCGCAGAGCAGTCAGCGAAGTCATTTGAACTTCTGGTTGATGAGACACCTGTTGTGGCTATGCTGTCACATTCAACAAAGGGAAGCGCAAAGCATCCTGACGTTGACAAGGTTATTGAAGCTACAGAGATCGTTAACGCTGAGTTTCCTGACCTTCTGTGTGATGGTGAGCTTCAGTCAGATGCAGCACTCGTTCCTGAGGTTGCAGCATCAAAGGCACCTGGAAGCAAGGTCGCAGGACAAGCGAATGTTCTTGTGTTCCCTGATCTTGATGCAGCGAACATCGGATACAAGCTTGTACAGAGACTCGCAAAGGCTGATGCATATGGTCCTGTTACACAGGGTATTGCAAAGCCTGTAAACGACCTGTCAAGAGGCTGTGTTGCAGACGATATAGTTGGAGTTGTTGCCATAACAGCTATCCAGGCTCAGGCTCAGGAGGACGGCAGAATGAAGGTAACTCCAAAAGAGAGATAGTAAAAGATAATTTTTAAAGATGATTTATTTACACATAAGTTGTGCAGGAGGATTGAAATGAAGGTTCTTGTAATTAATTGTGGTAGTTCATCACTGAAGTATCAGCTTATTGATTCTGATACAGAGGCTGTTATAGCAAAAGGACTGTGTGAGAGGATCGGTATCGACGGAAAGCTCACACATCAGACCATGGGTAAGGATAAGTATACAGTGGATGCCGCTATGCCGGATCACAATGCTGCTGTAAAATTTGTTCTTGACGCTCTTCTTGATACAGATAAGGGAGCTATCGCTTCACTGTCAGAGATCGACGCTGTTGGACACAGAATAGTTCACGGCGGTGAGATGTTTGCGAATTCAGTAGTTATAACAGACGAAGTAATGGCGGCCATAGAAGAGTGTAATGATCTTGCACCACTTCACAACCCTGCCAACCTCATTGGAATCAGAGCATGTCAGGCACATATGCCGGGTGTTCCTATGGTTGCGGTATTTGATACAGCATTCCACCAGACCATGCCTGATAAAGCATATACATATGCAATACCTTACGAATATTACGAGAATTATAAGATAAGAAGATACGGTTTCCACGGAACAAGCCACAGCTTTGTATCCAAGAGACTGGCAGAGCTTATAGGCAGGGATATCAAAGATACCAAGCTTATCGTATGCCACCTTGGAAACGGATCAAGTATCACAGCAGTTGACGGCGGTAAGTCAGTGGACACTTCCATGGGACTCACACCTCTTGCAGGTCTTCCTATGGGCACAAGAAGCGGTGATATAGATCCTGCGATTCTTGAGTTCATTGCCGGCAAAGAGGGCAAGAGCGTTGAGGAGATAACAACTATTCTTAATAAGAAGTCAGGTGTATCAGGACTTTCAGGCGTATCAAGTGATTTCAGAGATCTTGACGCCGGCATGAAGGATGGCAATGACAGATGCCGTCTTGCTCTCGATGTATTCTGCTACAGTGTCAAGAAATATATTGGAGCATATGCAGCCGCAATGGGAGGCCTTGATGCGATAGCGTTTACGGCAGGAATCGGAGAGAACAATCCATATGTAAGAAGAGTATCAACAATGGATCTTTCATTCATGGGTATCGATATAGATGAGACTAAGAACGAGATCCGCGGCGAAGAGCAGAAGATCTCCACTGACGCTTCAAAGGTTCAGGTATGGGTAGTTCCTACAAACGAAGAGCTTGCCATTGCAAGAGAGACTGTAGAGCTTGTTACAAAATAAGTCTTCTGTATAACGACAGGATTCAGTTGACGGAATTGTATAAAAATTTTGCAATATTTTGTTGACAATAAATATCTGTATATGTATAATAGCAGATGTGCGATTTTTAGGAGATATTATGTTAATTGATTTATCTGAGATTTTATCCACTGAGGGATTGACTAAAAGCGTTGAAGTACATGTAGACTTTGATAGTTTCCAGTTTAAGGGAATGGACTACCGGATTGGACAGGCAGATGATTTTCAACTGAATCTGTCGAATGACGGCAAGAACAGAGTCAAGGTTACCGGAAGCACTGATGTTGTCATGGAGCTTGTGTGTGACAGATGTCTGGAGGAGTTTGAGAGAACTTTCCATATAGATATCGACACAGTTATTGATACTTCCGTTTTGGATTCTGATAAGGTAGATGAGATAGATGAGTTAAGCTATTTTGAAGACTGTAATATCGATATGGACGCACTGTTGAAAAAGGAACTGATGGGTTTAGTTCCAATACAGATTCTGTGCAGGGATGACTGCAAGGGACTCTGTAAGGTGTGTGGAACGAATCTGAATCATGGTACATGTAACTGTGATGATTTTGTTCCTGATCCGAGATTATCAGTTTTTAATGACATCTTAAAGAATTGAGGAGGTGTGAATAATGTCAATTTGTCCAAAGAATAAGAGCTCAAAGGCTAGAAGAGATAAGAGAAGAGCTAACTGGAAGATGTCTGCACCAGCATTAGTTAAGTGCAGCAAGTGTGGCGAGTTAATGGTTCCACACAGAGTTTGTAAGAACTGCGGTTCATACAACAAGAAAGAGATTATCTCAGTTGCTGAGTAATTTCCAGTTCTCACTCGGTATTTGAGTAGTAGAATAAACAAGACCTTTCTTATTTTTATAATAAGGAAGGTCTTTTTTCGTGCACATATATACATAGCGGTTTGTATATTTGTACTGAAATATTTGACTTTGACAATTCAGAAATATATAATGACCTTGTGCGTTTGCACCTAAAAATAATTATATGGTGGGATATCCCATAATACACGTAAGATAGGAGAGTTTTGATATGGGCGATACAAGAATTGTAGTAGATGCTATGGGCGGAGATTATGCACCGGAGTGGATCATAAGAGGTGCTGTAGAAGCTGTGAACGAAGGGGCAAAGGCTCATATAATTCTCACTGGAAAAGAGGCTGTCATAAAGGGTGAGCTTGCCAAATACACATATGACACCTCCAAGATAGAGATAAAGAACTGTACTGAGGAGATCACATGTCACGATGCACCTGTTCAGGCAATCAGAAGCAAGAAAGACTCATCACTTACAGTTGGAATGAATATGGTAAAAAGTGGAGAGGCTGACGCAATAATCTCAGCCGGAAGCTCAGGAGCCATCCTTGCAGGAGGACAGCTTATCGTCGGAAGATCCAAAGGTGTGAAGAGATCACCTCTGGCACCACTCATCCCTACGACCAAGGGATATTCGCTTCTTATTGACTGCGGTGCTAATGTCGATGCGAGACCTGAGCATCTGCTTCAGTTTGCAAAGATGGGTTCCATATATATGGAGAACATCGAGAAGATCGAGAAGCCAAGAGTAGCCATCGTCAATATTGGTGACGAGGAGGAGAAGGGTAACGCCCTCGTAAAGGAGACATACCCACTGCTCAAGGAATGTAAGGACATCAATTTTGTTGGAAGTATAGAAGCTCGTGAGATTCCAAATGGTGCTGCAGATGTCATCGTATGTGAAGCATTTGTGGGAAATGTTATCCTCAAGCTGTACGAGGGACTTGCAAAAATGCTGCTTGGAGAGATCAAGAAAGCGGTCATGTCTTCATTCAAGTCAAAGATCGGCGGTGCACTTATAAAGGATTCCCTCGGAGAGCTCAAGGAGAGATTCAACGCCAAGACAAAGGGTGGAGCACCTCTTCTTGGACTTAAGGGACTCGTGGTAAAGATCCACGGCAACTCACACAACGAAGAAGTTAAGAGTGCAATATTCCAGTGCATCAACTTCAGTGAGACCGGAGTAAACGCCAAGATTGCTGAAAAGCTGAGTGAGGAGCAGGCATAATGAAGAAGGATTATGGTGAGCTTGAAAAAAGAATAGGATACGAATTCAAGGATATAAGACTTCTGATAACAGCTCTGACACACACGTCATTTGCAAATGAGCTTAAGGTTAATAAAACTGAGTCATATGAGAGACTTGAGTTTCTCGGGGATGCCATCCTTGAGTATATTGTGAGTGACTATCTCTTCCGCAAGAAGAAAGAATATGAGGAGGGAAAACTCACAAAGCTGAGGGCAAGTCTCGTATGCGAATTTACTCTTTCACAGATATCCGAGAGTCTTGGATATGGCAAATTTGTCCTTCTTAGCAAGGGTGAAGCCCAGACAGGCGGAAGGACAAGGAAATCCATTCTGTGTGATCTCTTTGAATCCGTTCTCGGTGCGATGTATCTTGATGGCGGAATGGATGTCGCCAAGAAGTTTGTCCATCAGTTCCTGCTGGATGACGTTGAGACAAAATCATTGTTCTACGATGCAAAGTCAACCCTTCAGGAATTCTGCCAGAAGAATGGAAAAGAATTAAAGTATGAGCTCATAGAGGAGAAGGGGCCTGAACATAACAAGATATTTGTATCGGATGCCATGATAGATGGCCAGGCTACAGCCAGAGGTGAGGGTTCAAACAGAAAAAACTCCGAACAGATGGCTGCATACAAAACATTGTTACAATTAAGAAAAAAGCAGGATTAATTTATGTATTTAAAGAGTATAGAGGTAAATGGCTTCAAGTCATTTGCAAACAAGATAGTATTCAAATTCAATCACGGAATAACCTGTATCGTTGGACCTAATGGTTCGGGTAAAAGCAATGTAGCGGATGCAGTGAGATGGGTTCTGGGTGAACAGAGTGCCAAGAGTCTCCGTGGTTCCAAGATGGAGGATGTCATTTTCTCGGGAACACAGCTCAGAAAGCCGCAGGGCTCCGCATATGTTGCCATAACTCTTGACAACAGCGATCACAGCCTTCCTATAGATTATAATGAAGTCACAGTTGCAAGACGAGTATACAGATCAGGAGAGTCTGAATATCTGATTAACGGTACTGTCAGCAGACTGAAGGATGTATATTCTCTCTTCTTTGACACCGGTATCGGTAAGGAGGGTTATTCAATCATCGGACAGGGCCAGATCGAGAAGATCCTCAATGGTAAACCTGAGGAGAGACGAGAGCTTTTTGACGAGGCTGCCGGGATCGTAAAGTTCAAGAAGAACAAGGCTGCTGCGGAGAAATCACTTGAAGCAGAGAGGGACAATCTCAGCCGTGTCAACGACATTCTCAAGGAGCTTGAAAAACAGGTCGGACCACTCAAGGAGCAGTCTGAGACCGCAAGGAAATATCTGGCATTTAAAAATGAATTAAAAAAACTCGATGTGAATGCATTCCTTCTTGAGACAGAGAAACTTAAAACAGCTCTCGAGGAAGATCAGAACAGGCTCACTATCGTAAACGATGATATAGATGAGAGCAAGCAGGCGTATGAACAGACAAAGGAAGAATACGACCAGATAGAGACTGCTATAGAGCAGCTCAATTCCATAATTGAATCATCTAAAAACGAGATTCATGAGAACAGGCTTGCAAAAGAGCGTGCTGAAGGTGAGATAAATGTTATCAACCAGCAGATAATCACACTCAAAATGAACGATCAGAACATACATGATCAGATAGACCGAATCAACAGCCAGATCGAGTCCGGCGAGAAAGAACTCGCAGATTACACATCCCAGAAAGATGAACTGGATGACTCTATCTCAGAAGTTGAACAGGCACTTAAAACAGCCCAGAAGGAAAGCTCCGACATGACCTCCTACATAGAGGCCTGCCAGCAGGAGATTGAGAGCTGCAAGGCTGACATCATAGAATATATGCATGAGAGCGGTAATCTCCAGGCAAAGGTCGGAAGATATGACGCCATGCTGGAGAATATCAACTTTAGAAAGACACAGCTCAACCAGAGACTTCTGCAGTTTAAGAGCGACGATGCCGGGGACAAGAAGGAATATGAGTCACTGTCATCACAGCTTGCCGAACTTGAGGCGGGAGTAAAGGTCATTCTCGCTGGATTGGACAGTGCAACCGATCAGCTTGCCCAGAATCAGAATAGAAACAAAACTAACCGTGAGCTGATCCACAACACCAACGAGAAGCTTTCGGCAACAGAGTCCAAGATGGAGGCTCTCAGAAATATAACTGAGAGATACGACGGATACGGCAACAGTATCAGACGAGTCATGGAACAGAAGCAGTGGAATCCGGGCATAATAGGCGTTGTTGCGGACATAATCACGGTAAATCAGAAGTACGAGGTCGCTGTGGAGACTGCCCTTGGCGGAAGTATACAGAACATTGTCACTGAGGACGATGCCACTGCCAAGAGAATGATCTCATATCTGAAGACCAACAGACTCGGACGTGCAACATTTCTTCCGCTTAACACCATAACAGACCGCGGTTCCGTCAGAAATGATGTGCTCAGGGAAAAAGGAGTCATAGGAGTTGCATCAGATCTTGTTGAGGTCGATTCCAAATTCAACACGCTGGTAAAGAACCTTTTAGGCAGGATCATAGTTGTCGACAATATCGATAATGCCCTGGCGGTAGCGCGTAAGAACAATCAGTCGCTCAGACTTGTCACCATAGAGGGAGAACTGATAAATCCGGGCGGATCAATGACCGGAGGTGCATTCAGGAATTCCAGTAACCTTCTCGGAAGGAAGAGGGAGCTGGATGAACTCAAGGAGCAGATCGATAACCTGAAATCAACAGCGTCAAAGGCTGCGGCTCTCGACGCACAACTTAAGACTTCAAGAGATCAGCTCAGACAGGATATAGACAAATACAACTCCGAACTGCAGCAGGCATATCTGAAAAAGAATACTCTGACCATGAGTATTGAACAGGTCAAAGAAAAGCTTGCCGAATCTGAAAGAGTATTTGTCTCGATCGAGAAAGAGGTAGCAGAGCTCAATAATCAGATAACGGAGATAAACAACAATAAGAATTCTCTTGCCGACAACAACAAAAAGCATGAAGCCATGAGGCTTGAAGCTGAGGCAAGAGTGGAAGAACTTGAGGGACAGGGACAGGAGAACAAGGATAAGCTCACCGCTGCAAATGCAAGGGTATCTGAGCTTATGATTAAGTTTAATTCCGTCAAGCAGAAAGAGGACTTCATTGTAGAAAATATCCGAAGAATAAATATGGATATCGAAAAATACAAGGAAGAACTTGAGGGCTTTACAAGCCGCGTGGAGTCATCATTCAGTGAGATCACAGAGCTGGAAGACAGGATAGCTGCTATAAAGACAGATATCGCAAGCAGAACCGGAAGTATCACTGACAACGAGGACAAGGTAAACGAATTCTCAGTCAAGAGAGAGGAATTACAGCAGAGCCACAAGGAATTCTTTGCCAGACGAGAAGAACTTTCCGAAAAGATTGCAGGACTCGAGAAGGACTCATACAAGCTCACATCGATAATCGAGAAGAACACTGAGAAAGCAGACGAACTCAGCAACTATATGTGGGAGGAGTATGAGCTTACATACAGCAGTGCCCAGGAACTCAAGGACGATAATCTTCCTGAACTGCCGGCACTAAAGAAGGAGATCGTTGCAGTAAAGGCCAAGATCAAATCCCTTGGAGATGTCAACGTCAATGCCATAGATGACTACAAGGAAGTCTCTGAGAGATACGAATTTCTCAAGGGACAGCATGACGATATAGTCAGTGCGGAGACCAACCTCGTAAATATCATTGCGGAGCTTGAAAAATCAATGCAGGAGCAGTTTGCCGAGAAGTTCAAGGAGATACAGGTCATGTTCGACAAGGTATTCAAGGAGCTGTTCGGTGGTGGACGTGGTGCACTTGAGCTGGTTGATACCGAGGATCTTCTTGAAACAGGTATCAGGATCATAGCACAGCCACCTGGAAAGAAGCTCCAGAATATGATGCAGTTGTCAGGTGGAGAGAAGTCCCTCACCGCCATAGCACTGTTATTTGCAATTCAGAGTCTGAAGCCATCACCTTTCTGTCTGCTGGACGAGATAGAGGCGGCTCTTGACGACTCAAACGTAAGAAGATTTGCACAGTATCTCAACAGGCTTACAAAGGATACGCAGTTCATAGTTATATCACACAGAAAAGGAACCATGGAGGCTGCTGATATCCTGTACGGTATAACCATGCAGGAGAAGGGTGTATCTACCCTCGTATCAGTCAACCTTATTGAGAACGATCTGGATAAATAACAATAGAAGATATTAAACAGGAGGTATGTCATGGCAGAGGAAAAAGAGAAAAAAGGATTTTTTGCGAGACTTAAGGCTGGTCTTGCAAAGACAAGAGATAATATAGTAGAAAGCTTTACAGATGTATTCGGTGCATCCCATATAGATGATGATTTCTATGAGAATCTTGAAGAGACATTTATCATGGCTGATATGGGATATGAGACGACTGAGAAGGTTATAGAGGGACTTAAGCAGAAGGTTGAGGATTCACACATCAAAGAACCTGCTGCCTGCAAGGAACTTGTGATCAATATAATCAAGAACCAGATGTCTGTGGACGATTCAGCGTACGACTTCGAGAATAAGAAGTCCGTTGTGCTGGTCATCGGGGTAAATGGTGTCGGCAAGACAACGACCATCGGAAAGCTTGCTGCCCAGTACCGCCAGAGAGGCAAGAAGGTTCTCATGGCTGCTGCCGATACATTCAGAGCTGCCGCCATAGATCAGTTAAAGACCTGGGCTGACAGGGCACAGGTTGATATAATTTCACACAATGAGGGCGCTGATCCCGCTGCAGTTGTATACGACGCAGTGGCTGCCGCCAAGGCAAGAGATACGGATATCCTTCTCGTTGATACAGCGGGAAGACTTCACAACAAGAAGAATCTCATGGACGAGCTTGCAAAGATGAGAAGGATCATCACAAGGGATTATCCGGAGGCAAATGTTGAGGCGCTCATAGTTCTGGACGGAACAACAGGTCAGAATGCCCTTGAACAGGCAAGACAGTTCAGCAATGTAACTGAGCTTGACGGTATAGTTATCACCAAGCTTGACGGAACTGCCAAGGGTGGTATTGCGATAGCGATCCAGGCAGAGCTTGACGTACCGGTCAAGTTTATCGGAGTTGGTGAGAAGATCGGTGATCTCCAGAGATTTGACCCTCAGGAATATGTCAACGCATTGTTCGCAGATTTTGACGAGGACAGATCCGAGATCGATATGCTCATCGGCGATGACATGTAATACTACGGCATATATAATGATCATATGTATGTCAATGTACTTATATCTGTGCACAACCATATATGATTTTCAAAAGGATTTTTACATAAGGAGACATTAACAAATGGCAGAACAGAACACAACAGACAAACTGACACTTGCGAAATTTGAGGAGGCCTACGACATTGTACATAAGGTGGTTCTCCCTACAAAGCTCATATACAGTGACTATTTCAGTGAGATAACAGGCAACAAGGTATACTTCAAACCTGAGAACCTTCAGAAGACCGGTGCATACAAGATCAGGGGTGCATATTACAAGATAAGCACGCTTTCAGATGAAGAAAGACAGAAGGGACTGATAACAGCTTCGGCTGGAAATCATGCCCAGGGTGTGGCATATGCTGCAAAAGCATATGGAGTAAAGGCGACCATCGTTATGCCTTCATCTACACCTCTCATCAAGGTTAACAGAACTAAGGCATACGGCGCAGAGGTTATACTGTATGGAGACGTATATGATGAATCATGTGCATACGCTCTTGAGCTTGCAGAGGACAAGGGTTATACATTCATTCATCCGTTCGATGATCTCGATGTTGCCACAGGACAGGGCTCGGTTGCGATGGAGATCATAAAGGAGCTTCCTTTCGTTGACTATATCCTTGTTCCTATCGGAGGTGGCGGTCTGGCAACAGGTGTGTCCACACTTGCCAAGATGATGAATCCGAACATCAAGGTCATAGGTGTTGAGCCTGCCGGAGCAAACTGTATGCAGGTCTCACTGAAGAACAAGAAGGTTACAACACTTCCATATGTAGACACCATTGCAGATGGAACTGCAGTAAAGACACCGGGAAGCAAGATTTTCCCATATATACAGAAGAACATAGATGATATTATAACTGTAGAGGATAACGAACTCATCGTTTCATTCCTCGATATGCTTGAGAATCACAAGCTTCTTGTTGAGAATTCAGGCCTTCTCACAGTGGCAGCACTTAAGCATCTCGATGTGAAAGGCGCCAAGGTCGTAAGCATACTGTCGGGCGGCAATATGGATATGATAACATTTGCCTCACTTGTACAGCACGGACTTATCGCAAGAAGCAGGATCTTCACAGTTTCAACACTTCTTCCTGACAAGCCGGGTGCACTCATGAACATTTCAAAGGTTATCGCTGATCTCCAGGGAAATGTTATCAAGCTTGAGCACAACCAGTTCGTATCCATCAACAGGAATTCGGCAGTTGAGCTTGTTATCACTATGGAGGCATTTGGCCCTGAGCACAAGCAGCTCATCATCAACACACTTGCTGATAAGGGCTACAAGCCAAAGGAAGTCATGACAAAGGGAATATACAATTAATTGTAGTTGATATCGATGATTAACAATGAACTCACTTTAACCGTAAATGACAACAAAATAATCGCCTGCAGACGCGGTGACAATCTGTTTAAGGTGCTGTGCAGCGCCGGATATGTGTTCAGTGGAAACTGCGGAGGTCTTGGAAGGTGTCAGAGATGTCTGGTGGATGTAAAAGGTGCGGGCACGGTAAAAAGCTGTACCTACACTATCACTGATAACATACAGATAACCATAGGTGAGGATAACATGTCAGTCCTTGCTTCGTACAAGGGTGCTGATGAATTCAACAACGTATATAATGGCGATGGTCGTGGTATAGGCATAGCTATAGATTTAGGCACCACCACCATCGCCATAGAACAGATAGATATGTCTGATGGAAGTGTCACGGACAGATGTGGATTTATGAATCCGCAGATTGAATATGGCAGCGATGTCATATCAAGGATCCGAACAGGCTCCACAGAAGATGGACTGACAAAGCTCAGAAGCTCAGTAGTCACAAGGATTTCCTCAGAGTTGGCCGGAATGGGGTATGCCCCTGCAGATATATCAAGGATAATTATTTCCGGAAACACCACCATGAATGCAATACTGGAGCGGCTGCTTCTGGACAATCTCGGGCATGCACCATTTGAGATCAGGAATCCTGACAGTATAACAGTATCAGGGAAAGATTTCTTTGATGATGAAAGATTTTGCAGTGCGGAAGTCACATGTCTTCCTAACCTCAGCGCATTTGTTGGAGCTGACGCATTGTGCGGTGCAGTCGTCTGTAACATTGACAGGTCTGACAAATATCAGTTGTTTGCAGATCTCGGAACAAACGGAGAACTCATACTTGCAAAGCAGGGTATCGGTTATGCCACCTCATGTGCATGTGGTCCGGCATTTGAGGGAATGCTGAGGAGAGGTGTTGCAGCTCCAACCACAGCCTTTGATCTGCTGAACAGACTTAATTTGCTACACATAGTGAATGACGATGGAGTCCTGGTTGATCAGTATATAGACGGAGGCTACAGACTTGCGGGTGGAGTGAAAATTGACATGGATATGATCAGAAGCTTTCTCCTTGCAAAGGCAGCCATATGTGCAGGGATAGAATCCCTCATGGATATGGCGGGGATAACGGCAGAGGACGTATCACGTGTATATCTGGCAGGAGGCTTCGGGTGCAGTCTTAATATATCAAGTGCGGTAAGCCTTGGACTTTTTCCGGACAGTTTTCAGGGAAAATCAGAATTTGCAGGAAATACATCCCTGCACGGAGCACATAAGTGCTTGATTGATAAGAGTTTTATTGATAGAATATATGCGTTTAAAGAGACCCTGACTGCTGTGAATCTCGGTGAGCTTGAGGGCTTTGACAGAAGATATTACAGTCATATGGATCTCAGACCATGGACCGCACAGTCACATGGTACAAATAAATTACAACAGAAGAGTAGATTATGAAATTACTAAGTATAGCAAGCGGTAGCAGCGGTAACTGCTATTACGTCGGCAATAGCGATACCCATCTTCTTGTGGATGTAGGCATAAGCTGCAAGAGGGTTGAAAACGCCCTTAAGGATGAGGGAATAAAGCCGTCTGAACTCGATGGTGTTCTTGTAACGCATGAGCATATAGATCATGTGAAGGGCATAGGTGTTCTGGCAAGAAAGCACGGTGTTCCTATATATGCCACTGCAGGAACCATAGCTGAGATGAAGAAGATGACCTCCCTTGGCAGTATCGATGAGGGACTGTTTCATGAGATCCGTCCTGATGAAAAGATACTGATAAAGGATATAACCGTTGATCCGTCATCCATCTGGCATGACGCAGCGGATCCGGTATGCTACAGCCTATATGGAGATGGCAAAAAAGTGTCCATAGCGACTGATATGGGCAATTATAATGATTATATTGTAGATAAGCTTGACAACTCAGATATAATGGTAGTTGAGGCCAATCATGATGTCAGAATGCTTGAGGCAGGACCATATCCTTATTATCTCAAGAGACGAATCCTTGGCAACTATGGTCATCTGTCCAACGAATTGTCAGGGCAGCTCATATACAGACTTCTGAATGACCATGTGAAGGGTATCCTTCTGGGACATCTGAGCAAGGAGAACAACATGCCGGAGCTGGCCTATGAGACCGTCCGGCTGGAGATCGACATGGGAGACTGCCCATACCATGCGGATGATTTTCACCTGGCAGTCGCAAAGAGAGATGAGATGTCGGAGATCATCAGTCTGTAGCAGATTTTGCTGATGCTGCGAAAAAACACTTGCATCATACCGGCTATAATGATATATTTTAAGAAAATTTTACGCTTTATCACTGCATAAAGCTACCTTTCCCCGTGATCCATATGTTCCGGCAACGATCTCAGTCCGGACGGATCCGGATCACAATACGCGGAAGGCACAACACA
>ERZ780168.3223-NODE-3223-length-13061-cov-6.881286_pt1 | contig 13061 bp, 10 predicted proteins | sample MGYA00510981_ERZ780168 | MGnify/ENA primary metagenome ERZ780168 (study PRJEB29588, sample SAMEA2158769) | human gut metagenome | biome: human gut; feature: human-associated habitat; material: faeces | place: Denmark | collected 2008/2010 ...
ATCGTCTCCGCGATTTTGAAAATGAAGTTAAAGTCGGCGGTGTTTCTACATTGAAGACAGACGTTGCATGGGTTGGACATGGATATTCCATGCAGCTTGACGGTGTGAAGACAGCTTACGATATCGCGACGACAGAAGGCGAAATCCGTCCGAACATCATCTCTCTTGACGGATGGGCAGGATCACAGCGTTACTGCGGTATCTGGACAGGAGACCAGACAGGTGGTAAATGGGAGTACATTCGTTTCCACATCCCGACATATATCGGAACGTCTCTTAGCGGTAACCCGAACGTAGGTAGTGATATGGACGGTATCTTCGGCGGAGATGCGCTCATTGCTACGAGAGATTATCAGTGGAAATCATTTACACCGCTTATGCTCAACATGGATGGTTGGGGAACTTACGCGAAGATGCCGTATACATTCGGAGATCCGTATACAGGAATCAACCGTATGTATATGAAGATAAAAGCGCAGCTTCTTCCATACATTTATACAGGAGCAGCTTCTGCGGCAAACATCAGGACGAAGTGGAGCGGATGATCATTGGCCCCGGCGTGAACATCTGCAGCGAATGCATCGGCCTCTGCGCCGACCTGCTCTCGGACAAGCCGGATCATCCGGGCAGCAACAGCTCCCGCCCCAGCCGCGGCAGCGCCAGCCGGGCGCGTATCCAGCCCGCAGATGATCTCGCCATCAATATCAAGACCCCCGCAGAGATCAAGGAGGGTCTGGACCAGTATGTCATCGGTCAGGATGAGGCCAAGCGTGTGCTGGCCGTCTCGGTCTACAACCACTATAAGCGCATCCTGAGCGGCAAGGGCGCAGACGTTGAACTGCAGAAGTCCAACGTCCTGCTGCTGGGTCCCTCCGGTGTCGGCAAGACCCTGCTGGCCCAGACGCTGGCCAAGATGCTGGGCGTTCCCTTCGCCATCGCAGACGCCACCACCCTGACGGAGGCCGGCTATGTGGGCGAGGACGTCGAGAACATCCTGCTCAAGCTCATCCAGGCCGCAGACTTCGACGTCCAGAAGGCTCAGATCGGCATCATCTATATTGATGAGATCGACAAGATCACCCGCAAGAGTGAGAATCCCTCCATCACCCGCGACGTGGGCGGTGAAGGTGTGCAGCAGGCTCTGCTGAAGATCTTGGAAGGCACCGTCAGCAATGTCCCCCCGCAGGGCGGCCGCAAGCACCCCCAGCAGGAGTTCATCCAAATCGACACCACCAACATCCTCTTCATCTGCGGCGGTGCGTTCGACGGTCTGGATAAGTATATCCTCCGCCGCACCGACAAGTCCGCACTGGGCTTTGGCAGTGCGCTGAAGGATAACTCCAGCGAGGCTGAAAAGGCCCTGCTGCGGAAGGTCGAACCCCACGACCTCGTCAAGTTCGGCCTCATCCCCGAGCTTATCGGCCGTCTGCCGGTCATCACCGTGCTGGACGACCTGGACGAGGATGCACTGGTGCGCGTGCTGAAGGAGCCCCGCAACAGTCTGGTCAAGCAGTATAAAGAACTGCTGTCGATGGACAATGTGGAGCTGGACATCACCGACGAGGCCCTCCATGCCATCGCCCGCAAGACCATTGAGCGCAAGACCGGCGCCCGCGGCCTGCGCAGCGTGATGGAGAACATCCTCATGCCCATCATGTACGATGTGCCGAACGACCCCACCATCATCCGCGTCACCATCGACGAGGACACCGTGGAGGGCGGCGAAGCGCACATGGAGTACGGTGCGGTGCGCAAGCGCTATAAGAGTCAGACTTCCCTGAGCTGAGCGTCAGCGCACAGCAGGGAAGAGCAGCCCCGCTGAAAGCTTTTTGCTTTTTGGCGGGGCTTTTTTGTGCCATCTGACTTGTTTCCGAGACCAAATTGTAGTAAACTATAAAAGTCTGGAACTGCGAGGGGAATACCGGGACGGTCCACTGGCATGGGACTGCTCTGCGGATGGCAGCGCCGGACATTTTGTGGGAAACAGAAAGTACGATAAAGGAGTGTGTGTTATGGCAAATTATTTTGAGATGACCCGCGACGAACTGACTGCTGAGAAGGCAGCTCTGGAAGAAAAGTACAAGAAATTTCAGGCAATGGGCCTGAAGCTGAATATGGCCCGCGGCAAGCCCGGCCCTCACCAGATGGACCTGGCAATGGGTCTGCTGCAGATGACCGACTACACCACCGACGCCGGCACCGATGCCCGCAACTACGGCGACCTTGAGGGTCTGCACGAGGCCCGTGAGCTGTTCGGCGACGTGATGGGTGTCAAGCCTGAGGAAGTCTTTGTGGGCGGCAACTCCAGCCTGCAGATCATGTACAACCTCATCTCTATGGGCTACTGCTTCGGCTTCCCCGAGTCTCCCTGTCCCTGGTCTCAGGTAGAGAAGCGCAAGTTCCTCTGCCCGGTACCCGGCTATGACCGCCACTTCGCCATCACCGAGGAATTCGGCTTCGAGCTCATCAGCGTTCCCATGACCCCGACCGGCCCTGATATGGACGTTGTTGAGAAGCTGGTAGCTGAGGATGATACCATCAAGGGCATCTGGTGTGTGCCTCAGTATTCCAACCCCGACGGCTACACCTACAGCGACGAGACCATCGACCGCTTCGCCAAGATGAAGACTGCTGCTCCCGACTTCAAAATTTTCTGGGATGAGGCTTACATCGTCCACCACCTGACGGACGAGATCATCGAGACTCCTGTCCTGCTGAACGAGTGCAAGAAGTACGGCACTGAGGACCGCGTCTTCATGTTCACCTCTACCAGCAAGATCACCTTCCCGGGCGCAGGCGTTTCTGCGCTGGCCTGCAGCGAAGCTATGATGAAGTACATCTGCAAGCGCTTCTCGGTCATGATCATCAGCTATGATAAGATGAACCAGCTGCGCCATGTCCGCTTCCTCAAGAACAAGGAAGGCGTTCTGGCCCACATGGCAAAGCACCGCCGCCGTCTGGTACCCTGCTTTGATGCCGTCAAGACGGCCTTCAACGAGGAGCTGACTCCCTGCGGAGACATCGCCCACTGGACGAACCCCAAGGGCGGCTACTTCATCAGCCTCTACGTCATGCCCGGCTGCGCCAAGCGTGTGGCCCAGCTGTGCAAGGACTGCGGCCTGACCCTCACCGGCGCAGGTTCCGCTTACCCCTATCACAAGGACCCGGACGATGCCCATCTGCGCATCGCGCCCACTTATCCCAGCCTGGACGAAGTGGAGACTGCGTCCGACCTGCTCTGTGTCTGCGTCCGTCTGGCCGCAGTCGAGAAGCTGCTGGCTGAGAACGCCTGATTCATCGCATAAGATCTCCGCTGTGCTGCCGTTCTGACGGCGCAGCGGGGATTTGGAAGTTGTTTTCATAGCCAGAGTGCGCCAAAAGGCAGTTCAGGCGGTGTGCAATGGTTATGAAAACAGCTTCTTATTATATTTGGAGGTTTCCCGATTCATATGAAAACTAAAGGCAAAGCATGGCAACTTGTCCTCACTGTGCTTTTGATCGCGGCGTTCGTCTATACGGCATTCTTTGGCGTCGCAGTCAAGTACGGTGATGTGACCACCACCTACATCAAGGGCGCGAAAGACATCCGCTTCGGTGTGGACATCAAGGGCGGTGTCAACGTCACCTTCGTCCCCTCTGACGGCTACGACGCCACCGACGACCAGCTCGAGGCAGCTCAGCTGGTCATCGAGAACCGTCTGGTCGCCCTCAACGTGACCGACTATGAGCTGTATGTGGACAATAACTCCGACAGCCTCATCCTCGAGTTCCCGTGGCAGTCGGGCGAGACGGAGTTCGACCCCGAAGCCGCCATTGAGGAGATCGGCACCACCGCCTATCTGACCTTCCGCGAGGGGAGCAGTGCAGACGGTGAGCTCGTCCTCGATGGCTCGATGGTGGAGAGCGCAGCTGCTCAGTATGGCCCCGTCAACGGCAGCAGCTCCGAGTACTATGTGGCGCTCAAGTTTACCGATGAGGGCGCCAAGGCATTCGGCGACGCGACCACCCGCCTGTATCAGACCGGCGGCACCATCAGCATCTGGCTGGACGACGAGAATGTCAGCACCGCCAACGTCAACGCCGCCATCACCGACGGCTCTGCCATCATCACCAGTTCTGCGTCGAACCCCTTCACGCAGGAGGACGTCGTCAAGATGGCCCGCCAGATCAACTCCGGCTCTCTGCCCTTTGCGCTGACGGTGGACAGCTACTCCACCATCAGCCCGAGTCTGGGCGAGAACAGCCTGAGCGCCATGGTGCTGGCCGGCGTCATCGCCTTTGCCCTCATCGTGGTGCTGATGACGGCTCTGTACCGTCTGCCCGGCTTCCTGGCCTGCATCGCTCTGGCTGGTCAGGTGGCGGCTACGCTGGCCTTCGTCTCCGGTTACTTCCCGGTGTTTGAGAGCTTCACCCTGACCCTGCCCGGCATCGCCGGCATCATCCTTGCCATCGGCATGGGCGTTGACGCCAACGTCATCACTGCCGAGCGCATCAAGGAAGAGCTGCGCAGCGGCAAGAGCCTCGACGGCGCCCTCAAGAGCGGCTTCGCCCGCGGCCTGACTCCCATCATCGACGGCAACGTGACCATCGTCATCGTCGCCATCGTGCTGATGGGTGCCTTCGGCCCGTCTGACGGCTTCTTCGCCAAGGCCCTGCACTTCGTCTTCTTCGCCTTCGGCCCCTCGACCGCAGGCACCATCTACGCCTTCGGTTACACGCTGCTCACCGGCGTGCTGCTCAACTTCGTGTTCGGTATCTTCGCTACCCGTACCATGATCCGGGGCGCTGCCGCTATCAAGGCTCTGCGTGACCCCCGCCTCTACGGTGCCGATGCTCCCGGCAAGACCCCGGCAGAGAAGAAGCAGGTCAACTTCGTTGGCCTGCGCAAGCGCTTCCTGACCTTCTCCGCCTGCCTGATGGCAGCTATCGTCCTCTGCGCTGTGGTGCTGGGCGTCCATCTGGACACCGAGTTCACCGGCGGTGCGATGATCACTCTGAGCTACGAGAACAGCTTTGAGATGTCTGCCGTCCAGAAGACCGCCTCCGAAGCGCTGAGCAGCAACGGCCTGACCCTGCAGACCGGCGAGAACGTCGCGACAGGGGAGCAGACCCTGAAAATTTCGATGCCCGGCACCGAGACTGTCACCACCGACGAAGTGCAGACCCTGCTGGACTCCCTGAATGAGAGCTACCCGGACAACTCCTTTGCACAGCTCTCTCTGAGCAATGTCAGCGCCGCAATGGGTACCAAATTCCTCCAGAAGAGTCTGGTGGCCGTGGTGTTCGCACTGGTGCTCATCCTCGCCTACATCGCCTACCGCTTCAAGAATATCGGCGGCCTCACCGGCGGCATGATGGCTGTTCTGGCCCTGCTCAATGACCTGATGGTGGTGTTCGGCACCTTCGTGCTGCTGCGCGCCCCGCTGGACGGCAACTTCATCGCCGCCATGCTCACCATCCTCGGCTACTCCATCAACGATACCGTCGTCGTCTACGACCGTATCCGTGAGAACCGCGGCCTGCTGGGCAAGAAGGCTAGCTTCGAAGAGCTGGTCAACCATTCCGTCAACCAGTCTGCCCGCCGCACGATCATCACCACCGTCACCACGGTGATGGCTCTGGGTGTGATGTGCGTCGTCTCCAAGCTGTACGGTCTGGACAGCATCTTCACCTTTGCCTTCCCCCTGATGATGGGTATGCTCAGCGGCGTGTACACTTCGCTGTGTGTCTCCACTTCCGCATGGGTGGCTTGGAGCGAGCGCAAGGGCGCAAAGAAAAACTGAGCTTCTATCCTGACGCAAATCTGTCCCGAATCTAGGAGGAACGACCATGAAATGCCCCTATTGTGGCGCTGAGGAATCCAAAGTCATCGACTCCCGCCCTACCGAAGACAGCGAGCGCATCCGCCGCCGCCGGGAGTGCCTGAACTGCCATATGCGGTTCACGACCTACGAGGTCGTGGAAACGGTGCCGCTCATCGTCATCAAAAAGGATAACTCCCGTGAGCCGTTCGACCGGCAGAAGCTGCTCAACGCGATGCTTCGGGCCTGCGCCAAGCGTCCGGTGAGCTACGAGTCTCTGGAACGCGCCGTCAGCAGCATCGAGCAGACCCTGATGAGCACCTATGACCGCGAGGTGACGAGTGTGCGCATCGGTGAGCTGACCATGCAGGAGCTGAAGAAAATCGATGAGGTGGCCTATGTCCGCTTTGCCTCGGTCTATCAGCAGTTCGCGGACGTCGAAAGCTTCTTCAATGAGCTGAAAAAGCTGATGGGCGACCGTATGGGCGACCGTAAGAAATAAAGTGTAAAAAGCACGAGCACCCCATTCTCTGCCGCAGGGCAGGGGATGGGGTGATTTTTTGTGCCTTCATGCCTGGCGGGCTTCATCGATGTGGCATGGCCGAACAGCGCGAAACAACTGTTGTGGATGGTCCTTTGCCAGCTTGGAGGCATGTGCTTTTTATCGTGGCAGGAGGCAAACGAGGGGGCATGATTTCGCGCTATATAAAAAATCATATAGCTTGGAACCACCGATGCGAATTTGCACAAGGCAAAATTATTACACTATAAAATATCGGTGATAAAGCAAAAAACACGAAATAGCTATAAATAAAATCCTTCTTATAAGACTGGTTTCGGACTAGAACAGAATGAATGCATTTCGAATAATATAGATTACACGAAATATAATCACGCCTGAACAATTTAATTATACAAGCCTCCGCGACAGCCATTCCAGCGTCTCCACCTGAACCTGCGCCCGGCGCAGTTCACCAAATGCTTCCTCGGGGGCGCTCAGTTCGAGATGTCCGTCCGCGGCGCGAAGGGCGGCTTCCAGTTCCGTGAAGTCCTGTGTGCGGAGCAGGTGATTCATCCCTTCCCGCATTTTGTCGCAGAGTTCAGCGCCCTCGGCCAGTGCCTGCCGCGCGGAAGGGAGGTCCTCGTCCCGGATAGCCTCCATGGCGTCGTCGATGTCGTCCGAAATATCCTCTGCAAACTTCTGCACCCGCCAACTGCTGTAAAAGGCCACACCCAGCAGCACTGCCACGATGCACAGACACGCATAAATTCGCTTCATCCCACACCTCTCACCGGGAGCTGCCCTTGCGGCGGCTCTCTTTTTTCAGCAGAAAATAGTCTTCTGTCTCGTTGCCCACTAAAAGCAGGATTTCTTCCGGCAGCAGGGTGTTGGCCTGCGCCGTCCGTTCGAGCCAGTCCTGGTCTTTGCCGCACCAGTGCAGATTTTCTTCGAGCACCTGTCCGTCCAGCACGAAAGGGATGGTCGCATGGCTGTGCTCCACTTTCAGCTGTAAGTCGGCGAGGGTAGCGGTCTCTTTTTCGGGGCGCAGTGCCGCCGAAAGACTGCCATTCGTCTCCACTACGGCGTAGGAGACGTCCCGGGGATCGAAGATGTTTTTGCCACGCAGCGCTTCCATCAAATCAGCAGTCGTCAGCCGGAGAGTGCGCAGAGCGTTCTGGTCGATTTGTCCGTCTAAGATGACCGTCTTGGGGCGGCCCGACATCAGGTTGAAAAATTTCTGGCTGCGGAAGCTCAGCGCCGACCCCAGCAGCTCCAAAGCCGCGATGAGGAAGAGGGGAATGAGGCTGGCCGTCACCGGCACTTCTTCTGACTCGATGGAGATGGACGCCAGATTTGAGATGAGGATAGTAGATACCAGCTCTTCGGGCTGCAGTTCGCCCAGCTGACGCTTGCCCATCAGCCGCATGGCGAACAGAACGCAGAGATAGATGAGCAAAGTACGGAAAATCAGAAGCTTCACGAGAAGGCCCTCCTTGTGGGTTGAATAAGCGCCGCCGACGAGGGAATACTGGCAGGCAAAGGGGGATACCATATGCTGCAGCTTTCCTCGTCGCTGGAAAAAAATCTGGCGGCGCTCAACGCTAGGTTTGGCGCTTCGGCGGATTTTTATGCCAAGCGCATTGAGCTTTATCACTGCCCGGGGGCCATCGTCCTTTTCGACAATATGGCCAGCCTCGAGTCACTCTGGTCGCTTTTACTGGACGCCGCTACCCGGCATACGCCCAGCCTCGAGCCGGAGCGGATGCCTCACAGCGGTACGCAGGTGTATGAGCTTCTGATGCATCACTCCGGTCTGCCCGCCGAGGACGGCCCGGTCAAGGACATGGACGACCTCATCCGCCGCATGACCGCCGGCATGGCCGTGCTTCTGCTGGACGGGTGTAAAAAGGGGCTTGTCTTCTCAGTTCAGGGGCTGAAATCGCGCTCGGTGGAAGAGCCCTCCGGGGAAGGAAACCTCCGTGGTTCACGGGAGGGCTTTGCCGACCTGCTGCGGGTCAACCTGAGTTTACTGCGCCGCCTCATCCGTACCGACGCTCTCGTGATGGAGACCGCACAGGCCGACTGTGCCATGAAGACCGAATATGCCATCTGCTACTGCAAAGACAAGGCCAGCAAGACGGCGGTGGCGCGGGTGCGCCGGACGCTCCAGGAGGCAAAGCCGGAGGGCCTGCTGGATTCCAGCTACTTTGTACCGTGGCTTTTCCCAGCCAGGTGGCGGCTGTTCGTCCCGGTGAGCTATACCGAGCGCCCGGCTTCCGCCGCCGCAAAGCTCTGTGAGGGGAAAATCATCATCCTTGTCAACGGCAGCCCCTCGGCGCTGGTGCTGCCGTCCCTTTTCTGCGAGAACTTCGACTGCCTCGACGACTACGCCACCACGGCAGTTTTTTCGTCGTTCCTGCGTGTCCTGAAATATGGCTCATTTTATCTCAGCATCTTCCTGCCGGGCGTTTTTGTCTGTCTGGCGGTCTATCTGCCCGAGCTCATCCCACCGCAGTTATTATTCAAAATCGCGGCGGCAGAAAAGGCGACGCCTCTGCCGCTCTTTGCCGAGATGCTGCTGGTCATCATCTTGTTGGAGATCATCCGGGAGGCCGGGCTTCGGATGCCCCAGACGCTGGGCCACTCGGTGAGCCTTGTGGCAGCGCTCATCATCGGTGACGCCGCCATCGGGGCCGGATTGCTGAGCACGCCGGTCATCCTCGTAGCCAGCATCACAGCCATCTCAGTTTTTGTGACGCCATCGCTGTACGAACCGGCCACATTGCTGCGATTGGGCGTTACGCTGGCCGCCGGTCTGGCCGGGCCGGTAGGTCTGGTGTGTGCGGCTTTGGGCGTGTTGGCCGCACTGACGTCCATCTCCGCGATGGGGGTGCCCTATCTTTCGGGCGCAGTCTTTTCGGGTGACGGCGTCGTCCGCCGCAACTATCGGGCGCTGTCCCGCCGCCCGTTCACCATCTGGCAAAGGAGGGGTTCCTGAATGCAGCAAAAACAGACATTCTCGGCCCAGACGCTGACACTCAGCGTCGCTGCGGCAGAGCTGGGTCGCGCCATCTTCGGGGCAGGGCAGACCGGCTCCGTCCGCGCCGTCCTGCTGAGCAATGTGCTGGCGGCAGCGGCCTTCGTGCTCCTTGCAGCGCTTGCCTCGGTCAACGCCTCCCGTCTGAACCGCCCGGGCTTTGCAGGAAAGTGCATCTGTGCCGTCTTTCTGCTCTGGTATCTCTTCGAACTTGTCCGGACGGCTGCAATGCTCCAACAAGCCTGCTGGGAACAGTTTGCGTCTATGGCCTTCATCGGTCTGCTGCCGTTCTTTCTCTGGGCAGGGTGGAGCCTCGGCTGTGAGCTGTATGACCGGATGGCCTCCGTCCTCGGGTGGCTCGTAGTGCTGGGTATTGTGTTCTGTGTACTGGGGCTGGCCGGACAGCTGCAATGGCAGGTGCTCGTGACAGGTGAGACGACACATTCGTTTGTTCTTCCGGATGCCACTTTTTACCCGGAATATTTCTCCTTTCCGCTTCTCTGTATGAGTAAAAATAATGCGAAAATCAGTAAAAAGCCTATCGTATGGCTTCCAATCATCGCTGCCGTCATTTCCTCAGGTTATGCGCTGGGGCTGGCCCTTCTTTTCGGCGCACCGCAGGCTTACCCGGGCTATGAACTGCTGCGGGCGTGGAGCTTCGGCGGCATCTCCCGCTTTGATGCCGCGTTCCTGCTCCTCTGGCTGGCGGCGGCGATCTTCCGCTTCGGCTTTATCGTCCGTGCCGTCCGGCTGCTCTGTGAGCGCCTTGCCGAAGGGCCTGTAAATGCGGAGGCTGCACGATGACCCGCCGGGGCTGGCTGCGGCTGATGGCCGCAGGCGTCCTCGTCGTCTGGCTCTGTCTCTTTTTGCATTGGGACAACACCGAAAAAAGCATGATACGCGCCCTTCTCGTCGAGACGAACGGTGACAGCTGGACGGTGGGCCTGTTGTACCAGTTCCCGGTGGCTTCCGCCGATTCCTCCGAGGCTGAAGCTGCCATCCGCCTCTGTATTGGCCGAGGCCCCAAGCTTTCTTCTGCCATTTCTGCCGCTGAGGAAGCCCTGCCCCAGCGGGCGGACTGGCGGCTCTGCGAATATCTTCTGGCCGGACAGGACTCGGTACGGCTAACGCTGTCTGCCTGTGAAGAACTGTTTCTCCATCGACCCTACGGGCGGCTGGCGTCCCGCGTGTTTGGGAGAAGTTTTTCGGTAGAGATACTGAAAGAGCGGGCCGATGAATCAAACGTCCTGCCTGAAAATCTCCTGCAATGCATCAAAAACGCTGCCCCGGCCGCGCCCCGGCTCTATCAGCAGAGCACCGGCTTCATCCTGCCTGTCGTGGAGCTGGAAGACGAGGATACACATTGCAGGCCCGAAGCCCTCGTTGTTACCCCTGAACAGACCGGCCAGCTGACCGAGTCCCAGACGGAAATGGCACTCTTATTGCAGGGCAAAAGCTGGACGGATACAAGGGAGCATCGCTTTGCGCTGGAAGCCGGGCCGCTCCGCCTGCGCCGGGCTTTCTGCGGCGTGGAGCGGGAAGGGGAGCGCTTCCTTCTCCGGGTGAACGCGCTCTCACGCAATAATGCCCTGCCCGCAGACGCCGAAGCAGAACTGGAAGCCCTCTGTGCGGACACCGTCCGCCGCTGCTGGACGCTGGGGCTGGACATTTCCGGACTCGGTGCGCATCAGGCACTGCGTGACGGTCACTTTGCGCTCACAACAAAAAACGTCTGCCCGGAAATTCGGGCAGACGTGAAGCTCATGAAATTTTAAGAAGCCGTTTCGAAGATCACGGTGATGGTGGTACCCTCGTCCACAACGCTGTCCAGCTTGATGCGGGCGTTGTGGATGCGGGCGATGTGTTTGACGATAGCCAGACCCAGACCGGTGCCGCCAGTGGCTTTGCTGCGGCTCTTGTCCACTCGGTAGAAGCGCTCGAACACGCTGGTCTGCGCCTCTTTCGGGATACCGATGCCGTTGTCCTTCACGGTCAGGGTGCAGTGACCGTCCCGGGTGCAGGCCGTGATGATCTGGACTTTTCCGCCAGGGCGGTTGTAGCGGATGGCGTTGTCGCAGAGGTTCTGGCACAGCTCATCCAGCAGGACGCGGCTGCCTGTCACAGGGGCGCTTTCGCCGAGGTAGGTCAGGGAGATATAGGAGTGCCTGGCGTTGACCTTCTGGCGCTCCACGCACTCGCGGGCCACATCCAACAGATCGACCGTTTCCATTGCAGGCGCAGCACCCGTCTCGCTCACATTGTCGAGGTGGGAGAGCTGCAGAATATCGTTGACCAGCTGTATCATCCGGCTGGCCTCTACATGGATCTTGCGGGCAAAACCCGGCGTATCCTCGGGTTTTGCAATGCCGGTCTCGATGAGCTCTGCATAACCGGAGATGCTGGTCAGAGGCGTTTTTAGCTCGTGGCTGACATTGGCCGTGAACTCCTGCCGCATTTTCTCGTTATTTTCCCGCAGCATCCGGTCGGAGTGGATACTCTCGGCAAAGGGGATAAGCTCCTTGTAGGGGACATTCTCCTGGATGTGGTCGAGATCATCGGTCATCTTGAGCACAGGCTGGACAAGGCTCTTGGTCAGAAGTCCGGCAATGATAGCGGCTGCGCCCATCATCAGGAAACAGCTCAGCACGATGGCAGGCAGAGCGGCGTCATAAATCGACCAGATAGTCTCAGAGTCCTGCGCCACCCGGAGGATGTCTCCGTTCGTCAGCAGCATGGCGTAATAATAAGTCTCATAGCCCAGCGTCTGGGAGTCGCGGCAGTCGCGGCCCACACCGCTCTTCATGGCCTGCTGTATCTCGGGGCGGCTCAGATGGTTCTCCATCGGCTGGTTGGTGGCCGACTCAAAAAGCACACTGCCGTCCGAGGCGATGAGAGTGATGCGCAGCGAGCCGTCCACATAAGTTTCCAGCTGGCTGGGGGCGTCCACCTGCGCACAGCCGGCAGCCACAAGGTCGGCTTCCCGCTCGAGGGCTGTCCAGGCCTGCTCCCGGAACGCCTTGTGGAACACAAAGATGCAGAGTGCAGCGGTACACACCAGCCCCGCAAATCCCATCAGAAACAGCAGATAACTTATTTTTTCTTCCATGCTGCGTGGTTTCATTGCTCGAGCTCCTCCTCGCTGTCCGTCAGCTTGTAGCCCACTTTCCGTACTGTGCAGATGTACTTTCCGGCGTCGCCCAGCTTTTTGCGCAGGGTGCGGATGTGCATATCCACGGTCCGGCTCTCCACCGAGATGTCAGTACCCCACACCACCTGCAAAATGGTCTCGCGGGTGACGACAAGGTTGGTGTTTTCCAGCAGCAGGCGGAGCAGGCTGTATTCTTTGTAAGTCAGCTCCACCGGTGCGCCGCTGACAGTGACGCTGTGGCGGGCATTGTCCAGCAGGATCTCCCGGAAGCTGTAGACGTTGGGCCGTGCCTCGGGCTCTGCCCGGCGGAGGGCTGCCCGCACCCGGCTCAGGAACTCCATGATGCCAAAGGGCTTGGTGATGTAGTCGTCTGCACCGCAGTCGAGGCCGCGCACGGTGTCCAGCTCGCTGGACTTGGCTGTTATCATGATGATGGGCAGACGCCGCAGGGAAGGGGCGGCGCGGAGCTTTTTCAGGATGGAGAAGCCATCCTCGCCGGGGAGCATCACGTCCAGGATGACCAGTTCCGGCAGCGTGGTGTGGACGGCCTGCCAGAACGGCTCCGAGGACTCG
>ERZ780168.3226-NODE-3226-length-13055-cov-9.596308_pt1 | contig 13055 bp, 9 predicted proteins | sample MGYA00510981_ERZ780168 | MGnify/ENA primary metagenome ERZ780168 (study PRJEB29588, sample SAMEA2158769) | human gut metagenome | biome: human gut; feature: human-associated habitat; material: faeces | place: Denmark | collected 2008/2010 ...
GCTCCCGCAGCTGCTCCTGCCTTTACTATCTCGGCATACATATCATATGCTTCTTCAAAGCTTAATACACCTGTTGGCTCAAGAAGCTGTCCGATTGGTCCTACATCGAGTGCAACAAGGCCGTCCGGCTTTACTGTATCTCTTGCCTTCTTTGCATTGACAATCCCGGCAGTTACAAGCTCCTCAACACTTTTTCCGCATTCTTCAAGCTTATATCTGTTTGCACCAAATGTATTGGCATATACCACATCTGATCCTGCATTGTAATACTGCTCTGCAATTGAAACAAGAAGCTCCGGTCTTGTTATATTAAGCACTTCCGGTGTCTCTCCCATCTTCATACCCGCTGCCTGAAGCATTGTACCCATAGCACCATCAAATATTATATAATCCCTAGTTTTTAAGAGCTCTCTGAATCTGTCAGCCACTACAATGTCCTCCCATTCCTCTGTATGCACAGGTTTTATTAAGATTGCATGTTGCACAACCTCTGTTCTTAGTACTTACAGGCTCCTTAGTAAGTCCGATAACCGCTGTTACCGACTTTACCGGAGCCAGCATATATGATTTGTTAAGATTAAGTCCTATCTTTTTACCGGCATCTAATACCTTCAGGAAAGGCTCCTGCATACTTATCGGCAGGTCACCATAACCAATTCCAAACCTGAATGTCTGGTAATAATCAGGATATTCCTCTCTTAAAAGCTCTTCAACCTTATCACATGTCTGTTCAACAGCTACACTTGCCAGACTGTCAAACACCAGTGCCTTAGCCATATCCGTAAGCTGCAACACTCTTAGCTGTCTGTCAATACCTTCCGATATCGTTACAGCCATGCATATTGCACTGTCACATTTATACAGATGTTTCTTAATGGACTCGCCCGGAAGCACCATGCTTGTATTCTTAAATGCCACACCGTCTTCATTAACTGTAAAATCAAGCTTCTTATAAATAAATCTTGGAACTGCGGTCTTTAATACAAGCTCCTCACATTCATCCATAAGCTCTTCCACCCGTTCATCAGGTGCATTTTTCTTATACCCCAGATATCTTAACGCTTCTTTTCTGTTAAGACTGGTAAGCTTAATACTTTTCTCCATTTCTTCTTACCTTGCCGCTTTTACTTCTGCGTTCTTTAAGTTTGTCATGTTTTCCACGGGACTCGTCTTTTCTTCTTCTTGTATCTGGCTTTGACTTGGATTTTCTTGCCGGCTTGGCAGATACATTTGCTTTCTCTACATTAACCTTTCTGCCCTTGATAAGTACATTGTCATTCATTGCTGCAAGTACTGCTTCCGCATGCTTTGCAGGAACATCAACAAATGTATAATTATCCATCATATCAATTGCACCGACAAGTCTTCCCGGCATTCCGGATTCTCCTGCAATCGCTCCAAGAATATTGGCTGGTGTAATCTTGTCCTTCTTACCAACATTAATAAAGAGTCTTACCATTCTTGATGTATCTGCATTTTCATCAAAATGAAAATTCTCTACCTCATCGATTCTGTCCAATGTATCTCCAACTATCATCTTAAGAAGAGCTGCTGCCATATCCATTGATGTATAATCTTCCTGATTAACATGCTCCTCAACCATATCAAGCATGGCTCTGTGCTCATCAGCTTCAATCATCTCTTTAATCTTGTCAAATATACCATCCATCTTGGTGTTCTTGACATCATCAAGTGATGGGATTGGCTTTGCAAGAATCTTGGTCTTGCAATATCTCTCGATATCCTTTAACTTATATACTTCTCTTCCAGATATAAATGAAAGTGCAAGTCCTGATTTTCCAGCCCTTCCTGTTCTTCCTATTCTGTGTACATAATATTCTTCGTCCTGTGGAAGGTCATAGTTAAATACTATATCAACTCCGTCAACATCAATTCCTCTTGCCGCAACATCAGTTGCAATAAGAATTTCTGTCTTTCCACTTCTGAAATCGTCCATTACACGGTCTCTCTGTTGCTGTTTCATATCTCCGTGTATACCGTCAGCAAAATATCCTCTGCCCTTAAGCTCTGATATAAGCTCGTCTACCTGTCTCTTAGTGTTACAGAACACAACTGACAGCTTAGGATTGTATATATCAATAAGACGGCTTAAGATTTCTGTTTTATTCTTAGGTCTTACTTCATAATAAAACTGATCAATATTAGAAACTGTAAGTTCTTTTCTTACAACCTTGATAATCTTAGCGTCTTTCTGGAATTTTCTTGCAATCTCCATTATAGGCTTAGGCATTGTAGCTGAAAAAAGAACTGTCTGTCTTTCCTCTGGTGTCTCTGTAAGAATTGTTTCCATATCCTCACGGAATCCCATATCAAGCATCTCATCAGCTTCATCTAATATAACCATAGATACAGAATCAAACTTAACAGTCTTCCTTCTCATATGATCCATAACTCGTCCTGGAGTTCCAACAATAATCTGTACGCCGGCTTTTAAAGACTTAATCTGTCTTACGATCTCCTGTCCGCCATATACTGGTAACACCTTAATGTCGCTCATGTACTTGGCAAGCTTTCTTATCTCTTCTGCAACCTGTACTGCAAGCTCTCTTGTAGGGCAGAGTACAATTGCCTGTGGTTTCTTAACATCTGGATTAATCTTCTGTAACACAGGGATAGAGTACGCAGCAGTCTTACCTGTTCCGGTCTGTGCCTGTCCGATAACGTCAATTCCTTCCAATACTGCAGGAATGGCCTGTGTCTGTATAGGAGATGTCTCCTCAAAGCCCATATCCTCTACCGCTCTTAAAATTCTTTCATCAATATTTAATTCATCAAATTTCATTCTTTAATCTCCATTTCTATAACTTGTTAATTTTACATTACAGAAAGCCATAAGTCAAAGTAATAATTGCATTTTATTTCTTGTACATATATAATCGATTGTGAATATTAATTCAGGCTTTGCCAATTTTGCTATATACTTATATATCTGCTCATGTGGCGGTGTACGTTTGCTGCTGTGACTGTGTGTGCCATATGACCGATATATTGCGAACTGTGTGGGAGTTAATGCCGCTATATACATAAGGGCGGTGTGCTAAAGCTCGTTCAAGCGAAGCGCGTTTGCTTTCGCACACCGTAATAAGCTTTGTAGATAGCGGCATTTACTCCCACTAAGTGTAGCAATCCTTGAGGGCATATGGTATACACAGACACAGAAGTGAATGCACACAGCCTCATGAGCGGCTGAATATATGATATGGCAAAATTGGCAAAGTCTGAATTTCAAAAGGAGTTTTTATGATTTTATCTTGCAATAACATTAGTAAATCTTTCGGAACGGACATTATTATTAAGTCTTGTTCTTTTAATATAGAAGACCATGAGAAGGCTGCCATTGTTGGAATCAATGGTGCCGGTAAATCTACTCTGTTAAAGATTATCACCGGTGAAGAGCCTGCTGATACAGGCATTGTCACTCTTGCTAAGGATAAGACTCTTGGTTATCTTGCTCAGCAGCAGGACCTTCAGTCTGACAGAAGCATTTATGATGAGCTTCTTTCTGTAAAGCAGTATATCCTTGATATGGAGAGTGAATTAAGAAGAATTGAGGCTGCCATGAACAGTGCTTCAGGTGATGAGCTTGAGGCTCTTATGAACAGATACACCAATCTTAATCATGAATTTGAGATGAATAACGGTTACGCATATAAAAGCGAGATTACAGGCGTACTTAAAGGTCTTGGTTTTGCTGAAGAGGATTTCTCTTTACACGTAAATACTTTATCCAGTGGCCAGAAAACCCGTGTATCTTTAGGTAAGCTTCTGCTCTCCAAGCCCGATATTATAATGCTCGATGAGCCTACCAACCACCTTGATATGGAATCTATAAGCTGGTTAGAGAATTACCTCCTTAATTACAATGGTGCGGTTCTTATCGTTGCGCACGACAGATATTTTCTTGATAAGATTGTAAGCAAGATTATCGAGATTGATAACGGTGACTGTACTGTATTTTCTGGTAATTACACAGATTATGCCTCAAAGAAGGCAATTCTTCGTAATATGAAGTTAAAGGAATACTTAAATCAGCAGCGTGATATCAAGCATCAGGAAGAGGTTATTGCCAAGTTAAAGCAGTTTAACCGTGAGAAATCTATCAAACGTGCAGAAAGCCGTGAAAAAATGCTTGATAAGATTGAGGTTGTTGACAAACCTGTTGAACTTAATGCCAAGATGAACATTAAACTTGAGCCATCTGTTGTAAGTGGTAATGATGTTCTTACTGTCACTGACCTTACCAAATCATTTGACGGCAATACTCTTTTTAATAATATTAATTTCGAAATCAAGCGTGGTGAGCGTGTTGCTTTAATAGGTAATAACGGAACCGGTAAGACAACTATATTAAAGCTTATTAACGGCATTATCCAGCCGGACAGCGGAAGCATTTATCTTGGTGCTAAGGTTGCTATTGGTTATTATGATCAGGAACATCATGTACTTGACCCTGACAAGACTCTCTTTCAGGAGATTCAGGACGCATATCCTGACCTCAACAATACACAGATAAGAAATACTCTTGCAGCATTTCTTTTTACTGATGATGATGTATTCAAATATATCCGCGATTTAAGTGGTGGTGAACGCGGACGTGTTTCACTGGCAAAGCTTATGCTTTCCAATGCCAACCTGCTTATTCTCGATGAGCCTACTAACCACCTTGATATTGTATCCAAGGAAATTCTTGAGAACGCCCTTAACAGCTACACTGGCACAATTCTTTATGTCTCACACGACAGATACTTTATTAATGCAACAGCAACAAGAATAATTGAACTCACTAACCGGAATATTGTTAATTATATTGGTAATTATGATTATTATCTGGAAAAAAGGGATATACTTACAGCAAAGGCTTCCCCTGATGCACAATTGAGTTCTTCTGATAACACTACCAAAAAAGATTCAAAGCTCTCATGGCAGCAGTCGCGTGAAGAACAAAATAAGCTTAAGAAAAAGCAGAATGAAATTAAGAAAACCGAAATAAGAATTGCTGAAATTGAAGACAGATTATCCGCTATTGATACAGAATATTCAGATCCTTCAATAGGCAGTAATACAGCCCGTTTAATGGAACTTCATAATGAATCCACTCAACTAAAGAAAGAATTAGACGAACTGTATGAACACTGGGAAGAATTAATGGATGAAATATAAGTATTTACATTCAGCAAAAAGTGCCAAAAATCCCCATTTTGAGCCACTTTTTATTGACAAATCATGAATCTAGGAGTATAAATAATCTATACTTATTATTACTTAATTTTTTAAGGAGGACAATTAAATCATGAATAAGACAGAATTAGTTGCTGCTATCGCAGAAAAGGCTGGACTTTCTAAGAAGGACGCTGAAGGTGCTGTTAAGGCTTTCACAGATACTGTTGCAGAGCAGTTAAAGGCTGGCGAGAAGATTCAGTTAGTAGGTTTCGGTACATTTGAAGTTGCTGAAAGAGCTGCTAGAACAGGAAAGAATCCTCAGACAGGCGAAGCTATTAAGATTCCTGCTTCTAAGGCTCCAAAGTTCAAGGCTGGTAAGGCTTTAAAGGATGTTGTTAACACACCTGCAGCTCCAGCTAAGAAGTCTAAGAAGAAGTAATTAATTATGACTTTTAAAGGCTGTCACTTATGTGGCAGCCTTTTTTCTCTTTATTTAATTAAGTTCATGAAATCGAGGTTTATTAATTATGGAAATCGAACGCAAGTATCTTGTGTCAGGCATCCCTGACAATATAGATTCTTATCCCTGTCGCTTTATTGAACAGGGCTATCTTAACACTGCTCCTGTTGTCCGTGTAAGACGCGACAATGATAATTACTATCTCACTTATAAGGGTGGCGGAATGATGGCCAGGGAAGAATATAATCTTCCACTTAACAAAGAAGCCTATGAACATCTGATTAAGAAAGCTGATGGCAATATCATCACCAAGAAGCGTTATGAAATCCCTGATGGCAATGGATATACTATTGAACTTGACATATTTGAGGGGCTCTTTGCTGGCACTATCCTTGCAGAAGTTGAATTTCCAACTATCGAAGCTGCTAATTCATACACTGTCCCTTCATGGTTTATTGATGATGTTACTAATGATCCTGCTTATCATAACAGTAATATGAGCAGAAAAGTTTTCTAATATAGAGGTCTGGAATATGGATAAAGAAACTATGTTTGAATATATTCAACGGCTTAAGCTTGCAGTAATAACTCTTTTCAAATGGTTATTCTGCTCGGTTGTATGTGGCTGTTTTATTGGTTCTGTCGGTGCTGTATTTCACCTGATGCTTGGTTATGTAGGCAGCCTGCGCGTTGAATACCCATTTTTACTATTCGGACTGCCTGTTGCCGGTATCATTATTGTATTCATGTACAATATAGTCCATGAAGCTGGAAACCGTGGAACTAACCTTGTCATAACCGCAATACAGTCGAATGATGAAGTCCCGGGAAGAGTTGCTCCCCTTATAATTGTATCAACACTGCTTACCCATCTGTGTGGTGGTTCTGCCGGACGAGAAGGTGCTGCACTTCAGGTAGGAGGTGCATTAGGCAATACATTTGCAAAGCTGTTTAAATTCGATGAGAAAGATACACGAATTATGATTATGTGTGGCATGAGTGCCTGTTTCTCGGCACTTTTCGGAACACCTATTGCGTCAGCTGTTTTCTCCATGGAAGTAATCAGCGTCGGTGTTATGTATTATGCTGCTTTAGTGCCATGCGTACTCGCTGCATTTATAGCACAGGGCATAGCCTCTGCACTGGGACTTGAATCTACTCATTTTGTAGTTGATGAAATCGCTTCTTTTTCTTTTATTAATGGCAGTAAATTCATCATCATGTCCGTACTTTTTGCTCTTGCAAGCATTTTGCTGTGTGTTGTTTTACACGGTACTTCAAAGCTCTACACTGATTACATAAACAACCCATACATAAGAATAATTATTGCCGGTGCTCTTGTTATTGCCATGCGTTACATATTTGGCACAACTGATTATCTCGGTGCAGGCTCAGATATTATTGCAAGAAGCTTTGTAACAAGTTGTGCATGGTATGTATTCATTTTAAAAATGCTGTTTACAGCCGTAACTTTGGGCGGTGGATTCAAAGGTGGCGAAATTGTTCCTACTCTTTTCGTGGGTGCAACGCTTGGAAGCTTCTTAGCACCTATATTCGGACTCCCTGTAGGATTATGTGCAGCATGTGGTATGGTAAGTGTGTTCTGCGGAGTAACTAACTGCCCCCTCACATCATTTATTCTATCTATCGAAATGTTTGGTGCATCAACTATGAAATTCACGATTCTGTGTATTGCATTAAGTTATCTGTTATCCGGATATTACAGCCTGTATAACAGCCAGAAAATCATCTATTCTAAGTATAAGACAGAATATATAAACCGCCGGTCCCATTGACCTGTACAGGTCAAAGAACCGACGGTTCTTTTATTGGAGGGCTGCTACTTACACATATCTCCAGTCTTCTATTCGAAACTGTATTGAAACAATCCCATTATATTCATTAATATCAGGGTAATACACCATAGATATCTTCCTTCCTATCTCTGGTATCTCCTGACCGTCTAATTTGAACCTGATTGCTGTCACCAGCTTGCCATGCTCACTTTCTAACTGACATCTTAATACATTTTTATTTTTTCCAATCACAGCTGACTGTCTTACAGTAAGATTTCTGTCTGCAAACACTGGTTTTTCATTACCTTTTCCGAAAGGCTGCAACTTCTCAAACTGCTTTATCAGCTTTATATCAACATAATCAACCGGCATAGGCACATCAATCCACACTGTAGGGGTAAGAACATTTTCTGTCATTGTCTGGTTCTCATTCAGTGCTTTCCTGAATTCATCAATTTTATCAATATCAAGTGATATTCCGGCAGCCATTGGATGTCCACCATATTTGTTAAGGAGCTTACCACATTTGCTTATCTCCTCAAACATGTTATAGCCTTCTATTGAACGCCCTGAACCCTTTGCACCATCTTCTGCTTTAGTGATTACTATTGAAGGCCTGTAGAATTTTTCTCTTACTCTTCCGGCAATTATTCCCGCAACACTTTCATGGCAGTCAGGAAGATACACAACTAACACCTTGTCGTCTTTTAGTTCAGTGTTCTCAACCTGTTCAATTGCAATAGCGGCATATTCTTCTGTTATATCTTTTCTTTCAACATTAAGTGTGCGAAGCTCTAAAGCCTTATTTCTCGCATCTTCCATATCTGTAGTAAGAAGCAGTTCAATGGCTCTTCTTGCTGAATCAAGTCTTCCTGTCGCATTAAGACAGGGACCTATAACAAATCCTATGTGATATGAGCTTATCTTGTCTATCTCAAGCTCACACGCCTCTACAAGTGCTCTTATACCAATATTAGTAGTTACTGCCAGATGCTTTAAACCATATTTGACAATTACCCTGTTCTCATCTGACAGATCAACTACGTCTCCTATTGTTGCAATTGCCATAAGCTCTGCATATTCTTCAAGATCGATTGGATTAAGCCCAAGTCTCTCATATAGAATCTTAATAACCTTGAAGGCTACTCCCGCTCCACACAGTTTATCAAACGGATACGGACAGTCTTCCTGCTTAGGATTAACAATTGCATCTGCCTGTGGTACTTTATGTATCTTTTCTCCATCAACGAAATCAAACGGAATATCATGATGATCAGTAACAATTACTTTCATGCCCTTTTCTTTAGCATATTTAATCTGCTCAATCGCAGCAATTCCATTATCACATGTAATGATTGTATCTGTGCCATTATTATATGCTTCATCTATTAAGTGCTCATTAATACCATATCCGTCAATAATTCTGTCTGGTACCGCAAATGTAACATCTGCTCCCGCTGCCTTTAGCCCTTTATAAAGAATTGTTGTTGAGCATATTCCATCTATATCATAATCACCTATAATATGTATTTTCTTTCCTGCTTGTATCTTGTCTGTGAGGATATCAACACATTTGTCTGCATCCTTTAATAAATGTGGTGAATGCATATCATCCACGGTCCCATTAAGATACATATTTATCTGCTCGTCCGTTTCTAACCCTCTGTTACGGATAATTCTTGCCATAACCTGGTCAATGCCAAATCTTTCCCCAATTGCTTTGAAATCAGCTTTCTTAGTGTATACTCTCCAGTTGCTTTTCACTCTTTTCTCCCTGTTTCACTATTAAACCAATTATGGCGGGAACTGATATACAATCCCCGCCATGTCATAAACTTATTGTATCTGTTAATTAAACCTGAGAACCATCTTCAAAAACCTCTTTCTTAGAAGCTGCTTTTTTATTATTCTCTTCTACAACGCCTCTCTTCTTACCACCCATTACATACCACATAGCACTTGTTAAGCATACTGATGAGTAAGCACCAACAACAATACCTACGATAAGTGGAAGTGTGAACTCCTTAACAGAAGTTACGCCCATAATGAAAAGAACAATAAGCATTATAAGTGTTGTTATAGATGTATATACTGTTCTTGACATTGTACTTGTAATTGATGAATTAACAAGCTCTGTAATGTTAGTCTTCGAATTAGCTGTCTTTAACTGCTCTCTTATTCTGTCAAAGATAATAATTGTACCGTTAATAGAGTAACCTACTATTGTAAGCATACATGCAATAAATGTTGTTCCAACCGGAATTCTTGCAAATGCATAGAATGCAAGAACAACAAGTACATCATGAAGAAGTGCTAATACAGCAGCTAATGCGAATCTGATATCACGGAATCTTACAAAGATGTATATAAGCATACAGATTGTAGCAAGTATAACCGAAAGAATAGCATCTCTCTTAACTGTTGCAGAAACTGATGAACTGATTGTATCTGTCTCAACGATTGTTCCATCCTTGATTGGGTACTTAGCAGTAACCGCATTTTCAATAGCTTCTCTCTGGTCAAGTGAAAGATCAGATGTCTTGAAAGAAACCTGTGTTGAATCTGCAACCTTCTGCTGCTGAACCTCTGTAATACCTGCAGCATCTCTGATTACAGGGATGATATTATCCTCAATCTCTTCTGCTGTATATTCTTTATCAAATGTAAATGTTGTTGTTGAACCACCAACAAACTCAAGACTGAAATTTAATGCTCTGTTTCCAAGACCAGCCTGAACTGCCATAGTTATGATACCTGCAGCAATAACTACTGCTGAGCCAATCGCAGCCCATTTCTTAATGCTAAGAACATCAAGCGTCTTTCTGTATACATTCTTACCATACCACTTAGCGTCCCTTATACCAAAGTTATATAAGAGCTTCATAATAACCTTAGTAATAACAAGTGAAGTAAAAATTGATACGATATTACCAACTGCAAGAGTTGTAGCAAAGCCCTTAACTGGACCTGTACCGAATATGTACAATACTAAAGCAGCGATAAGTGTTGTTACGTTACCATCTACTATAGATGATGTTGCCTTGTTATAACCTGAAAGAATAGCACTTTCTACAGACTTTCCGGCACCAATCTCTTCTCTTATTCTTGTATAGATAATAACATTACCATCTACCGCCATACCAATACCAAGAATAATACCTGCAATACCTGGAAGTGTAAGAGTAAGATCATATACACTTACAAGGAATAAAACAAGTGCTGTATAGATAATCAGTGATAATGTTGCAACAAGTCCAGGAATTCTGAACATAACAATCATGAATAAGCAAAGTAATGCAAGACCTATAGCAGCTGCAATTAAACTTGTCTTGATTGCTGCATGTCCAAGCTGTGCACCAACAATGTTAGAGCTTACTTCCTCAAGTGTAAGAGGAATAGAACCAACTCTTATATATGTTGCAAGGTTATCTGCCTCATCGAATGATTCCATACCTGTGATAGTTGCTGTACCACCTGATATAGCTGTCTTAACGTTAGGTGCACTTACAACTTCTCCATCATATACAATATATATTCTTTTACCGATATTAGCTGATGTTGCATCATAGAACTTAGTTGATCCCTCATCTGTAAATGTAAGCTGCACTCCATAAGGAGTATCTTCCTGACTATTAGTATCTGTGTAAGCCTGTGCAGCTTTTACATCAGAACCTGTAAGTAATGGTGTGTAGTCATTTCCCTGTGAAAATGCTGTATATCCTGTGGAATCAAGGAATTCCAATGAACCTGGTGTACCAAGTTCCTTAAGAATCTCATTAGCATCTGTTACTCCAGGAATCTCAACTGTGATTCTGTTGTCACCTTCCTTATAAACCTGTGACTCTGTACTCTTTCCTTCTACTCGCTTCTGAAGCTTATAGATAGTATCCTCTACATCCTGTGACGTAAAGTTATCTTCCTTAATCTGGTATGTGATACTTACACCACCGGCAAGATCAAGACCAAGATCTATATCATAAGTGCTTCCGTATCCCTTTCCATTAAGTCCGAAAAATGCTGTTAATACAAGTCCAACCAGTAAAACAGCAACGATTATTGAATAAATAATCTTCTTAGGTAAACTGTACTTCATGTTAAAAACTCTCCCTTATACTTATTCTTCCTCAGCCATGGCCGCACGAATCATTATTGCACATTCTATACGCTTTTTCTGAAGTTCACATCCAACATCATACGCATCATTGATATTACCATGGAAGTTATATGAGTTAGCTGCACAACCACCACTGCAATAGAATTTTGCAAAACAATTCTTACATTTTTCCTTTGAATAGACATTACTATTCTTAAACATGTCTCTGATGTCCGGTCTTACTATTCCATCATCAACATTACCCATAAGGAAATCTTCGTTACCAACAAACTGATGACATGGGTAGAAATCTCCCCAAGGTGTAACTGCAAGATACTCACAGCCTGAACCACATCCTGACAATCTCTTGGCAACACATGGACCACCATTAATATCTATCATAAAGTGGAAGAAATTAAAGCCTTTACCAGCTTTCTTTCGCTTAATGATTTCTTTCGCAAGGATATCATACTGTTCACAAAGGAACGGAATATCCTCTTCTCTTATAGCATATGAATCTGTCGGCTGTGCAACAACAGGCTCAACAGAAATCTGCTCAAATCCCTCATCAGCAAGATGAAGAACATCTTCTGAAAAATCAAGATTATTATGTGTAAATGTACCTCTGACATAATAATTCATCTGATTTCTGCTCTCTGCCACCTTCTTAAACTTAGGCATTATAATGTCATATGAGCTGCCGTGGTTATTCCTTGTCGGACGCATAAGGTCATTAATCTCCTTACGTCCATCTATGCTAAGTACAATATTACTCATCTCCTTATTGGCGAAATCAAGAATCTCGTCATTAAGAAGAATACCATTAGTCGTAAGTGTGAATCTGAACTTCTTATTATTAGCCTCTTCTATGCTTCTTCCGTATTCAACAAGCTGCTTAACAACTTCAAAATTCATAGTTGGCTCACCGCCAAAGAAGTCAACCTCAAGATTCTTTCTTGAACCTGAATTGGCAACAAGGAAATCAAGTGCCTTCTTTCCTACCTCATAGCTCATAAGAGCTCTTCTTCCATGATATTCACCTTCTTCAGCAAAACAATATTTACATGCAAGGTTACAATCATGTGCTATGTGAAGACATAACGCTTTAACAACTGTAGGTCTGTCCTTAAAGTTATCAATATATGGTTCATATATATCTTCTGTAAAGAGCTGGCCTGCTTCCTTAAGTTCGCCAATCTCTTCATATGCCTCTTTAATATCCTGAACAGAATATCTGTCTCTAAGTGCATCTGTAATCTGCTCAAGAGTATTATTCTCATAAAGTCCTATAATATCGTATACCATGTCATCAACAACATGCACAGAACCGCTGTTGACATCTAATACGATGTTATAACCGTTATTCTTATACTGATGTATCATTAAAAAGCCTCCAAACCGTAAATGTTCTCTATACATTTACGAAAAATAAGAGAGTGCAGAATAGCTCGACACTCTCTTACTAAAAATACTAGTTATTCTTATTCTCACAGCTCTGGTTACCAACTGTGCAAGATGTCTTACA
>ERZ780168.3230-NODE-3230-length-13046-cov-8.373412_pt1 | contig 13046 bp, 13 predicted proteins | sample MGYA00510981_ERZ780168 | MGnify/ENA primary metagenome ERZ780168 (study PRJEB29588, sample SAMEA2158769) | human gut metagenome | biome: human gut; feature: human-associated habitat; material: faeces | place: Denmark | collected 2008/2010 ...
CAGCGGCGGCCCGGCCATTGCTGTCATCAACAAGACCGACCTCGTCAAAGACCCGGCGGACCTCGAAGCCCGCAAGGCAGAGTTGAAAGCTCTCGGTGTCTTTGATGCCATCTATACCGTCAGCGTCCGCGCCGACGACCGCTGCGAGGAGCTGTTCGACGCGCTGAGCCAGTATGCGGTAGAGGGCCCTCACTATTTTGACGATGACGCCTACACGGACATGCCCGAAAAAGAGCTGGTGGCTGAGGTCATCCGCGAAAAGGCGCTGCTGTTCATGCGGGACGAGATCCCGCACGGCATCGCTGTCGTGGTGGAGCGCTTCAAAGAGCGTCCCGGAACCGACCTTGTGGACATCGACGTCAACATTTACTGCGAACGTGAGAGCCACAAGGGCATGGTCATCGGCAAGGGTGGCGCGATGCTGAAGAAGATCGCCAGCGCGGCCCGTGCAGACTGCGAGGAGTTCCTCGGCTGCCGTGTCAACCTGCAGTGCTGGGTCAAAGTCAAAGCCGACTGGCGTGACAATGAGTTTTTGCTGAACAATTTTGGCTTCAAGCAGAACCCGAACAATCGCTGAGCCTGCGCCGCGATTCGGACAGATTTTCCACGGGTGGTGCGCTAGGATAAAGGCAACACTATCATGGGCGGCATCTGCCGCGCAGAAAGGGGAGGCCTATGGACGCTGACGCACGCTGGCAGGCATTTGCCTGCACCGGAAACATCCTCCGCTACCTGGATTACAGGCAGCAGAACGCGGAACAGCCTGCTGTTCCGGCAGGAGAAGATACTGATGGATACGATCGTAACGATGGGGCTCGTCCTGCGGGAGACCCGGTACAAAGAGGCTGACCGGATCCTGACCATCCTGACACCGGAGCTTGGTGTGATCTCGGCTTCGGCGCCGAACAGCCTGCGGCTGAAGAGTAAATTATTCAGCGCCTGCGGGCTTTTTTGTTACTCGGAATTTGTCCTTGTTCCGGGGCGGAATATGTACACGGTCCGGGAGGCTTCGGTCAACACCATTTTCCACGGAGTTTCTTCCTCCATCGAGGGGATGGGGCTTGCCATGTATCTGGATGAGATGGCGGTCTCGCTCTCGCCGACCGGCACCGAAGCGGGTAAGGAACTTCGGCTTCTGCTCAACTGCCTGTACATGATCAGCCGCCAGAAAGCGGATCTGCGCGTCATCAAGGCAGTGTTCGAGCTGCGCACCATGAGCGAGTGCGGCTTTTTGCCGCAGCTTGCCTGCTGCAACGTGTGCGGAAAGTATGACGATGCGTCGTTTTATCTCGACCCGCAGGAGGGCTATCTGCTCTGCCCGGATTGTGCGCAGAAGACAGGGAAGCCGTGCAACCTGGACGCCGGTGCGCTGTATGCGTTGCGGCACATCTGCCTCGTAGAGGACAAAAAAATATTTGCATTCAAGATCTCGGTCGGCAGTCTGGCCAAGCTGTCGGCGGTGGCAGAGCAATACGCGCTGACCCACCTCGACAAGCCGCTGAAGAGTTATTCATTTCTGAAATCCGTTCTGCCCTGACCGAACAAATTCTAAAGGGATCATTACTATGGAAACAAGCTACTTAAAAACACTTGAGCTTGATAAGATCATTGCCCGCGCAGCCGAGGGCTGTGTCTGCCGGGAGGCCAAAGCGCAGATGCTGGCGCTGGAGCCCCAGTGCGACCCGGACGAGGTCCGCTATTCGCTGGAACAGACGGACGCCATCAACAGCCTGCTCATCAAAAACGGTTCGCCCCGGTTCGGCGGTGTGGAGGGTGTCAGCCAGCTGGTGACCCGCGCTGTCAAGGGCGGTGTCCTCTCGATGGGAGAGCTTCTGATGGTGGCGGGCGCACTCCGCAACTTCCAGAATCTGAGCAGCTGGTACGGTTCCTCGGATCACGAGGCGCTGCCGACAGACGACCTGTTCTACGCGCTGGCCCCGCAGCCCGGCCTGGAGCAGCAGATCTCCAGCGCCATTCTGGCACCGGATGCCATGGCTGACACGGCTTCCCGCACGTTGAATGAGCTGCGCAAGAAGATCCACGCCACCGAAAACAGCATCCGCGACCGTCTGGAAACTATGGTCCGCAACATGGACACCTCCAAATATCTGCAAGAGAGCGTCGTTTCTATGCGAAACGGCCGGTATGTCGTCCCGGTCAAAAGTGAATACCGCGGCGAAGTGAGCGGCATCATCCACGATGTCTCCTCCACGGGCGCAACGGTCTTTGTGGAGCCGCAGGCCGTCGTGGAGGCAAATGCCCGCATCCTGCAATACCGCGCTCAGGAGGCGCAGGAGATCGAGCGCATTCTGGTTGCCTTCACGGCACAGGTCGCCGCCATTGAGCCGCAATTCCAATACAGCTATAAGGCCATGCTGGAGATCGACGTCCTGCTGGCCAAGGCACGGCTGGCGCTGGACATGAAGGCCTTCAAGCCTGCCGTGCGGACCGATTCGTCCTTCTCACTCATCCGGGCACGGCATCCGCTCATCGACCCCAAAAAGTGCGTCCCGGTGGATATCGCGCTGGGCAGAGACTACGATTCGCTCATCATCACCGGCCCGAACACCGGCGGCAAGACGGTCACCCTGAAAACGGCCGGTCTGCTGTGTGCCATGGCACAATGCGGCTTCCTTATTCCTGCCGACGAGCGCAGCGAGATCTGCGTGTTTGACGAGTTCCTCGTGGACATCGGCGACGAGCAGAGCATCGAACAGAGCCTGTCTACCTTCTCTGGCCACATGAAGAAGATCACCGGCATCCTGGAACTGGCCATGCCCCGCACACTGGTCCTGCTGGACGAGCTGGGAGCAGGCACAGACCCCGCCGAGGGTGCTGCGCTGGCAGTCGCCATCATCGAGGAGCTGCGTCGCCGTGGTGTGCTACTGATGGCGACCACCCACTATGCAGAGCTGAAGGTCTTCGCTCTGGAGACGAAAGGCGTCGTCAATGCCAGCTGTGAATTTGACCTTGAGACGCTGCGCCCCACATACAAGCTGAGCGTCGGCGTTCCCGGCAAATCCAACGCTTTCCTCATCAGCGAGAAGCTCGGCATCCCAGAGCGCGTCATTGAAGCGGCACAGCAGCATCTTTCGGCAGAGGACAAGCGTCTGGATGCGGTTCTGGGCCAGCTGGACGATCTGAAACTGCAGCTCAAGGAAAGCCAGGACGAGGTGGAAGAGCTTCGCAATGAGGCTGCCCATCAGCTGGATGCCGCCCGCAAAAAGCGAGACGAACTCATCCAGCAGGGCGAAAATGAGCTGGAAGCAGCCCGCGCCAAGGCCCGTGCACTGGCACAGCAGGTGGAAAGCAAAGCATACGCTTTGACGGATGAGCTTCGTCAGCTCCAGAAGGATGAGCGGATGAGCACTCAGCAGAAGGCTCAGCGTGCGCGGGAGATCGCCAAAAAGGAATCGGAAAAGCTCTTCATCGGCACCGAGATCGTGCACAACCCAGTCAAGGAATTCGTTCCGCTGAAGGAGGTCAAGGTGGGGCAGGAGGTCTGTATTGCCGAGCTGAATCAGCTGGCAACGGTGCTGGCTTTGCCGGATAAAAACGGCGATGTCCTCGTTCGCGCCGGAATCATCAAGACCAAAGTTCCGCTCCTGGGCCTGAAGCAGCCCGAAAAGCTGGTCAAGGAACCGCAGGCCAAGACCAAGGCGCAGCAGCGGTATTCCCGCCTGACCGGTGACGCCAACCGCCCGAACGGCAGGGTAGAGCGGGTGCAGCGCAGCGCCAAAATGGAGTGCAATCTGCTGGGCCTGACGGTCGATGAGGCACTGCCAGAGGTGGATTCCTTCATCGACCGCGCCATCCTGAACGGCCAGACCGTGGTCTATCTGATCCATGGCAACGGCACCGGTGCACTGCGCACGGCCATCCACAAGCATCTGCGCGGAAACCGCATGGTCAAGAGCTTCCGCCTTGGCCGCTACGGCGAGGGGGAAAGCGGCGTGACTGTGGTCGAACTGAAGTAAAATTTCTCCGGGCATTTCCCGGAAACCTGCCCCGGAAACCATCTCGCGGGCAGGTTTTGTTTTATTCAAAGCAGGGAAGTCTATATGGCAAAACATACAGTTCATCGCAAAAAGAAGCAGAAAAATCAGGCCTTTTCATTCCGCCACGCGGTTGTCCTCTGCCTCTGTTTCATCGGGATCTGTTTCGGCCTTTATTTGTGGTATGCAGCCTTTACGATCGGGCAGGGAACACCCGCTGTAGACGATGATGATTTCCGTCCTACCTTCGGCCAGCCGCCTTATCGCATTGCAATCGATGCCGGGCACGGCGGCTCGGACCCCGGCGCACAGGGGATCGTAACGGAAAAGGAGATGACGGCAGCTACCGCCGAAGCACTGCGCGGGTGGCTGGAGGCCGACCCTAATTTTATCCCGCTCCAGACCCGCGAAGGCTATGACGCCACGGCAAAGCCAGCAGAACGCGCCGCTGCGGCCAATGCGCTCTCGCCGGACCTGCTGCTTTCCATCCACGGGAACTCTGCACCGGAAGGCTCCACAGCCTCCGGGTTCGAGTGCTATCCCAGTGTGCCTGGCCGCACCTGGCATCAGGAAAGCTATTATTTTGCGAAACTCCTGGCCAGCGCCATGCGTTCCGACGGGGCCAGTCTGCGGGGGCACGGGGGAGTCCGTTACATTTATTACATCGGAGAAGCAAAGCAGCTGGTCGAGACCAGCCACACCGAAGTGCGGGCAGAGCGCAGTTTTACCATCCTGGAAGATGTAAACTGTCCGGCCGTTCTGGCAGAGCAGTGCTTTGTGACCAGTACAGCTGATGTTGCACAGTTTGGCAGTGAAGAGGGTTGCAGGCGAACCGCCCGCGCTTACTATGAAGCCATCTGTACATATTTTGAGATCACGCCGCTGCCGGAATAAACCAGACCCGGCGCAACACACATAGCCTGAACCTGCAACGGTGTGCGTCCTGAAACTGAAACGAAAAATGAGCCTCCCGGCAAAGCTGTGCGCATGGAACACAGCAGAAGAGGGGGCCTGTTTTTCAATGGCATAAGTTTCGTATAATGCACGTTATGTGAAATACAGGGGAGTGAAAAAGCCCTCTTTTCTCCAATTTTTGCCAATTAAGGCCGCTGGGCTCGATTTTGAGCTCCAGCGGCCTTTTTGCGGTATGTATGCAATTTGTGTATTCTTGGTCTGTTTTTTCTGCGTTTTGATCTACACTTATGTCAAAAAACGATTCATCACAACGACGGTGTAATCGTTTGTATGATCTCTCAAGCCGGTGTCTGTAAATTGATTCTTCAGCCAGAACGATCTGCTTTGTTCGTTTCCATCCACATAACCCAAACGAATGTATTGATAATCCCATTGCGCCAGACAGGCACACAGCTCTGTGATGATCGAGCTTCCGACGCCGGTTCCTTGCAGGTCTTTCTCCATCATAAAGAATCCGATGAACCCACTTTGCGCATCCGGATAATGGTCGATGAAATCCATCACAGCCACAAGCCGCTGGTGGACGTCAAAATAGCCCAGATAATACTTATCCTGTTCCTGACCGGCCTTGCGCTGCGGCATGGCCTTCATATCGGCTTCGATGTTTTTCGGCGTCACAAACGGCGGGCAATGCTCATAATACTGCGGATTTTTCTCACAGAGCGCAAAAACAGACGGAATATCGTCACGGAGCAGTCGTCGCACCGTATAAGTGCCTGAAAATTTCGTATAATCCATTTTAGCGCTCCATTTTCTCACTTGCATCCGGCTCACGCAGCGCCGAAACATCTACGCGGAAACCGTCTTTGGCAGCCCCATCAAAGGCTTCCATCGGACCAGTCGGCATTTCGGCTGCATCATCCGGAGCATCCTTCGCTCCTGCGTCCATTTCTGCACCGTCCGGCGAAATTCCCCCGTGGGTCTCCCCCGCTTCTTGTTTTGTTGTATCCAAGCTTGTCTTTCGGACTTCCCCCAGCGGGTTCTGCTCAATGGCCGCGCGGACCTGAAATTCTTGCAGATGCGTATAGATCTGGGTCGTTCCCACACTGCTGTGGCCGAGCAGCTGCTTGAGCGTCAGAATATCCACATTGCCGGTCTGGTACATCAGCGTAGCTGCTGTATGCCGCAGCTTATGGGTCGAAAAACCCTTCAGCCCTGCCGCCTTCATGGCACCTGTCACCAGCTGTTCCACGCGGCGGTTCGAGATGCGGTCTTTCATGCGGCGGGTCACAAAAACGGCCTTTTCCTTGGGGTCCAGACCTTCCATCGTGTTCCGTTTCTTCAGGTACAATTGCAGCGCTTCGATGCAGGCATCATTCAGGTAGACCATGCGCTCCTTGTGGCCTTTGCCGAACAGCCGGATCTGCCGCTGTTCCAGGTCGATGTCGCCAAGGTCCATCCCGACCAGTTCTGCCAGACGCATCCCGCAGTTCAGAAACAGCACGACCATGCAGTAATCCCGTTCCGGGAAATCGCTCTGATGCTGGGTGCTTTCCAGCAGCTGCATGGATTGCTCCGCCGTCAGATATTTGGGCAGAACTTTATCCTGCTTGGGCGGTTTGATGGAAGCCGTCGGGTCCTGCGAAAGGCGGTTGACCTGATTGACCAGATAGTCATAAAACCCATGCAGGCTGGCCAGCCGCCGGGCGGTAGAAGACTTTTTGTTTCCACATTCACGGTTCAGAAAATACAGATATTCGTAGACGTCCTCTTTTGTTACGCTGCCCCAGAATGCGGTGTCGAGCCCTTTGGGGTCGATCTCTTTCAGTTCCGCATCCTCTGCCACAAGGCCCCTGCGGCGCTTCATAAAGCGGCTGAAGCCGCGCAGATCGCAGTAATAGCTGAACGCTGTGTTCGCGCTTTTGCCTGCGATCACTTCCAGATAACGCACATACTCCACAATGTCCGCCGAAGCATCATCGAACGGTTTGTGCTTGCTGGGATTCTTTTCATCAAGATAGATGGACATATCGTTTCCTTATCATTTCCATTAAAGGCGGTCGTTTTTCAAAGCATGGATCGCATCCGAGATATAAGCCGCCCCTACGAGCTTCATGCCCGGATAATCCGCCGGGTTCAGATGCGCAAGGCTGTGCTTCGGCACGACGGCACGTTCAAAACCGATACGTTCCGCCTCCCGCAGACGCTGTTCCAGATTGGGCACACTGCGCACCTCGCCGCCCAGACCGACTTCACCGATGGCGATCAATTTATCGCTGACCGGGCAGTCCAGCAACGATGAGACCATGCTGAGGCAGACCGCCAGGTCGCAGGCCGTATCCCGCAGCGTGATGCCGCTGACGATGTTGATATACACATCCAGGTTGCCGAAGAAATACCCGGCGCGCTTTTCAAGGACCGCAATGAGAAGGTTCATGCGGTTGTAATCGTAGCCGCTGCAGGCGCGGCGCGGTGCCGGGAAATTCGTTTTCGTCGCAAGTGCCTGAATCTCGCTCAGAATGGGGCGGCTGCCCTCCATCGTGCAGGCGACGCAGTTGCCGGAAACGCCGAGCGGACGGCCTTCCAGAAGCATCTGCGAGGGGTTTTCGATCTCTTCCAGCCCCTGCCCCGTCATATCGAACATGCCCAGCTCATTCGTGGAGCCATAGCGGTTCTTGGCTGCCCGCAGGATGCGGTAAGGCAGCATTTTGTCGCCCTCAAAGTATAGCACCGTATCCACGATGTGCTCCATGACCTTGGGGCCGGCAATGGCACCATCCTTGTTGACATGGCCCACGATGAACATCGGGATCTCCTGCTTTTTGGCCACTGCCAGCAGCCGGGCCGCGCTTTCCTTCACCTGGCTGACCGTGCCGGACGAAGAGGAGATGTCCATGCAGCGCATGGTCTGGATGGAGTCGATGACCACAAGGTCCGGTTTTTCCTTTTCGATCAGGCCGCAGATCTCGTCCACGTCGTTTTCGGCTACCAGATAGATGTTCTCCTGCGGGATCTTGAGCCGCGCGGCACGTAGCTTGACCTGCCGCACCGACTCTTCCCCCGTAATATACAAAACCGTGTGCTGGTTGGAGATGGCACCGCAAAGCTGCAGCAGCATGGTGGATTTGCCCACGCCCGGCTCACCGCTGAGCAGGACCACACCGCCCAGCACGATGCCGCCGCCCAGCACACGGTCCAGTTCGGAGATGCCGGTCAGAATGCGGCTTTTCTCCTCGGTCGTGCTGATCTCCGACAGGCGCCTGGCCGTCAGCGAGGTCACTCCCTCCTGCCGGGCAGGGGCAGCGGCTTTTCCGCCGGTAAGCCCCGCCTTGGGGGCCTCTGCGACCACATCTTCGTTCATGGTGTTCCAGCTGCCGCAGCTGGGGCAGCGGCCCATCCAGCGCGGGCTGGTCTCCCCGCAGTTGGAACAGACGTAAACGGTCTTCAGTTTTGGTTCTTTCATAGACGCTCCTGTGGGGCCCGCCGGGCGGCAGGCCCGCTTTGTTTGTTCCTCTTTATATTACCACATCCGGCGGACCCCCGCAACCGCTCTCTTATTTTACCTCTACGATGGTGATGTTCTGAGCTGTCACGCTGCTTTTGCTCAGGACGATATCCCGTATCTGCGCCACCTGCGCTGCCGTCAGTGCGTCACCGGAGGTCATCACCGTCAGGTCTGCCCGGCCGGACTGCAAAAAGCAGAGGCAGTCCGCGAAGCCTTTGGCCTTGACCATCGTTTCGATCTCATTTTCCGCATGGAGATCTTCCAGATTGCCGGTCAACTGCTGGGTGTAGCTCTTTTTCTCTTCTGCGGAGAGCGACGACGATTTCAAAGCTTTCTGCACGGCGTCCATTGCTTCGTCGTGTGCCTTGGTCCGCTTGAGCCTGGCCTCCTCAAAGAACTTGGAGCCGCTGTGATTCGCTACGCTGACGAGCTGTGCTTCTCCATAATTCTTGTTGGCGCTGGAAACGGCTTCCGCCTCGGTCATCAGGCCGTCCAGAATGGGCGCGGAGGCTTCGTCCGCCGTGTCTGCTCCTGCCGCGACCTGGACGGCGTTTTCCTCCAGCGTGACGCCCGCCCGCGCATACTGCCAGTTCAGATAGACCGCAACGACCAGAGCCGCCGCCAGGGTAAGCGCTGTCACTTTTCGGGTGTTCTTGGAAATAGCTCTCATGGAAATGTTCCTCCTTGTCTCTGTGACTTAATGGTTCGGAAACAGCCGGTCAGGGCCGGCGCTGTTCTACACAGATCCGGGTAGACGAAATATCCAGCAATGCCCGCACAAGCTCGGTGATCCGTGCAGCGACCCGGACATCTCCCCCGCCGTCACAGACGACCGCGACACCGCACACCTGCGGATAATAGACCGTCTGCGCCAGAGCCGTGCCGTCATCCAGCAGCACATGCGTTTCCTGGCTTTGGGTCTGTCCCGATTGCGTGTCCGTTGCATAGACGGTCTCCTCCCCGGTTTCCAATGTCACCATCACGGTCGTGGCCCCGGCCCCGTCGATCTGCCCGATCAGGTCCTGGAGCTGTGCTTCCAGCTGCTCCCGGTAGGCTGACGCATGGGAAGCCGACGCCGCGGATGGTTCCGCAGGCGGCGTTGCGGGCAGCAGTTCGGAGAGCAGCAGCAACAGCATCGCCGCGCCGCCCAGCACCACGGCCAGTCGGGTGCGGTTCTGCTTTTCCAGCAGTGCCCGGAAATCGAATGTCGTTCCTTCTCCCCGCTGTTTCATGGCGCATTCTCCCCGCCGGGTACGTTCCACACAGGCGATACGCCCAGCGTATGTTGAAGCAGTTCCTCTACCGCGTCCCGTGTTTCTTCCGCCTCTCCCATCGGAGTTACCGTCAGGGAATGGACCTGTACGCCCTCCGCTATCTCTTCCAGCTCGATGCGGATGGCTACCTCTGCGCCCAGCTCCTCACGGCAGCGAGCTTCCAGGGTGTCTTCCAGCTGAGACGCCGCCGCACGAAGCACGGTCTCCTTCTGTGTTCCCAGCTCCACCGAAGACGCCGCCGGGAGAGCGAACGTCTGCCACTCCCCTTTTGCCTGCGGAAGCACACAGAGGACCACTGCTAAAATATATAACCCAGCCACCGCTTTTATGCTGCGCCGGGCCCACCCCTGCCCTGTGAGCTGTGCGGTCAGCTCCGCGCAGATACACGCCGTGCAGAAAACTGCCACCGCCGCTTTGATGTTCTGCACTTCATCCACCCCCTACCACAAAGAGCAGTGCCGTGCCTGCAATGGCAAGCCCCGCAAACAGTGCCGTCACCGCCATCATGCAGCGAAGCGCCTCTGCAAAACATTCCAGAAGGTTCTGGCAGCGCTCACTGCCCATCAGTCCGCATAGAAGACCGCATCCGGAAAGCAGGCCCAGCTGGATAAGCATTCCCAGATAGACCGGCACGAATTCTGCTGCAATGGTCAACAGCGCAGCCAGCCCCAGCCCGCTTTTCAAAAGCTGAAGGCACGACAGCACCGTCTCCGAGGCGTCGCGCAGCGTCTCCCCGATGATCGGCACCGTCCCGGTCAGAAGCTGCCCGGTGCGAAGGGCCGCACGGTCCAGCTGCAGCGTTGAGATGCGCTCCAGACCCAAAAGAGCAACCAGAAGTTTGCCCGCCCACCCCAGCAGCTTTTCCAGCGCACGGCCAACTGCTTTGCAAAAGCTCCCCAGCCCGGTTTCCGCACAGATGCAGCAGGCCATGCTCAAGGCCAGATAGCATTGGAGCAGCGGCGGCACCAGCACCGTGAGCCCCTGCGCCAGAGCACACAGCATCGTCAGAAGAAAACCGCCTGCCGAAGCGCCTGCCACGCTCTCGCCGCCCAGGGTCAGGACCCCTGCATACACTGGCAGAAAACCCAGAAGAAAACGGGTTCCAGCTTTCGATCTGGGTGCAGAGCGTTTCGGAAAGGGCCACGAGCTTTTCCCATAGCAGGACCCCGCAGCCCCCTGCGCAGACGAGGTCCAGCAGTGTTCCATCCGCATGGCCGCCCAACAACAGTGCGATGACAGCGCCCAGCACCAGAAAGGTCAGAACCGCCGCATACCCGCTTGCAGCGGTATGCAGAACCGAGGGCAGGGACTCCGGCAGAAAACTACGCAGAGCCTCCCAGGGGTCTTCTGCAAACGCCGCAGGCGATACCGGGCTTTGTTCCAGATAAGGCCCCCACATCTCTGCGCCCGGAAGGCGCACATCCCAGTTGTTCATCCCGTCATACTCCCGATCCGCTGTAAAATTTCTTCCAGCAGCGGCCACGTCGCCGCAAGCACCAGACAGCGGCCGGCCAGCCCGACACACCACGCCAGCGATTCCGCTCCGGCTTCTTCGCAGAGGGTATGGGTATAGTCCGTCAGAAGCAGAACGACCGCGCTCTTCATCAGGCACGAAAAGGCTGCGCCGTTCGTCTGCTCCCCCAGACGGACGATGCCAAGGAGCGCTGCCCGGAATGTAGACCCGACCCGCACCAGAAGCACCAATGCCGCCCCCAGCGAAAGCAGCAGCGCGTAGGATGGGACACTGCGCCTGAGCACCGTATAAAGCAATGCTGCCACAAGCGCCAGACCAAAGGCCGCTGCCGCCGCACTCATAGTGCGAACAGGGATTTGATGGTCACGAACAGGGCGCTGATCTGTTTCACCAGAATGGACAGGACCACGACCAGCCCCGCCAGTGTCGTCATCATCGCCTGATCCTCCCGCCCGGAGCGGATCAGCAATTGGTTCAGCACCGCTACGATGATGCCAATGGCCGCGATCTTAAAGATCAGGTCGATCTCCATCTTTTTCATCCTCTCCGCTCAAATCAGCAAAATTGCAGCCGCCAGCCCCAGCGCAAGGCCAAGCTTATGCGAAAGCTCGTTCGTTTGCCGCAGCTGCGGTGCAAGCTCTGTCTGAAACGCCTCGAACTGCTGGATGTAAAATGCAAGCTGCTGGCATTCCTGTGCTGCTTCTGCACGGCCCAGCTCTGCCATGCACGCCCGGAATGCGTTCTGCTCCCGCCGGGTCAGCGCCGGGTCGGGAGCCAGCGTTTGCAGCGAATGCTCTGCCTGCCCCACAAGACCCTCCCGCTGCATAGCACAAAGCAAAGCTCTCAGATCCGTACGCCGAAATTCGATCTCCCGGCGGATGCGTTCCAGTAGGGCAATGGTCTTTTGCAGTGCCTGCCGATGTGCCTCTGCACGGATGCAAACCCCATCGCCAACGCACCAGCCGCAGAATACCAGGCAGACCGCCACGATGCCATGCAAAAAGAGACTGCTCATAAAAACCGCACCTCCTGCACCTGCCCCGGCTCCGCCCGCCCTTTGAGCCAGACCAGCACATGGAGTGCACCCCGCGCCTGCAGCGCCTGCACCTGGGGGCGTCCGACCGCTTCTTCCGGGGACGCTGCATGGAGCGTTGCGATAAAGTCCACGCCGCTGAAAAGCCCCTGTTCGAGCGCTGTCACCTCATCCAGACCGCCCAGCTCGTCCAACAAAAGGATCTGCGGCGAGAGTGTCCGCAGTGCCATCTGCACAGCCTGTCCCTTCGGGATGCCGGAGATCACATCCAGCGCTTCACCGGGGGACTTCCGCCGGGAGCTGCCCGAAAACAACTCCCGCCGCTCGTCGATGACCGAGACCAGCTTTTTCTGGCAGACAAGCTCCCGCGCCATGCTGCGCAGAAGCGTCGTTTTGCCGCTGCCCGGCTCGCCTACGAGAAGCATCCCGATGAAATGCGTCTGCATGGCTGCACACAGTTCCTGTGGGAGCGGGATAGTTTTCTCCCGCGCAACGCGCAGGTTGACGGAGGTCAGTTCCTGCAAAACGACGCCCTGTTCCGGATTTTGCAGAAAGCGCCCACCAAGGCCCGCCCGGCACCCGGAGGGACCCGTCACATACCCCTGCGCGATCTCCGTCTGATGCGTGTGTACCGACCCGCCGCACAGTGTGAACAAGATCTCCTCCATCTGCTGCGGCGTCAGAAGCATCCGCTGCAAGGAGGCAAGCTCCCGCGCTGTTTCCTGCGGTGTGCAGACTGCCCCGCGCATCGTGAACGCTGGTGCACAGCCCACCCGCAGCCGAAGCTCCTGCACATCGGGCGCAAGGGCTGACGGCATGTCCAGAAGCGGCCGAGCCAGCCAGCTTGGCA
>ERZ780168.3232-NODE-3232-length-13034-cov-3.870714_pt1 | contig 13034 bp, 10 predicted proteins | sample MGYA00510981_ERZ780168 | MGnify/ENA primary metagenome ERZ780168 (study PRJEB29588, sample SAMEA2158769) | human gut metagenome | biome: human gut; feature: human-associated habitat; material: faeces | place: Denmark | collected 2008/2010 ...
GGTCTCGGCGGCCTTGCCGCCACACCGACCGGCCGGCAGGAGGCCGAGCGGATCACCCGCGCCGAGCACTGAACGCCCCCGTCCCGCAGGCCGAGCCATCGGCGGCGGGGCGGCTTTTTTGCGTGAAGGGCTTGACAGATGGGCAAAATCACGGCAATGTATATTTATAAACAGAACGAACGACCCGCTCTGCGGGTGGAAAGGCGGAGCCATGGAATACAACAGACCCATTGCGGATATGCTCCCCGGCATGGATGTCGAGGGCTTTTATGTTCTGCGCGCGGCGGCGCTCAAGACGACCAACAGCGGCAAGCCGTTTCTCAGCGGCTCGATCTGCGACTGCACGGGCAGCGTGGAGATCAAGATCTGGGACTACAGCGGCCCCATCGGCACACACCCGGAGGACACCGGCCGCGTCGTGAAGATCCGCGGCAGTGTCTCGGAATACCGCGGTGCGCTGCAGATCAGTGTCCACCGCATCCGCATGGCCGAGGCGGCGGATGATTACGACACGTCGCTGCTCGTGCCGACGGCGCCCATCGACACGGACGCCGCGCTGGCGGATGTGCAGCGGCTGGTCGCCTCGATCACGGACGCGGATTACCGCAGCGTTGCCGAGACGATGCTCACACGGCACCTTGACGCATTCCGGCGCATCCCGGCCGGGAAGAGTGTGCACCACAGTTTTTTGTCCGGCCTTTTGATGCATACTTACAACATGCTGCGCACGGCGGATTTCCTCGCGGGCCTGTATCCGGAGGTCATTGACCGCAGCCTGCTGCTGACCGGCACACTGCTGCACGACTTCGGCAAGGAGCGGGAGTTTGCGTTCTCCGATCTCGGCATCGTGACGGAGTATTCCACGGCCGGGCAGCTCCTCGGCCATCTGGTCATGGGGGCGCAGGAGGTCGCGGACGCTGCGCGCGAGCTCGGTATTCCCGAGGAAAAGTCCATGCTGCTGCAGCACCTGCTGCTCTCGCACCACGGTGAGCCGGAGTTCGGCGCGGCCGTGCGGCCCATGTGCGCCGAGGCGGAGCTGCTGTCGTACATCGACCTCATCGACAGCCGCATGGAGATCTATGCGGAAACGCTGCCGACCGTACCGGCCGGCAGCTTCAGCGCCCGCATTTTTGCGTTGGAAAAGAAGATCTATCACCACAACTGAGGAGTGTGCCCATGCTGACCCTGCCGCCACAAGTGCATACGGCGCTCGACCGCCTCGCGGCGGCGGGCTGGGAGGCTTATGTCGTCGGCGGCGCGGTGCGCGACGCACTGCGCGGCTGCCCGGCGGGGGACTGGGACATCACGACCAATGCCGAGCCCGCGCAGGTCGAGCGCGTCTTTGCCGGCGAGCGGCTCATCGAGACGGGGCTCAGGCACGGTACCGTGACCGTCTTGCTCGACGGTCTGCCGCTCGAGATCACGACCTACCGCGTCGACGGGGACTATACCGACCACCGGCGGCCGGACGCCGTGCGCTTTACGCGCAGTCTGCGCGAGGACCTGCTGCGCCGCGATTTCACGATGAACGCGCTGGCTTACAACCCGCAAACGGGGCTGGTGGACATTTGCGGCGGGGCGGAGGACATCACGCGCGGCGTCGTGCGCTGCGTGGGCGAGCCGGACCGCCGCTTTCAGGAGGACGGGCTTCGCATCCTGCGTGCGCTGCGCTTTGCATCCGTGCTCGGTTTCCAGATCGCGCCGGAGACGGCGGCGGCCATCCACCGCAGCCGCGCACTGCTGCAGTATCTCGCGGCGGAGCGCGTGCAGAGCGAACTGACAAAGCTGCTCTGCGGGCAAAACGCAGGCGCGGTGCTGCGGGAATTTGCCGATGTGCTGGCCGTCCCCATCCCGGAGCTGCGGCCGATGTTCGGCTTCGAGCAGCACAACCCGCATCACGACCGGGACGTCTGGCAGCACACGGTCGCAGTCGTGGCGCACATCCCGCCGGAGCCGGTGCTGCGCTGGGCGGCACTGCTGCACGATGTCGGCAAGCCGCCGTGCTTCTCGCGCGGGCCGGACGGCGTCGGCCATTTTTACGGCCACGCGGCCAAGAGCGCCGAACTGGCGGACGCTGTTCTTATGCGCCTGCGCTTTGACACGGCTGGGCGCACGCGCATCACACAGCTCATCCGTTATCACGACCTGCCCGTACCGCCGGAGCCGAAACCGGTCCGGCGGCTGATGAACAAGCTCGGCGTCGAGACCGTGCGGCAGCTCTTTGCGCTGCACATTGCCGATACCTGCGGCCAGTCGGCTATCTGTGCCGGCCGCGTGGAGATCTACCGGCAGGTGGAGCGCGTGCTCGACGAGCTGCTTGCGGCGGATGCCTGCTTCTCGCTCAAAGATCTCGCAGTCAAAGGGAATGATCTGCTCACGCTCGGTCTGCGCGGCCGGGCGGTCGGCGCTGCGCTGCAGGCGTGCCTGGACGCGGTCATAGACGAGGTGGTGCCGAATGACAGGGCCGCGCTGCTTGCCTATGCAGCGGAAAATTTGCAGCGCTTTGCAAATTCCTGAAACTCAGGACTTGAAAATTGTGGGGTGTTGTTATAAGATGAAGGACATATTTGAATTACATTGTAATAGAATATGCGGAGAACACGGATATGGAACAGATTCGGTCGCGGAAAAATCAATATATTCTGCACCTGCGCGCGCTGGCAAAGACCAATGATGCGCGCCGGGACGCGGGGGAGTACGTCTGCGACGGCGAAAAGCTGCTGCGCGAGGCGCTGCAGTTCGGCGCGGAGGTCACGTCCGTGCTCTGGCGCGATGCGGCGGCGTTCCCGCTGCCGGACGGCATTGTGCAGTACACGGCCGACGCGGAGCTGGTCGCGTATGCCTCGCCGCTCATGCACTCGCCGGGCCCGGTCTTTACCGTGCGCATCCCGGAGATGTGCCTGCCGGAGCCGCTGCGCCACGTCATCGTGCTCGAGGGCGTGCAGGACCCTGGCAACGTCGGCACCGTCATCCGCACGGCGAATGCCCTCGGCATGGACGCCGTGGTGCTCACTGGCGCGTGCGCCGATCTCTACAGTCCCAAGACCGTGCGCGCCGCGATGGGCGCGCTCTTCCGCCAGCCGGTGCTGACGTGTTCGATGGATGAGCTGATGCAGCTGCTGCATGCCCACGGTCTGAAGCTCTACGGCGCAGCGCTGACGGACGCGGCGCAGGACCTGCGGCGCGTGCCGCTCTCACCGGCCGCCGTGGCGATCGGCAGCGAGGGCCGCGGCCTGAGCGCGCAGCTGCTCGCACAGTGCGACGGGCAGATCATCATCCCTATGCAGCCGGGGGCCGAGTCGCTCAATGCGGCAGTGGCCGCGTCGGTCGTCATGTGGGAGATCGCCCGCGCCGGAATGTGAGGAGGCGCGCCAATGTCGCAGCTGCAATACTGGGTCTGGCTGTCCATGCGCTTTGGCGTGCGCCCGAAGGTGAAGCTCGCGCTCGTGGAGCATTTTGGCACGCCGCGCGATGTGTATTTTGCCACAGAGGCGGATTACCGCGTCCGTGTTCCGCTGCGCCCGGAGGAGCTCCGGCTGCTGCAGGATAAGGACCTGCGCGATGCCAACCGCGCGCTCGCCATCTGCGACCGGGAGCACATCCGCATCCTGACGATCCAGGATGCGGCCTATCCGCAGCGTCTGCTGCAGATCTATGATCCGCCGCTGGTGCTCTATGTGCGCGGCACGCTGCCGCAGATCGACGACCGTGCGGCCGTCGCCGTCGTCGGCACCCGCAGCGCAACGCCGTATGGCATGCGCACGGCGCGAAAGTTCGGCTCCGAGATCGTGCGCCACGGCGGCATCCTGCTCTCCGGCCTCACCGCCGGGATCGACCGCTCGGCCGCCGAGGGGGCGCTGCACGCCGGCGGTATCTGCGTGGGCGTGTCCGGCACGGCGATCAATCTGGATTTTGCGGGCACATGCACGCAGGAGGTCGCGCGCTGCGGCGCCGTTGTGAGCGAGTTCGCGCCGAATATGTCCGTGCCGCGCTTTGGCTTCCGGCTGCGCAACCGTATCACGTCCGGTCTGGCCGTGGCGACGGTCGTGGTCGAGGCACCGGAGAAAAGCGGCGCGCTCCTGTTTGCTGACGATGCCGTCACGCAGGGCAGGGAGGTCTTCGCTGTGCCCGGAAACGCGGACTCCCGCGCCTCGGTCGGCAGCAACGCGCTGCTCAAGGACGGTGCCCGCCCGGCCATGTGCGCGTGGGACGTGCTGGGCGATTTTCGCCGCATGTTTCCCGGTACGCTGCATGAAAACATTGCACCCGCGCCTGAAGCTCCGGCGCCCGAACCGCCGCCGGAGACGGGCAGCGGCTTTGCGCAGGTGCGCCGCCCGGTCGCGGAGAAAAGGATTGACAAGCCGCAGCCGGAGGCATATATTGACCTGGAAGCGCAGCTGAAGTCGCTCACGACCGAGCAGCTGCAGATCGTCGCGGCGATCGATGTGCCCGGCACGCAGGTGGATCTCATCATCGAAAAGACGCAGCTCCCGGCGAGCAAGGTGCTCGCGGAGCTGACCGTGCTGCAGATCCGCGGCGTCGTCCGGCAGGAGCCGGGTAAACGCTTTTCATTAAATGTACGCGCAGGCACTGCGCAGGAATCATAAGGAGTTGGAGTAGACCCGATGGCAAAAGCAAAAACCGATCTGGTGATCGTCGAGTCTCCGGCGAAGGCCAGAACAATCGAAAAATATCTGGGCAATCACTATCAGGTCGTGGCCTCGATGGGCCACCTGCGTGATCTGCCCAAGAGCACCATGGGCGTGGACATCGACGGCGATTTTACGCCGCAGTACCTGCCCGTGAAGGATCGTGCGGACGTGATCGCCGACCTGAAAAAGCGTGCAAAGTCAGCCGGTACCGTCTATCTCGCGACCGACCCTGACCGCGAGGGAGAGGCTATTTCGTGGCACCTGAAGGAGCTGCTGAATCTGCCGGATGACAAGGCCAAGCGCGTGACGTTCAACGAGATCACGAAAAAGGTCGTCACCGAGAGCATCCAGCACCCGCGCGAGATCGATCAGGATCTGGTCGACGCGCAGCAGGCGCGCCGCATTCTTGACCGCATCGTGGGCTATAAACTCAGCCCGCTGCTCTGGCGCAAGGTCAAGCCCGGCCTGTCCGCCGGACGTGTGCAGTCGGTGGCCACGCGCATCGTGGTCGACCGTGAAAATGAGATCCGCGCCTTCCAGCCGCAGGAGTACTGGCTGCTCGACGCACTGCTTGACTGCGGCGCGGGCACGTTCACGGCACGCTTTTACGGCACGGCGGAAAAGAAGATGGACGTCCCGGACGAAGCCACGGCCGACAAGATCATTGCCGCCGTGTCGGCCGAACCGTTCCAGATCGCGAGCGTCAAGCGCGGCGAAAAGCAGCGCAGCCCGTCGCCCCCGTTCATCACCTCGACCCTGCAGCAGGAGGCTTCCCGCCGCCTGGGCATGACGCCGCGGCGCACCATGTCGGTCGCGCAGCAGCTCTATGAGGGCGTGGACATCACTGACCGCGGCACGATCGGTCTCATCACCTATATGCGTACCGATTCACAGCGCCTGTCCGACGAGGCGCTCGCCGCTGCACAATCCTTTATTGTCGAGCACTACGGCCCGGAGTACCATCCCGGCAAGCCGCGCACATATAAGACCAAGGCCGGCGCGCAGGACGCGCACGAGGCCATCCGTCCGACGGACGTCACGCTCACGCCGGACCGCGTGCGCCACGACCTCACGCCCGAGCAGTACCGGCTCTACCGGCTCATCTGGGGCCGCTTCACGGCCTGCCAGATGGCCAATGCCGTGTACGACAACGTCGTCGTAGACGCCGGCAGCGCGGGCTATCTCTTCCGCGCCAACTATTCCGAGCAGAAGTTCGCGGGCTACACCGCCGTGTATGAAGAGGCAAAGGACGAGGAGACGAGCGAGGTGCGCCGTCCGCTGCCGTCGCTCAAGCAGGGCGACGCCGTGGACCTCAAGCAGGTCACGAAAGAGCAGCAGTTCACACAGCCGCCCGCCCGCTACACGGAGGCGACGCTCATCCGCGCCATGGAGGAAAAGGGCATCGGCCGTCCGTCCACGTATGCGCCGACGATCTCGACCATCCTCAGCCGCAACTATGTCGTCAAGGAGGGGCGCTACCTGCGCCCGACAAATCTTGGCATCGTCGTGACTGAGATGATGGAGGAATATTTCCGCAACATCGTCGATCTGAAGTTCACCGCCAATATGGAGACGGATCTCGACAAGATCGAGGCCGGCAAGATGGCGTGGAAGGACGTGCTGCGCGAATATTATAAGGACTTTGACGCAAACCTCAACAACGCCGAAATCCAGCTCGAGGGCAAGCACCTCAAGGTGCCGGATGAGGAGTCGGACGAGGTCTGCCCGAACTGCGGGCGCAAGCTCGTGTATAAAAACGGCCGCTTCGGCCGCTTCCTCGCCTGCCCGGGCTACCCGGAGTGCAGTTTCACGATGCCCATCGTCGTCGAGATGCCCGGCAAGTGCCCGGCCTGCGGCGGCCGCCTGCTCAAGCGCACGTCCCGCAAGGGCTTTGCCTATTACGCCTGTGAGCGCGGGCACGATTGCCCGGGACATGGCGAGGGCGAGGGCGGCGAGAACATCCAGGGCTTCATGACCTGGGACGTGCCGACGAAGGATTACTGCCCCGAGTGCGGCAAGACGATGTTCAAGCGCGCCGGCAAGGGCGCCAACAAGCCGTTTTGCATTAACCCCGAGTGCCCGAACTATCTGCCGCCCGACAAGCGTGGCTACAAGCGCAAGCCGAAACCGGCGGACGATGCGGCCGAGGCCAAGGCTGAGGCCGAGCCGGAATCCAAGGAGACGAAGCCGGAGACCAAGAAGCCGGCTGCAAAGAAGTCCGCCGCCAAAAAGCCTGCTGCCAAAAAGCCCGCAGCAAAGAAAACGGCCGCCAAGAAACCGGCCGCAAAAAAGACGACGAAACCCAAGAAGGAAGCATAATTGGAAAGGCGGCCTGACCGGCCGCCTTTTTCGAGGAGGAACGCTATGACCCCAGTGACCGTGATCGGTGCGGGCCTGGCGGGATGCGAGTGCGCGTGGCAGCTGGCCGGGCGCGGCATCCCGGTGCGCCTGATCGAGATGAAACCCAAGAAAATGACCCCCGCGCATGTATCCGAAAACTTTGCCGAGCTCGTCTGCTCCAACTCCCTGCGCAGCGATGAGCTCACAAACGCCGTCGGCCTGCTTAAGGAGGAACTGCGCCGGCTCGACTCCGTCGTGCTTGCGAGCGCGGACCACAACCGCGTCGCCGCCGGCGGCGCGCTCGCCGTGGACCGCGAGGCGTTCGCGCGCGAGATCACGGAGCGCATCTGCGCGCATCCGAACATCACTGTCGAGCGCGCCGAGGCGGACGCCATCCCGGATGGGGAGGTCATTATCGCGACCGGCCCGCTCACGAGCGACGCCATGGCCGCCGAGATCCAGCGCCTCTGCCCGGAGTTTGATCTGCATTTTTATGATGCCGTGGCCCCCATCGTCACGCTCGAGAGCGTGGACATGGACAGCGCCTTTTTCGCCAGCCGCTACGACAAGGGCACGGCAGACTACGTCAACTGCCCCATGGATCAGGCGGAGTACACCGCCTTCGTGCAGGAGCTGCGAAATGCAAAGGAAGCGCCCATCCACGGCTTTGACGACGGTGCGGTCTTTGAGGGCTGCATGCCGGTCGAGGTCATGGCCCGCCGCGGGGAGGACACCCTGCGCTACGGCCCGCTCAAGCCGGTCGGCCTGCGTGACCCGCGCACCGGGCGAGATAATTATGCCGTCGTGCAGCTCCGGCGCGACAACGCCGAGGGCACGCTGTATAACATCGTCGGTTTCCAGACGCACCTGACGTTTGGCGAGCAAAAGCGCGTCTTTTCCATGATCCCGGCGCTGCGGAACGCGGAGTTCGTGCGCTACGGCGTCATGCACCGCAACACTTATTTAAATTCTCCGCAGCTGCTCGACCGGTATTACCGCCTCCGGCGCGCCCCGCGCATCCGCTTCGCCGGGCAGATGACCGGCGTCGAGGGCTATGTGGAGTCGTGCGCGTCCGGCGCGCTCGTCGGTATTGAAACGGCCGCGCAGCTGCTCGGCCTGGAGCCGGTCAATTTCCCGCAGGAAACGGCCATCGGCGCGCTGTCCCTGTACATTTCCGGCGGCAGCGTCGGCGATTTTCAACCCATGAACATCAATTTTGGCATCATCACACCGCTGGATCACCGCGTGCGCGGCAAGCGCAATAAGAATGCGGAGATCTCGGCGCGCAGCCTCCAGATCCTGGACGGGCTGAAACAAAAGGAGGTTTTTCATCTATGAGAATTCTTGTGGACGCAATGGGCGGTGACCTCGCCCCGGACGAGATCGTCAAGGGCGCGGTGCACGCGCAGCAGGAGCTGGGTGCGGAGATCGTGCTCGTCGGCCAGCGCGCCGCCATTGAGGCCTGCCTGCGCAACGAACAGGCCAAGCTCGAGATCATCGACGCCAGCGAAGTCATCACCATGGACGACGACCCCAGCACGGCCACCCGCCGCAAGAAGGACGCTTCCATGACGGTCGCGCTCAACATGCTGCGTGACGGCAAGGGCGACGCGGTCGTCTCCGCCGGCAGCACCGGCGCACTGCTCACCGGCGCCACGCTCATCGTCAAGCGCATTCACGGCATCCGCCGCGCGGCGCTGGCTCCCGTTCTGCCGAACGGAGACGCGGGCGTCATGCTCATCGACTGCGGCGCCAACGCCGACTGCACGCCGGAGTATCTGCTGCAGTTTGCCTATATGGGCAGCTATTATGCCCGCACCATGCTTGGTATTGCTGCGCCGCGCGTCGGCCTGCTGAGCAACGGCACCGAGGAGCATAAGGGCTCCGAGCTCCAGCACGAGACGTTCCCGCTGCTCAAGGCGGCGGACGCCGCCGGCCGCATCCGCTTTGTCGGCAATGTGGAGGCGTCGCAGGTGTTCAGCGGCGATGTGGACGTTGTTGTCACGGACGGCTTCACCGGCAACGTGCTGCTCAAGGGCATCGAGGGCAGCATCAAGTACATGACGCGCCAGCTCAAGGGCATTTTCATGAAAAACTTCAAGACCAAGATGGCTGCTCTTGCCATCAAGGACGAGTTCCGCGCGCTCAAGGCATCGCTCGACCCAAACGAGGTCGGCGGCACGGCCATGCTCGGCATCAGCAAGCCCGTCATCAAGGCGCACGGCTCGTCCGATGCGCGCGCGATCTACAATGCCATCCGTCAGGCGATTGCCTTTGCCGATTCCGGCATTATTGATGACATCACGGCCAATATCTCCTACATGCGTGTGGACAAGCACGCGGCGAAGGAGAGCGACTGATGGAGGCGCTGGAGGCCCGTCTGGGCTACACGTTCCGCGACCGGCGGCTGCTGGAGCATGCGCTCATGCACAGCTCCTATGCCAATGAGAACCGCGCGCGGGGCTACACCAGCAACGAGCGGCTCGAGTTTCTGGGCGATTCCGTGCTCGGCATGGTCACGGCGACGCGGCTCTATCAGCTCTATCCCGACATGCCGGAGGGGAAGATGAGCCGCCTGCGGGCCGAGCTCGTCTGTGAGCAGGCGCTGCACGGTGTGGCGCTCACGCTGCATCTGGGCGACTATATCCGCCTCGGCCACGGGGAGGAGCGCAGCGGCGGCAGAGAGCGGCCGTCCATCCTTGCCGACGCGGTGGAGGCGGTCATCGCCGCCATGTATCTTGACGGCGGGCTCGAGCCTGCGCAGCGTTTTATCCTCACGCACATCCTCAACGGCCTGGCCGAGGGGGAGATCCGCCATGTCGAGGACTACAAGACCGAGCTGCAGGAGCGCGTGCAGCGCCGCGCCGGGCAGACGCTTTCCTATACCGTCTGCGCCGAGAGCGGTCCGGACCACAACAAGACGTTCACCATGGCCGTGCTGCTCAACGGCAGCGAGATCGGCCGCGGCACCGGCCGCACGAAAAAGGAGGCGGAGCAGTCCGCCGCCCGGTGCGCGCTCGAACAGATGACGCAATAACGGCATGCAGCCGCCTGGAACCAACAGGCGGCTGCATTTTTTCACATCTGAAAAAATGCACTCCGGCCGTTGCAAAATGGCATTTTTGGCGGTATACTCTACTTTGTATTACTTTGATTTGATATATCAGCGGCGTCCTTGCATGTGCAGGCGCCGGATATGCGAGGGATTTTGTGTACTTAAAAGCATTGGAGATCCAGGGCTTCAAGTCCTTTCCGGACAAGACGCGCCTGAATTTTGACCAGGAGATCACGGCAATCGTCGGCCCGAACGGGAGCGGCAAGTCGAACATATCGGACGCCATCCTGTGGGTCATGGGCGAGCAGCGCACGAAAACGCTGCGCGGCGGCAAGATGGAGGACGTCATCTTCAACGGCACGCAGAAGCGCAAGCGCATGGGCTATTGCGAGGTTTCCCTCGTCTTTGAAAACGAGGATCACGCGCTGAGCGTGGATTACACCGAGGTGATGATTACCAGGCGCGTGTATCGCAGCGGCGAGGGCGAATACTACATCAACAAATCCGCGTGCAGGCTCAAGGATATCGTCGAGCTTTTCCGCGATACGGGCGTGGGCAAGGAAGGCTATTCGATCATCGGCCAGGGCCGAATCGACGAAATCCTTTCCCAAAAGAGCGAGGACAGGCGCGGCGTTTTTGAAGAGGCGGCGGGCATTGTCAAATACCGCACGCGCAAGGAGGAGAGCGAAAAGCGCCTTTCCAACATGCGCGACAACCTCTCCCGCGTGGAGGATATCATCGCCGAGCTGGAAAGCCAGCTCGAGCCGCTGGAAAAGGCCAGCGAAACCGCGCGGCGATACCTGAATCTGCGCGACGAGCTGCGCGTTTTGGAATGTTCCGCGTTCGTTCTGCGCAGCGACCGGGCGAAGGAGCGAATCGCCGAGGCCGAGCAGCTTCTGACCGGCCTGAAGGAGGCCATCGCCAGCGAGGAAAAGCGCGCCGACGCGCTGAGCGAGCAGCGCGAAAAGGCCAACGAAGGCGCGCAGAAGCTCGAAAACGAGGTGACCGCCGCCCACGACGCGGTGCTGGAGCTGACCCGCGAGACGGAGGCGCGCGAGGGCGAATTGGGCGTTCTGCGCGCGGAAATCAACCGCATGGAAAAGGACGTGCTTGCCCTCGGTCAGGAGGAGGACGTGAAGCGCGCCCGGAGCGCCGCGCTCGACGAGGAAATTGCAAAAAACGAGCGGGACGCGCTTGCCAACCGCACGAGGATCATCGGCCTGACGCGCGAGCTCGGCCAGAAGGAAGAAGCCCTGCAAAACGCGCAGGAAGAAGCGCGGCAGGCGGAGGATGCCCTCGGCCATGTTGTAGTGCATCTGGGTGTCCATGGCGGTGGTGATGTTCTCCTCCACCGAGAGGTTCTGGAACAGGCGGATGTTCTGGAAGGTACGCGCGATGCCCGCGCGGTTGATCTGTGCGGTGTTGAGACCGTGAATGTCCCTGCCGTTGAGGAGGATGGTGCCGTGCGTGGGCTGATAGACCTTCGTGAGCAGGTTGAAGATGGTCGTCTTGCCCGCGCCGTTGGGGCCGATGAGGCCCGCGATCTCCGTGCGGCCGATGGTGATGTTGAAGCTGTCGACCGCCTTCAGGCCGCCGAAGGTGATGCCGAGGTCGATGCACTCGAGGACGGGAGACTTGTCCGCGTCGCGCTCCGGCAGCAGCGCCGGCTCACGGGTAACGGGAACGAGCTTTGTTTTCTGCGTCATAGTCAAACCTCCTTTTCTTCAACGCTGTGCCGGCGCGGGAGCAGCTTTGCGAAAAATGCCTTGAACCGGGGATTGTTGGTCGCGAGCATCACGAAGATGAGCACGATGGCGTAGACCAGCATACGGTAATCTGCGAACTGGCGCAATGCCTCGGGCAGGATGGTCAGCGCGGCGGCGGAGAGGAGGCTGCCCCAGATGTTGCCAAGCCCGCCGAGCACCACGAACACCAGCACAAGGATGGAGGTGTTGAAGTTGAACTTGACCGACTGGAGCGAGGAGTAATTCAGACCGTAGAGCGCGCCGGCCGCGCCGGCGAGGGCTGCAGAGGTGACGAAGGCCATGAGCTTATACTTCGTGAGGTTCAATCCGACGGACTGCGCGGCGATGGGGTTGTCGCGGATGGCCATGATGGCGCGGCCCGCGCGGGAGCGCGTGAGATTGAGCACGATGATGAGCGTCACCATCACAAGGATGAAGCCCGCGGTGAGACCCGCGATGGTCTTGGTGCCGGTCGCGCCCTGCGCGCCCTTGATGATGGCGTAGCCCGTGGCGTCGAGACCGAGATCGTCGATCGTCTTGGTGCCGGAAACGTTGAAGAGAATGTGCAGGCCCGAAGCGTCATAGCCGACGAGCAGGCAGTTGATGAGGTCCGCGATGATCTCGCCGAAGGCGAGCGTCACGATGGCGAGGTAGTCGCCCTGGAGCCGCAGCACCGGCGTACCGACGAGCAGGCCCACGATGGCGGCGAAGATCGCGCCGACGACCATGGCGATGGCAAGGCGCACCGGCGCGTTGGGGACCGCCGTGAGCAGGCTCTGCGAGACGATGACGCCGCTGAACGCGCCCACGCTCATAAAGCCCGCGTGGCCGAGGCTCAGCTCGCCGGAAATGCCGACCGTCAGGTTGAGGGAGACGGCCATGACGACATACGCGCAGATCGGCACGAGCAGGCCCTTGATCTGACTCGAGATCATGCCGCCCGCGATGAGCGCCTGTACGATGATGAATGCAGCGATGACGATACCGAACGAAAGCAGGGTATCGCGTCCGCGTCTGGACGCCGCATAGGATTTTAACTTGTTCATATCCGATGCCTCCCCCTTAAACCTTTTCGCTCACGTGCTTGCCGAGCAGGCCGTCCGGCTTGACGAGCAGCACCACGATCAGCACGCCGAACACGATCGCGTCGGACAGCTGGGTGGAAATGTACGCCTTGGCGAAGATCTCGATGATGCCGAGCAGCACGCCGCCGACGAACGCGCCCGGAATCGAACCGATGAC
>ERZ780168.3233-NODE-3233-length-13033-cov-3.781091_pt1 | contig 13033 bp, 10 predicted proteins | sample MGYA00510981_ERZ780168 | MGnify/ENA primary metagenome ERZ780168 (study PRJEB29588, sample SAMEA2158769) | human gut metagenome | biome: human gut; feature: human-associated habitat; material: faeces | place: Denmark | collected 2008/2010 ...
TCTTCCTATTTTTGCACCAGGATGTATTTCTATTCCTGTTATATGCCTTGAGATTTGTGATATTAATCTTGCTAAAAAATATAGGTTCTTATTGTATAAAAAATGTGCTATTCTATGGAAAAATATTGCGTGAAAACCTGGATACAGAATTATTGCTTCTAACACGTTTCTACATGCTGGATCTTTTTCTTTTATATTTTTTGCAAGTTCACCATAACCTTTACTTAATGCGCTTCTAACTAAAGTTGATAATTCTTCAAAACTATATCTATCACCTATTATATTGTATGATGTTCGTTTTGGGACTGTTCTTTTGCGTACATCATTGAAAAATGCCTCTTTTAAGAGGACATTTTCTATTTTCCTATAAATATTTGAACATACACTTTTCCATATTTATTGCTTTTTATAACACCTATTCCTGTATAGTTAAAAGAAGAATTTAAAATATTTGCCTTATGTCCAGATGAATTCATCCATGCCGTTACAGCACTACTATTGCTTGAATTAGCAGCAATATTCTCTCCTGCAGTTTTGTACGAAACTTTAAAACTTTTTAGCATATCAAATGGTGAGCCATAGGTTGGTGAATTATGTGAAAAATAGTTATTATCCACCATATCTTGAGCCTTTATTCTAGCAATTCTTTGAACTTCACTATCATTTTGCAGATCCGGAAGACCATTCTTTGTCCTTTGCTTGTTAATTAAATCAAAAACTTCAATTACGATTTGCCGTATCTACCATATTTTTACATACATTTGCGTCTGACACAGATGTCAAACACGAGGTCTAATTTAAGATATTTGGTATATGAATGTATATAAAGTGGGTTTAGATATAGGCTCTACTACCACTAAGATGGTAGTATTGGATAAAGATGGAACTACAGTCTTGTTTTCCGGATACAAAAGGCATCAGGCAAAAATACAAGAATGTTTACTCGGATTTCTTTATCAAATAAAGGAACAGTTGGGTGATATTCCTTTATCTTTCCACATTACGGGCTCTGTTGGAATGGGAATTTCAGAGAAATGCTCTCTGCCGTTTGTGCAAGAGGTTGTAGCTGCAACAAACTATGTGTGCCGGGAGCATCCGCACACAGCCACTATGATCGATATTGGAGGAGAAGATGCGAAAGTTGTTTTCTTTCAGGACGGACAGGCTACAGACCTGCGCATGAATGGAAATTGCGCCGGCGGAACCGGGGCTTTCATTGACCAGATGGCTATTCTGCTTGGAGTCTCCATCGACGAATTGAATGAACTAGCACTTCGTTCCAATCAGGTATACTCTATCGCTTCACGCTGCGGAGTATTCTGCAAAACGGACATACAGAATCTGATAGCCAAAAATATATCTAAAGAAAATATAGCAGCTTCCATTTTCCATGCAGTAGCCGTACAGACCACTGTCACACTTGCACGCGGTTGCAATATCGTAGCTCCGGTATTACTCTGCGGTGGCCCATTGACTTTTATTCCGGCCCTTCGAAAAGCATTTGCCAACTATCTGAATCTGTCACAAGATACAGATTTCATATTACCGGAAAAAGGAAATCTGATCCCTGCCTGGGGAGCAGCATTGGCAGAGAACAATGAAGAAAGTATTCATCTCTCCAACCTGATACAGGTAATAGAAAACAAACTAAGTGTTACCTCACCTTTCCAGAGTGATCTTTCTCCTATATTCGACAGTGAGGAAGAATATCGGTCATGGAAAAAAGAAAAAGACCAGTATAAAATTCAATATGCCAGTCTGCGTCCCGGATTACAGGAAGCAACTATCGGCATAGACTCCGGCTCTACTACCACCAAAATCGTAGTACTCGACAACAATCATCGTATCCTTTACTCCTATTATCACGACAACAACGGAAACCCTATAAAAACAGTAGAGAACGGCTTGCAGAAACTATATGAAGAATGCCGGAGACGAGGAACTACCCTGCGCATAAAAGGAGGATGTTCTACCGGTTACGGAGAAGATCTGATAAAAGCGGCTTTCCACATGGATGCGGGAATCATTGAAACCATCGCTCATTATGCTGCTGCCAAACATATCAGCAAAGAAGTTTCTTTTATCCTGGATATTGGAGGGCAGGATATGAAAGCCATCTTTGTGAACGACGGAGTAATCAACAGAATCGAAATCAATGAAGCCTGTTCCTCCGGTTGCGGTTCTTTTATCAGCACATTTGCGCAATCGCTGGATTACAGTGTGGAGGACTTTGCCAAAGCAGCTTGTTTTTCGCAAGCACCATGTGATCTGGGTACACGTTGCACAGTCTTCATGAACTCCAAAGTAAAACAGGTACTTCGGGAAGGAGCGTCCGTAGCGGATATAGCTGCCGGATTATCTTATTCCGTTGTTAAAAACTGCCTGTATAAGGTTCTGCAATTAAAAGACACGGAGATACTTGGCGACCATATTGTCGTGCAGGGAGGAACCATGCGTAATGATTCCATCGTACGAAGTCTGGAAAAGCTGACCGGGAAACAAACCTTCCGCAGTAACTGTCCTGAATTGATGGGTGCTCTTGGTTGTGCCCTATATGCCAAACAAATCGAAAATGCCCGGGTGACGGAGCTGAACGAGATGCTCCAATGGGCGCAATATACTTCCAAGCAACTTCAATGCCGGGGGTGCGAGAACCAGTGCGCCATTATGCGATATACGTTCAACAATGACAACCATTACTTCTCCGGCAACCGATGTGAAAAGGTATTTTCCAATAAAGGAAGCCATGCGGACAAAGGCATCAATACGTATGATAAAAAGCTGGAATTATTATTCGACCGGAGCGCAGACATTCCACAACCCCTATTTACCATAGGCATTCCACGTATTCTGAATATGTATGAGGAATACCCTTTCTGGCATACCTTATTTACTGCTTGCGGCATTCAGGTACAGTTGTCGGCCCCCTCTACATTCAGCAAATACGAGACTGCTGCCGGCATGGTGATGTCTGATAACATCTGCTTCCCTGCCAAACTTGTGCACAGTCATATCCGTAACCTGACACTGCAAAACGTCAACCGGATATTTATGCCGTTCGTTGTTTTCGAGAAAAAGGATAAGCAACAGCAAAACAGCTATAATTGCCCCATCGTTTCCGGTTATTCGGAAGTCATCAAAAGTGTACAGGAAGAGAATATACCGATAGATGCTCCGACTATCACCTTCAAAGATGAAGCATTGCTGTATAAACAATGCTATGAATATCTGAAATCTTTGGGTATCAGGGATGAGGTATGCAAAAATGCCTTCTCACGCGCATTACAGGAACAATATGCTTTCGAAGAAAAAATTGCTGCCTATAATCAGGAAGTTCTGAACGAGGGACGGGAAAAACACAAACTGATTATCTTACTCGCCGGACGCCCTTACCATAGCGATCCACTGATACAGCACAAGGTTTCGGACATGATTGCTGCGATGGGAGTTTATGTGATAACTGATGATATTGTCCGCCAGCAGGAGATTTCATTGGAAAAGACTCATTACCTCTCTCAATGGGCATTTACCAACCGTATTCTGAAAGCAACCAAGTGGGCGGCAATGCAAGAGGGTGACATACAATATATGCAGATGACTTCTTTTGGCTGCGGTCCGGATGCTTTCCTTATAGATGAAGTACGTAACTTGCTGAAACGATACGGCAAGAATCTTACTTTGCTCAAGATAGACGATGTTAATAATATCGGCTCCATCAAATTACGAGTCCGCTCGTTGGTGGAAAGCTTGAATTTCAGTTTGAAACATTCTCAAGCGAAAGATCCCGAGCCATTTGTTTCAACTGCTCCTTTCACCAAGAAAGACAAAAAGAAGAAAATCCTCGCTCCATTCTTTACGCCTTTCATTTCACCACTCATTCCATCCATCATGAAAGTGGCCGGATATGAAATGGAAACGTTACCGTTGAGCGACACCGCATCTTGCGACTGGGGATTGAAATACTCCAATAATGAGGTATGTTATCCGGCAACATTGATTGTCGGCGACATAGTAAAAGCCTTTAAAAGCGGACGTTATGATCCTGCCAATACGTGCGTTGCCATCACACAAACCGGTGGACAATGTCGTGCCAGCAACTATATTTCACTGATAAAAAAGGCATTGATTGAGAATGGATACACCAATACACCGGTGGTATCACTTGCTTTCGGCAGTGGTATTGAAAATGAGCAATCCGGTTTTAAAGTAAACTGGCTCAAGGTTTTGCCAATCATACTTGCGTCTGTGTTATACAGTGATTGTATCGCTAAATTCTATTATGCAGCCGTCGTTCGTGAGAAAGAACGGGGACAGGCCGCCCGTCTGCGCGATCTTTATCTGGATACAGCACAGCCCATCATCCAGAAAAATAAACCGGAGGACTTGTTGAGTTACTTATATCTCGCTGCCAGAGACTTCAACAAAATCTGTGAACAGAGATCCTGTCACAAAGTAGGTATTGTTGGAGAAATATTCCTGAAGTTCAACCCTTTTGCTCAAAAGGACGTCACCTCATGGCTCATCAACCAGAAGATCGAAGTGATTCCGCCACTGATAAGTGATTTCTTCATGCAGGGATTTGTCAACCTGAAAGTGAGACAGAACCAACACTTGCAGCGAAAACTCACTCCCGACTTTGTTATCGACTGGTTATACAAGAAAGTCCAGAAGCAGATTAATAAAGTGAATGAAATCGGCAAAAATTTCAATTACTTCACGCCGTTCGAATCAATCTTTGAAAAGGCAGAAAAAGCTAAACAAGTCATCTCCCCGGGCACCCAGTTTGGAGAGGGTTGGCTGATATCCGGTGAAATACTATCCTTTGCTTCCCAAGGAGTCAATCATGTCATTAGCTTGCAACCTTTCGGATGCATTGCCAATCACATTGTAGAAAAAGGAATAGAAAAACGTATAAAATCGCTGTGCCCTCAAATGAATATACTATCTTTAGACTTTGACAGTAGCGTCAGCGATGTGAACATAACAAACAGATTATTACTTTTTATTGACAACATAAACAACTAAAATTATGGCTACAACGGAACATAGCGATTTAGAGCAGCAAATAATAAAAACTGCCCAACAACTTTTTATAGAAAAAGGATTTGTGGAGACCAGCATGAGTGATATTGCTGCAACGGTAGGAATCAACCGGCCCACTTTACATTATTATTTCAGAACCAAAGATAAGATGTTCAAAGCCGTGTTCGGCTCGATAGTCATGTCTTTAATGCCGAAAATACAGGATATAGTAAAACAGGATATCCCATTTATGGAGCGACTAAGCATGATTCTGGATGAGTATATTGAGCTTTTCACAAGTAATCCCTGTCTTCCCAGATTCATTTGCGGAGAAATACAGCGTGATGTAAACCACTTGCTTGCCACTGCAAAAGAACTTCAGTTCGGAGATGCTTTATCCCAAGTGAAAGACAGTATACTGACAGCAATGGAAGACGGTAAACTTAAAAAGGTTCCGATACATATTGTATTTCTGACTGTCTACAGCCTATTGAGCTATCCATTTCTTGCCAAGAACCTGATAGTATCTTTATTCTTGGAAGATGAAGCCGCTTTTGCTGACTTCCTGCAAGAATGGAAACAAAACATCATCAACCAATTGCAGAACTTATTGTGTTATGAGGAATAGTATAGATACTATATAAGGAGGTGTGTCATAATGAATAATAAAACGCAGATTAACGCAAATTATCGCAGATTATTTCAATTATATTTATATATTAATCAACGATTTATGAAATTATTTCTGCGATAATTTGCGTTTTATTATTCATTATGACACACCTCCCTTTTTTTTAAAACCATCGGACGTAACAAAAATCTTGTCTATGTGGTAATAGATTATTTTTGGGATACATGCGGAAAGCCTGTTTGAAACTTCCGGCATTAAAAATTTGAGATGTCCCCTTGAAGGTATATAGATTCCCGTCTTTGGAAACTAGTGGAAGAGGTATGACTTCATAGATATGATCTTGACCACTTTCATGCTGAATAATGACCAATTCAATTCCAATTGCATCATCCAGACCTTTCTCATCGACAACAACTGTTACTTCATATTCCTTTCCGGCTTCGATTGTCGCATCCAACCCGTTTCCGGCTTTTATGGATTTGATTTCAATGGAATCCCACCTGTTTCGGACAGCGGTTTTCCAGTCAGATATCATTTTGGCTTTTGCATTATTGTCAGCAGAGAGAATGTGGAAATGCTCCGACAGTTTGATATAGAATTTCTCATAGTAATCGTCCAGTTGCCTTTTCATGGTAAAACGGGGAGCTATTTGTGCGATTGAATTCTTGATGTACTTAATCCAGTTTTCCGAATACTCCTTATCTCCATGTTCATAATATGCAGGAAGAATGTCATGCTCCAATAGATAGTAAATTGCTTCGGCGTCCAGCTGGTTCTGATATTGTTCATTCTGGTAGATACTTTTGTCGGTCAGCGCCCATCCTGCATCCTTACAATAGCCTTCATACCACCAACCATCCAACACTGAGAAATTAAGTACACCGTTCATCAGTGCCTTTTCCCCTGATGTGCCTGAGGCTTCGGCCAGACGTGTGGGAGTGTTCAGCCAGATATCCACCCCTGCGATAAGATGTCTTGCCAGATCCATATCATAGTTTTCAAGAAATATGATTTTACCTAGGAATTCAGGACGCCGGGATATTTCCACAATCTGCCTGATTAGTCCCTGGCCGGCACCGTCACTGGGATGAGCCTTCCCTGTAAAGATGAATTGTACCGGATATTTCGGATTGTTCACTATTTTAGCCAGGCGGTCGATATCGGTAAACAAAAGATGCGCCCTTTTATATGTAGCAAAACGTCGTCCGAAACCAATCAGAAGGGCATTCGGGTTAAACTTCTCAAAAATGGAAATGGTTAATGACGGATCGATCTGGCTTCTAAGCCAGTCTTTGCTGCATTTTCTTTTGATATAATCTATCAGTTTGGTTTTTAGTTTCAGGCGGGTATTCCATATTTCTTCGTCCGGAATGTCGTAGACAGCTTCCCAGATTTTTTGATTGGACTGGTCATGAATAAAGCTCTCATCAAAATTGTCTTTGAAAAGCTTTTCCCATTCGGTGGCGCACCAAGTAGGGAAATGTACGCCATTAGTCACATAGCCCACATGATTCTCTTCCGGGAAGTAGCCTTTCCAGATAGGAGCGAACATTTCCTGTGACACAGTTTTATGCAACAGGCTGACTCCGTTTACTTCCTGGCTGGTTTTACAGGCGAATACAGACATACAGAAACGTTCTCCTTTGTCTCCCGGATTATGGCGTCCGAGATCCATCAGGTTATTCCAGGTTATGCCCAGTTTGTCGGGATACCCTTTCATGTATTTGTTGAAAAGTCCCTCGTCAAAATAATCATGGCCGGCGGGTACAGGTGTATGTACGGTATAAAGAGAAGAAGCGCGTACTAATTCCATCGCTTGGCCGAAATCCAGACCACCGGCTATATAATCACATAACCGCTGAATGTTGATTAATGCGGCATGGCCTTCATTGCAGTGATATACGTCTTTTTCTATACCCAAAGCTTTCAGTGTCATCATGCCGCCTATACCGAGTAAAATCTCCTGTTTCAGCCGGTTCTCCCAGTCACCGCCATACAGATGGTGGGTAATTGGACGGTCAAACTCGCTATTGAGTTCATTGTCCGTGTCCAGTAGATAAAGGGGGATTCTTCCTACATTGACTCTCCAGACATTGGCATGTACAATAAAGCTGTCGGCGTAGGGAATGTGGATTACCAGCTGTTTTCCATCTGGTTGCATCACTTTTTCGATTGGGAGCTGTCCGAAATTCTGTGCTTCATAATTGGCAATCTGCTGCCCGTCCATGGAAAGAGACTGGTCAAAGTAGCCATAACGGTACAACAGTCCTACGGCACAAAGGTCAACGTTGCTGTCTGATGCCTCTTTCAGGTAATCGCCCGCAAGTATTCCAAGACCACCGGAATATATTTTGAGGACCTTGTCTAAGCCGTATTCCATACTGAAATAGGCTACTGACGGACGTTTATGATCTGGAACTACATTAATGTATTCCTTGAAAGCAGTATAGACGGTATTCATCTTGCGGATAAAAAACTCATCATGTGCCAGTGTTACCAGCTTCTCATAATTCATCCGCTCCAGGAACAATATCGGATTTTGCTCCGTTTCTTCCCAAAGCTCCGGATCTAGGTCGCAATACATACTTTTGGCGTCATCATTCCATGTCCACCATAGATTACGTGCTATTTCCGCAAGTTTTCCCAATTCCATGGGAAGATGTGAACCGACTGTAATTTCCCTCCATTGAGGAGTGTTTACATTATAACTTGGATATTCCATAACATTGTACATTAAATAGTTTATATTTCCTTATTTATTTTATAATAGGGCATTATCCATACCGGATAAAACTTTGTAGTTTCCCGATGATGATACAGTCCGGTATGTCTGCCTCCCGGAGTGTCTTTCCAAGCAGTGGTGAATTAATAACTTTATATGGACAGCTCGTTAAGTACCCGAATCAGGCTTTTGTCAATAGGCTTGTCATTTTTGATTGCTTGTGCAAAAGGAACATAGACAATTTCATTGTTCCGTATGCCTATCATCACATTCTGTTGGTCTTCCATCAGAGCCTGGATGGCTGCTTCTCCTAATCGGCTTGCCAGTATACGGTCGTTGGCACTTGGAGCCCCACCGCGTTGCAGATGTCCCAGAATGGAAACTCTTACATCATATTCAGGATATTCCTTTTTTACCCGGTCGGCATAGTACATGGCACCTCCATTTTTATTTTGGGGACTTTCGGTCACAATGACGATACTGCTGTTTTTTGTTTTTCTGAATCCACGTCCGATAAATGTCTCCAGCTGGTCCACATCCGTTTTGTCCTCCGGAATAATGGCAGCTTCAGCCCCTGAAGCAATCGCACTGTTCTGGGCCAGGAAGCCCGCATCACGTCCCATCACCTCGACAAAGAAAATGCGGTCGTGTGAGGTTGCGGTGTCTCTTATTTTATCTACACATTCAACAATTGTATTTAATGCCGTGTCGTATCCTATGGTGAAATCAGTACCATATAAATCATTGTCAATCGTACCGGGTAGTCCTATACATGTCACGTTATACTCTTCGGCAAAGATACGGGCTCCCGTCAGAGAACCGTCTCCACCGATAATAATCAGTGCACTGATATTTTCTTTTTGTATAACTTCATAGGCTTTCTTACGTCCTTCCGGAGTGGTAAAAGCTTCGGAACGCGCTGTTTTCAGTATAGTACCTCCCCTTTGAATAATACTGCTCACGTCTTCTGTTGTGAGTTCCTTTACTTCACCGGCAATCAGTCCTTCGTATCCCCTATAAATTCCCTTTATTTTAAAGCCGTTGAAGATGGCGGTACGGGTTACGGCGCGGATCGCTGCATTCATTCCTGACGCATCCCCTCCGGAAGTCAGGATTCCAATATACTTGTTATTCATAATTCATTTTTATACAATTATTAGACAAAATCAGAAAGTAACTGCTTTAATTTTTTCCTACTATGAAAGATACGGCTTTTTATTGTACCTAGCGACACTCCTGTTTCTTGAGCTATTTCCCGATATTTGAATCCGGATATATACAACATAAAAGCGTTGTAATGTTCTTTAGGTAGTGTTTTAAGGGCTGCCCTTATCTCCTTGGCATCTTGACTATTGTCTATGAAAGCAAAAGAGTCATCTCTTAGCAGGAAATGATAGTCGGGTTCGGATAATATATATAAGTCTCCCTGGCTTTTTTTATCCGGTAGTTATTTATAAAAGCGTTACGCATAATGATATACATCCAGCCTTTAAAATTTGTTCCAGGATCAAATTTATCCTTATTATCCAGAGCTTTCAACATTGTTTCCTGCAATAAATCCTCAGCATCGTGTTTGTCAGCTGTCAATTTATATGCAAAACCTAGCAGATCACTTTGCAGAGCTATTAATGCTTCATCAAAATTGAATGTTTTCATTATAGTGATTTGAGGTTCAAAGGTTTATATCAAGGCATCCCCCTAAATATAAGGAACGCCTTGGGTAAAGTTTAGCTAAGATATCTTATTTGATATCAATAGTTCTGGTTATCTTCTGAACTTCTTTGTCCACTGTTTTGGGAATATCTATAGACAGAATCCCATGTTCTACCTTGGCTGTAATCTTATCTTTTTCAACATTGTCCGGCAGTATGATACTTTGTTGGAATTTGGAATAAGAGAATTCACGGCGTAGGTATTTTTTGTCTTTTTTCTCCTCATTCTTCTCTTCCTTCTTTTCCATGCAGATTACTAGATTGTTGTTTTCATCCACATTAACGGTGAAGTCATTTTTTGTCATTCCCGGAGCTGCCAATTGGATTTTATAGTCCTTTTCATTTTCAATTACATTAATAGCGGGGGCTGTTGCATTTGCCTTCATCATCCACTCATTGTTAAAGAAATCATTAAAAATACTTGGTAACCAATTCTGGTTCATTTTTGTAGGTACCATTTTTACCTCCTTTTTTAGTTAATAATTAAAGTTTAGAAAATATGTCTGGCTGCTTGACAGAACTTTTATTGTTTAGTCATTCCTTGTTTTGCTACAGCTTCCGTCCGTTTACGTATCTCTTCCGGATCACCGAGAAAATAGTCTTTGACAAGAGCCAGCCGGTTGTCGAATTCAAAAACGTAAGGAACTGCTGTAGGCAGGTTCAGGTTGGAAATGTCTGTATCGGATATTTCCTTGAGATGCTTGATGATTCCACGCAGGCTGTTGCCATGGGCAACTACCAGCAGGTTATCCTTACATGTCAATGTGGGAAAGATGATGCATTTCCAATAAGGCATTACACGCTCAATGGCATCTTTCAAGGATTCCGTACGTGGAAGTTCCATATCCGGGACATCTGCATAACGTATGTCTTTACTCGGATTGCGCGAATCGTCCTCTCCCAATGCTGCAGGAGCTATATCATAACTTCTCCGCCAGGTGTGTACTTGTTCTTCACCATATTGGGCAGCCGTCTCACTTTTGTTAAGTCCCTGAAGTATGCCGTAATGTTTCTCATTCAACCTCCATGTCTTTTCGACGGGAATCCAGCTCTCATTCAGGCGGTCCAGAACGTAGTCCAGCGTTTTTATAGCACGTTTTAAGTAAGAAGTGTAGGCAATCTCAAAAGAAAATCCGGCTTCTCGTAATGTATCGCCTGCTTTGCAGGCTTCTACAACGCCTTTTTCACTTAAATCAACATCTGTCCACCCGGTGAAGCGGTTTTCTTGGTTCCATAGGCTCTCACCATGACGTAATAATACTATTCTTTTCATGGACGACCTGTCTTTATGCAATGGTTATTGAAGAATCCAAATATACATCCTGTATGGTGCTCAATAGCTGGACCCCATCTTTCATTGGTTTTTGGAAGGCTTTCCGACCACTAATCAACCCCATACCGCCAGCACGTTTGTTCACTACTGCTGTAACAACAGCATCATGCAGGTCGGATTCTCCATGAGATTCACCACCCGAGTTGATTAGTCCGACGCGTCCCATATAGCCGTTAGCTACCTGATAACGGCAAAGGTCTATCGGGTGGTCAGTTGTCAGCTCTGTATACATGCGCTCATTTGTTTTTCCGAAGCCGATGGCTTTGAAGCCACCATTATTGGACGGAAGTTTTTGTTTTACGATGTCAGCCTTGATCGTTACTCCGATATGGTTGGCTTGGCCTGTCAGGTCGGCTGCAGCGTGATAGTCGGTTCCGTCTTTCTTAAAACCGCTGTTTCTCAAATAACACCATAAAATGGTAGCCATTCCCAGTTCATGAGCATATTCAAAAGCTTGCGATACTTCCACTATTTGGCGGCGACTTTGCTCCGAACCGAAATAAATAGTGGCTCCAACTGCTATGGCGCCCATATTCCATGCTTCTTTTATTGTACCGAACATTACTTGGTCATAGCTATTCGGATAAGTAAGCAGTTCGTTATGATTCAATTTGACGATGAATGGAATTTTATGGGCGTATTTCCGTGCTACGGCGCCTAATACGCCGAATGTAGATGCTACGGCATTACATCCTCCTTCAATAGCCAATTTTACGATGTTCTCCGGATCAAAATAAAGTGGATTGGGAGCGAAAGATGCCCCAGCAGAATGCTCTATACCCTGGTCTACAGGTAGGATGGATACATAGCCGGTATTCGCTAAACGTCCATGTCCATATAAAGTTTGCAAACTCTCCAATGTCCGAATGTTTCTGTCCGAATTTATCCATACCTTATCTACTATATCCGGACCCGGAATATGAATCAGTTGTTTATCTATTGTCTTGCATGTATGGTTTAGGTAGTATTCAGCCTGCCCACCTAATATATCTACTGTTTTGCTCATATCATTTATCTTTTAACTATTCAGGTTTATTATTTGCATCCATCCAATTTAGCATCTATGAAAAGGATACCACTATCTCCGGCTTTCTTTAACAGGTTTACAATATTCTGTACACCGGCTTCTTCCTCTACTTGTTCCCGGACAAATTTCCACAGAAAATCCTGTGTGGCATTATCCTTTTCTTCTGAAGCTAAGTATACCAATTCGTCAATCAACTTGGAGATATGCTTTTCATGTTCCAAGGCATGTTCAAAAACTTCCAAAGAATTTCCCCATCCTTGTGGAACTACATCCACTTTGTCTACTTTCGGTGTCGCCTCACGTTTAACCATATACTCGGCAATGGTGCACGCATGTCCCACTTCTTTTGCAGATTGTTTCCGCATCCAGTTGGCCATACCTGAAAAACCTTCTTTTTTTAGATAGAAAGACATAGACAGATACAAGTTGGCAGACCATAATTCTGCTGTGATTTGTTCATTCAAAGCATTTTGTAATTTCTCACTCATAATGATTTAAATTTTTAGAGTTAATAATAATTTAATATTCTCTCTTATCTTGAAACAAGCATAAACTTGTCCCAAAATGTCGATAAAACCGGGTTACC
>ERZ780168.3236-NODE-3236-length-13017-cov-3.218562_pt1 | contig 13017 bp, 5 predicted proteins | sample MGYA00510981_ERZ780168 | MGnify/ENA primary metagenome ERZ780168 (study PRJEB29588, sample SAMEA2158769) | human gut metagenome | biome: human gut; feature: human-associated habitat; material: faeces | place: Denmark | collected 2008/2010 ...
GGAAATTTATCTGCCGGCTTTTGAGGAGGCGGTGAAGAAAGCGCAGCCAAAGACTGTGATGTGCAGCTACAATAAGATCAACGGAGTATTTTCTTCAGAGAATAAGAAGCTTCTGACAGATATCCTGCGGGATGAGTGGGGATTTGAAGGATATGTGGTCAGTGACTGGGGAGCTGTAAATGACCGGGTGAAAGGACTGAAAGCCGGTCTTGACTTGGAGATGCCGGGATCAGGAGGATATAATACAAGAAAGATTATTCAGGCAGTGGAGAATGGAGAACTGGAGGAAGAAATTCTTGACAGAACGGTGGAACGCATACTGAAAGTAGTCTTCTCCTACACAGATAACAGGAAAGCGGAGACTGTATTTGACAGGGAAAAGGATCACAAAGCAGCGGCAGATATCGAAACAGAGTGCGCCGTACTTCTGGAAAACAGGGGAGTGCTGCCGCTGAAAAAAGAACAGAAAGTAGTCTATATCGGGGAATTTGCAAAGAAACCGCGATACCAGGGCGGGGGATCGAGTCACATCAATACGGACAGCGTAGTGTCGGCTCTGGAAACTGCGGTGAGAAAAGGCAGGGCAGTGGAGTACGTGAAAGGCTTCTCGTCAGAGCGTGACGAGATGACAGAAGAGGATCTGAAACAGGCGTGTGAAGCGGCAGCGGGCGCAGATGTAGTTGTAATCTTTGCCGGACTGCCGGACAGCTTTGAGTCGGAAGGATATGACAGAACATCCATGGAACTGCCAAAGTGTCAGAATCGCCTTATAGAGGCTGTGGCTGAGATACAGAAAAATGTGGTAGTGGTTCTTCATAACGGAAGTCCCGTAGAAACTCCATGGGCGGAGTCTGTAAATGCCATTCTGGAGATGTATCTGGGAGGAGAAGGCATTGGGGAGGCCAGCGACCGGCTGTTATTTGGGGAGGCAAATCCAGGAGGACGTCTGGCGGAGACGTTCCCATATCGTCTGGAAGACAACCCGAGTTACCTGAATTTCCCTGGAGACGGCAGGACTGTTCTCTATGGAGAAGATATCTTTGTCGGATACCGTTACTATGATGCGAAGAAAGTACCGGTGCGCTGGGCATTCGGCCATGGACTGTCATATACGGAATTCAGCTACAGCAATATGAAACTCTCTTCTGCGGAAATGAAAGATGGAGATATTCTGAAGGTGAGCATTGATGTGGAGAATACAGGGAAGAGGGCAGGAAGTGAAGTGGTTCAACTCTATGTCAGTGACAAGGACAGCACGGTGCCAAGAGCAGTGAAAGAACTAAAAGGGTTTGCGAAAGTATTTCTGAATCCGGGTGAGAAGAAGACGGTTACAATGGAACTTTGCGCGAGAGATTTTGCTTACTACGAGACAAAGATTCACGACTGGTACACTCCGTCAGGTACATATGAGATCCAGATCGGGCATGCCAGCGATGAGATCAGAGAGGCTGCAGAACTTACATTTACTACTGATGTGCTGCTGCCGTTCACTGTGGATATGACCACTACAATGGGGGAATTGATGAACCACCCGAAGACAGCAGGGAAAATGATGGAGTATCTTGAGGGGATATCACAGGGAGAAGAACCTAAGAAAGAAGATGGGGAGGTACAGCTTGTGACTCCGGAAATTATTGCGCAGATGCCGCTGAAATCATTTTTAAGCGTTATTCCGGGCGAAGCGATCGAGCAGATGATCGTGGAGTTAAATGCTCTGTGTCAGTAGTGGGAGGAACGGTTGGCTTATTATTGGATGAAAAAGTATCAGCATGAAAATGAGGAAGAATTATGGGCAAGATTTATGCGGCAAAAACAAATCATATCACAAACCCTTTAGGGTTTTATCTGAAACCGTTGGTATTTTCATGGAAAGTGAAAGGCGGCAGAGGACAGGAACAGAAACATGCAAGGATTGTGATCAGCAAGAACAAAACCTTTACAGATATCTGTCACGACACGGGGGAGGCAGAGCTGGACAGTCTCTCTGCAAGAGTGGAATTTGAACCGCAGCCGTATACAAGATATTACTGGAAAGTTATTGTGACAACAGATGCAGAGGAAGTGATCGAATCAGACACGCAGTTCTTTGAGACCGCCAAAATGGATGAACCGTGGACGGGCAGGTGGATTACCTGTGACAGCAGTCAGGAACGGCATCCGATTTTCTCAAAGAGGATTCGTCCGGCAAAAGAAGTGAAAAGCGCAAGACTGTACATTTGCGGCCTGGGATTGTATGAGGCATATTTTCTTGGGGAAAATAAAGAAAATCCTAAGAAAATCGGTGAAGAGTATCTGACTCCGTACTGCAATAATTATGACCGGTGGATCCAGTATCAGACGTATGACATCACAGAACAGGCAGAACGAGGAGGTGTGCTGTCTGTTCTTCTCGGAAACGGTTGGTATAAAGGCAGGTTCGGTTTCAATGATCCGGAGCGGGAAGCATATTACGGTGACGAGTGGAAGCTGATTGCGGAGGTTCACATAGAGTACAAAGACGGAACGAAAGATGTGATCAGTTCTGATGAAACCTGGTCAGTTACAAGAAGCAATTTGTGGTTTTCCAATATCTATGACGGTGAGAGAAGAGATGATACGCTGCCGCCGGTTGAGGAGTCTCCTGCGCGGATCGCAAAGGCTCCGAAAGGCCGGCTTATGGAACGGTTATCGCTTCCGGTCAAGGTGCAGGAGCAGATAAAACCGGTGGAACTAATTCATACTCCTGCCGGAGAATTGGTATTTGATCTGGGGCAGGAGATAACAGGAATCTTCCAATTGCGTGTAAATGAACCTTCGGGGACAATAATCAGGATACAGACAGGGGAAATACTTCAGGACGGATGCTTTTATAACGAGAATTTAAGAACTGCGCTTTCTGAGTATGTCTATGTTTCCGATGGTACGGAAAAGGTGATTATTCCACATTTTACTTATTATGGATACCGTTACGTAAAAGTCAGTGGTGTTACCAATCTGTCATGCGAGGACTTTATGGCAATTGTGCTATACAGTGATTATGAGAGTATCGGTACAGTCGAAACGGGCAGTGAGCTTGTGAATAAACTGATTTCCAATATTGAATGGGGAATGAAAGGGAACTTTCTGGATGTGCCTACAGATTGTCCACAGCGCGATGAGAGAATGGGGTGGACAGGGGACACACAGGTATTTTCTGCGACTGCAAGCTACTTGGCTGATACCTATGCGTTTTACAGAAAATATTTATATGACCTGTATCAGGAACAGCTTCTGGCGGACGGAATGGTTCCAGAGATTGTCCCTACATTCGGACCGACAAAATGTTCCTGCGCATGGGGAGACGCCGCATGTATCATCCCCTGGAACGTATATTTGTTCAGCGGGGACAAAACAATACTCGAAAACCAGATTGAGAGCATGAAAGCGTGGGTCGATTATATCCGGAGAATTGACGGAGACCATCATGGATGGAGACAGGTTTTCCATTATGGGGACTGGCTTGCTCTTGACCGTACAGGTGCCGCTGCGAACAGCGTGTATGGAGCGACTGATGAAGCATACATTGCAGACATCTACTACGCGGCAAGTGCACAGATTGTTGCAAAAGCAGCAGAGGTGCTTGGACTGGAAGAAACGAGACAGGAATATCAGAAAATCGCAGACCGTCAGTGGCAGGTCGTGAAAGAAGAATATTTTACTGCTACAGGCAGATGTGCGGTGAAGACGCAGACAGGGCTTATTCTTGCACTGAAATATCATCTGTCTGAAAATGAAGAACTGACAAAGCAGATGCTGCAAAAGCTTCTCAGGGATAATAAAAATAAATTAAATACCGGATTTGTAGGAACACCGCTTTTGTGCAATGTCCTGACTGATCATGGAATGACAGATGCGGCATACAGGCTGCTTCTGAATGAAGAATATCCGGGTTGGCTCCATGAAGTGAAGTTGGGAGCAACGACGGTGTGGGAACGTTGGAATTCACTGGATGAGAGCGGACATGTTTCTAGTACGGGGATGAACAGTCTGAATCATTATTCGTACGGAGCTATATTGGAGTGGATCTTCCGCCATGCAGCTGGAATTGATGTGATGGAACAGAGCCCGGGAGGCAGGGTGATGCGAATCAGCCCGAAAGTGAATAATGGACTTAAATATGTAAAAGCTGTTTATGATTCGGCAACCGGATGCTATCAGTGCGGCTGGGAGATATTAGAGGGGAATAAAATCACCATCACTGTTACAGTTCCGTTTGGAGGCAAGGCAGAAGTGGTTCTCCCTTATGCACCAGAATGCATATATGAGGATATAGAAAATCCATTATTTGAAGCTGTGGAAAACGGAATTTGCCATGTGAAAGCCGGAGAATATGAAGTTGTATATGAAGCATCAGAACCATTAAAAAAGAGATATAGCATAGACTCGACAATGGAAGAACTGCTGAACCATCCGGATATCCGCGCGTTTCTTTCTCAAATGGTGGAAGTAGATATGATCCCCGATATTGCATATGGGCTTTCGCTTAGAGATGTCGCGAAAACATTCGCAGGAGAAATCAAACCAGACGAGGCACAAATGTTGGATAAAGCACTGGCGAAATTCTAATCAGGAGGGCTGCTTTGGAGCTTATAAGACTTAAAGTAAACAGTCAATATAGACCATGCGTGGACGAAGCACCTTATTTTTCATGGGTAATCACTAGTGATGAAAAGAATGTGATGCAAACATCCTATCATATCACAGTGAAAAATATGGACGAAGTAATGTGGGATTCTGGAATGGTAGAAAGTGATAAAAGTATTTTTGTGGAGTACTCCGGGAAACCATTACAAAGTCTCAGTGACTATAGCTGGACAGTGGAAGTGACAGTTAATAACGGAGAAAAGGCGGCGGCATCCTCATCCTTTGAGACAGGATTTATGAAGAAAGAATGGACGGCCGAGTGGGTGAAATCTCCGTTTCCTATGAAAAAGGTAAAACCCGGAACCGGCGGGCAGAACCCGGCAGAATATTTTCGCAAAGAATTTGATGCACGAGACGGCATAAAACGAGCGCGCGTTTATGCCACCTGTCACGGAGCATATCAGCTCAGCATGAACGGAATGCGTCCGGATGACAGAGAGTTTGCGCCGGAATTTACCGTCTATTCTAAATATCTGTGCTACCAGACTTATGATGTGACCCCGTTTTTGAGAGAGGGAGGAAATGTCATAGGAATGCTGGTGGGGGACGGCTGGTATGACAGCGCGAACTTTAAACCGAGAAGCAGGAAGTTTAAAGCCGAACATTCTGTGTTATTTCAGATAAAGATTGATTATGAAGACGGAACGAGTGAAATGGTGCTGTCAGATGATACGGTGAAAGTTTCAGAAAGTCCGATTCGTTCATCAGATCTGTTTGCAGGTGAACTCTATGACGCACGGATGGAACAGGAAAACTGGAACTGCTGCGGATTCGATGACAGCAGCTGGAAAACCGGTATTCCATGCGGAAAAATTTACGTGAACCTGGTGGCTCAGTACGGGGAACCGGTGCGCCCGGTAAAAGAAGTGCCGGCAGTAGGAATGACAGTTAGCCCGAAAGGCGAGACGATCATTGACTTTGGACAGAACTTGGCAGGTGTTCTGCGGGTAAAAAGCAAACTGCCGGCCGGAACAAAAATGGTATTAGATCATTTTGAAACTCTTGATCAATATGGAAACTATTTCAACAATATTTTCATGTCAGAGAAAACAGGGCACAAGCAAAGTGATATTTATATCTCAAACGGGAAATTCACAGAATACATACCGCATTTTACATATCATGGATTCCGCTATGTGAGAGTGACATGCGATCAGCCGGTGAGCCCGGAGGATTTCACAGCGATTGTCCTGTCTTCTGACAATGAGGATCTGGGAACATTTGAGACGTCCAACGAAGATATAAACCGGCTTTACGAAAATACAAGATGGTCTCAGCGGTCGAATCTGTTTTCAATCCCCACGGATTGCCCGCAGAGAGAAAAAGGCGGATGGATCGGAGATATCCAGATTTATGCAAGAACAGCCATGCTCAACGAAAATGTAACCCCGTTTCTGACAAGATGGCTGCGTAATATGACCTGCAGTCAGCAGAAAAATGGGGCAATTCCCAATGTAATCCCCCTTACCGGAATCTATGAATTACTGGAGAAACTGAATCGGATCGTATACCGCAATTTTGAACCGGTGGGAGAAGCAGGATGGGGAGATGCCGCCTGTATCGTACCGTGGAGCCTGTATCAGCTTACAGGAAATATCAGGATACTGAGAGAACAGTATGACACAATGAAAAAGTGGTGCGACTATATCATCAACACTGCAAAGAAGCGTAGAGGCAAGATGAAACATCCAAAAGAAATTGATCAGTATCTGTGGAATACAGGACATCAGTACGGGGAGTGGCTCATACCGAGCCAGACAGTAGATGGAGCAGACCAAAGCGCTGCAAAACCTGTCAATACTTCTGCATACTGCGCGCCAATCTTTGGATGGAATTCCTGCCGGATCATGGCAGATACGGCAGCACTCCTTGGGTATACATCAGACGAATTATACTATGATGACATTGCGTCCAGAATGAAATCTGCCATTCAAAAAGGACTGATCGATGATGACGGGAAGATGCCTCTTGATTTTATGGGCAGTTATGTGCTGGCAATCGCATTTGATCTTGCTCCCGAAAGGAAGAAAAAAAGTATCGCCGGACATTTGATTCGCAAGATAGAAGAAAACGGGGATTGTCTGGATACAGGGTTCCTGACGACGCCGTATCTGCTGGATGCACTCTGTAAGATCGGCAGGATGGACAAGGCATATAAAATCCTGCTTCAGACAAAGTGCCCGTCATGGCTTTATGAGGTGAAGCAGGGAGCGACAACAATCTGGGAAAACTACATTTCTTATAAGGAGGACGGGTCTCCGGTTATGACAAGCCTGAACCATTATGCCTTTGGATGCGTGGACGATTGGATGTTCCGGAAGATAAGCGGCATTGATATGGCTGCTCCCGGATTTAAGAAGATTGTGATTGCGCCGGAGACGGATGAGGCGTTTACCAGTGCAAAGCGTACCTATATGAGTGAGTACGGTAAAGTACGGACAGAGTGGAGCGTGGAAGAGGGAAAATTTGAGTTGAAGGTGGAGATCCCTTGCAACACGACTGCCACTGTAAAGATGCCGGATGGCAGATTGTATGAGGTAGGAAGTGGAACATATGAGTTTGAATGTAAGGAATAACTGCCGAAAATCAGCAGGATATCTGGAATGGTGGACTCCTAAGATGGAAGAATACTTATATCAGTTTTCAGAAAGATGATTAGTATATTAAGTTTCGTCGGTAAACTGCTTATATATCGTTGATGATTTGTCCTTTGGGATTATTTATAATTGAATCAAACAATGAAAGGGTGGATAACGAAATGGAAAATGCAGTTACAAAAAGAGAAAAAATCAGTTATGGTTTGTATTTTATGGGACAGAATGTATTCTATGGACTGATAGGATATATGACTACATATTTTACAGATATCGGCATAACGGCAGCATTGGTTGCAATCGTGGCGCTTATCACGAAAGTGTGGGATGCCATCAACGATCCGATCTTCGGCATGATCATGGATAAGGTAAATTTTAAGAAAGGGAAATTCCTGCCGTGGCTTAGGATGTCTGTCATAGCGATTCCGGTGGCAACCATTCTTCTTTTTATAATACCTACCGGGATTCCCATGATGGCTAAAATCATATGGGCAACACTTGCTTATATGTTGTGGGATACAGCCTATACCATTTGCGATGTGCCGATTTTTGGTATTGTTACTACGATGACAATAGACCAGAAGGAACGTATTTCGCTAAATAGCATAGGAAGAATGTTTGTGATTTTTGCAGGTATTGTTACAGGAATTGTCCTGCCGTTAGTACGGCAGCGGTTAGGCGGCTGGTCAACAACAGTGATTGTGTTATCTCTTCTGTCGGCTGTTATGATGATTCCGATATGTCTGTTCGCAAAGGAGAGAGTAATTGAAAAAGAAAGAGTACTGGATGACGGGGCAGAAGAAAGTTATACATTGCGAGATATGGCAGAATGTCTGCGGAAGAACAAATATTTATTGATTTTCTTTGCAGCTCCGCTCATTAGCGGCCTGCTTAATGTTGGGGCAAATTGGGGCTTATATGTTGCCCGGTACTGCCTTGGCGGTGAAGAAGTTGCCTCATATGTTTCGATGACAGTGATTATTCCGACGATAATCGGTGCGGTTATGGCAGTAGAATTATGCAAGAAATATGATAAATTTAAAGTCTTCTATATTTCATATGTTTTCGCTTTACTTTTGGGAATCGTAAGATTCATTGCTGGGTATGAGAATATGACGGTGTTTGTGATTTTAAATGCCTTAGGAGGAATTCCGCTGGGAATAGCAGTTATACTGCAGTATCAGTTTACGCCGGACTGCTACGAGTATGGACAGTACAAGACAGGATTAAAAATGCGTGGTGTAACGTTTGCAGCGCAGACATTTTTTACAAAATTAAATGGAGCGATCGCAACAGGAGTCAGTGTGTTTGCGTTAACTTTAATCGGCTTCCGAGAGGGAGAAGGCGTTGTTCAGGCGGCAGGATTTGCCGATAAATTATGGACATTCAGCTGTCTTGGCAGCATTATCGGGGGTATTTGCACTCTGCTTATACTTCGCTTTTACAAGCTGAATGACCATGATGTCCAGCTGATGGCAAAATGCAATAATGGTGAGATCAGCCGTGAAGAGGCAGAGGCACAGATGATCAATCAGTATTAAGAAAAGAGTGGAGGACGTTTGTGATGGACAGAATAAAGGAACTGATTTCAAAAATGACGCTGGAAGAGAAGGCAAGTCTCTGTTCAGGAGCTGATAACTGGCATACTGCTGTCCGGCGAGACCTTCAACGACTCTCAGAGCATTCCAAGACTTGGAATTGAAAAAATGCTGATGACCGACGGCCCTCACGGACTGAGAAAGCAGGAAGGGGAAACGGATCATCTGGGATTGAATGAAAGTGTGAAAGCCGTTTGTTTCCCGGCAGCCTGTGCAACAGCCTCCAGCTTCGATGTTGACTTGATGGAACGGATGGGAGAGACGCTGGGAGCGGAGTGTCAGGCCGCGAATGTAAGCATGCTGCTCGGCCCGGCGGTGAATATTAAAAGGAGCCCGTTATGCGGGCGGAACTTTGAGTATCTGTCGGAGGATCCATATCTGGCAGGCAGAATGGCATCGGCATATATCCGTGGAGTACAGAGTCAGGGCGTGGGGACAAGTATTAAGCACTTCGCGCTGAATAATCAGGAAACACTCCGTATGACGATATCTTCCGAGGTGTCAGAACGTGCGCTCAGGGAAATCTACCTGCCTGCGTTTGAGGAAGCAGTAAAAGAATCAGCCCCAAGAACCGTCATGTGCAGCTACAACAAAATAAATGGAGAATATGCTTCGGAAAACAGATATCTTCTGACAGATATCCTGAGAAAAGAATGGGGATACAAAGGCTGTGTCGTCAGTGACTGGGGCGCTGTAAATAACCGTGTGAAAGGACTGCAGGCCGGACTGGATCTGGAGATGCCTTATTCCGGAGGATACAATGACAGACAGATTGTGAAAGCAGTACAGGAGGGAAGACTGGACGAAGCTGTGCTGGATGAAGCGGTGGAGCGGGTATTGAATGTTGTATTTGCCGGTGAAGAGCATCACCCGGAAGTTATATCTGATAAGGAAACAGATCATAAAAAAGCAGCTGATATTGAGACGGAATGTGCGGTTCTGCTGGAAAATAACGGTATACTTCCGCTGAATACAGACAGAAAGGTTGCCTATATAGGGGAATTTGCCGAAAAGCCGCGGTATCAGGGCGGCGGCTCCAGCCATATCAATCCGTTCAGGGTTGTTTCGGCATTGGATGCTGCCGGAGAAAAAGGGCGCAGCGTGACTTATGCAAAAGGATTTTCTATGGAAAATGACGCGATGACGGAACAGGAGCTGGAAAAAGCACTTCGGACTGCTGCAGAAGCAGACGTCGCGGTGATCTTTGCCGGTCTGCCTGAGATATTTGAGTCGGAAGGGTATGACAGAACATCTATGAAGTTGCCCCAATGCCAGGACCGTCTGATCGAAGAAGTGTTGAAAGTACAGCCTAATGTTGTAGTTGTACTCCACAATGGAAGCCCGGTAGAACTGCCCTGGGCTGATAAAGTAAGCGCGATCCTTGAAATGTATCTCGGAGGTCAGGGCGTTGGCGAAGCCTGTGACCGGCTGTTATATGGAGAAGCGAATCCGTCCGGCAGGCTGGCGGAGACATTCCCGTACCGGCTGGAAGATAATCCGAGCTACCTTCATTTCCCAGGAAATGGAAAGCGGGTGTTATATGGTGAGGATATCTTTGTCGGGTACCGCTATTATGATACAAAGAAGGTTCTGGTGCGGTATGCATTCGGACATGGGCTGTCTTACACAGAATTTGCTTATGGGGACTTGAATTTGTCATCGGCTCAAATGACGGATGAGGATATCCTGACGGTCTCCTTCAAGGTGAAAAATACAGGAAAGACAGAAGGAAAAGAAGTCGTACAGCTGTACGTGGCTGACCTGTGCGGCATATCGGAGAGACCGGTCAAGGAATTGAAAGGATTTGCCAAAGTTCATCTCCTGCCGGGAGAAGAAAAAACGGTGTCGATGGAAATTTTGGCGAGGGATCTTTCCTATTATGAAGAACGTCTCGGGGACTGGTATGCGCCATCCGGAACATACCGGATCCTGATCGGCCATGCTTCTGATGACATCCGATTACATGCTGATATTGTATTTGAAACACAGAAAGAACTGCCCTTTCGCGTAGATTTCACAACAACGTTCGGAGAATTATTGGATCATACGAAAACCGCTCCCGTTATTACGGAACTGCTGGCTCCATTGGCAGCCGCATCAGCAGAAGGTATGAGTGACGAATACAAGAAGCTGGGAGAGCAAGTTATCCGGGAAATGCCGATGAAATCTCTGCTGGGACAGATGCCGGGAGAACAGGTGGAACAGCTGATCGGTCAGCTGAATTGTTTACTTGCACAATAGGATAATTGAGGATGAGGTAGCGGTAAATGGTATTCGTAATATGGCAGAAGAGATTGTGTTGAAAGAATTGATTTACAGGTAAACAAAGAGCTGAAATCTTAAGTTTGGTAGGTAAAATGATGAAATTCCGTAAATGATTTTATGAGGCAAATCCATTATACTCGAATTACAGTGTACACAATGAAAAAAGGAAGGAGCTTGGAAAACGGCAATATGAATCAGATTTACGCAGCAAAAACAAATCATATCACGAATCCGGTGGGATTTTTACTGAATCCGGTGGTTTTTTCGTGGAAGGTCAGAGAATGCAGGGGAAAGAACCAGAGATGTGCCAGAATCCTTGTGGCAAAGGATGAAACCTTCGCGGATGTTCTTTGGGACACCGGGGAGGCAAAGCTCGACAGTCTGGCTGTAAAAGCGGAGATGAATCTGGAGCCTTGTACCAGATATTACTGGAAGGTAATCGTTACTACGGACGCAGACGAAGTGCTGGAGTCCGACGTACAGTTCTTTGAGACGGCAAAGAGGGACGAGCCGTGGGTGGGAAAATGGATTACCTGCGACAGCAGGATGGAACGCCATCCCATTTTCTCAAAGCGAATCATTCCCCGTGGAAAGGTAAAAAAAGCCCGTCTCTATCTCTGCGGACTGGGGCTTTATGAGGCATATTTTACGGATGGAGAGAAAACCGAAACAGATATTTTAAAATCCGCGAAAATTGGGGAAGAATATCTGACCCCGTACTGCAATAACTACAATCAGTGGTTACAGTATCAGACGTATGATGTGACCGCGCAGATGCAGCGCGAAGGTGTGTTGTCCGTTCTTTTGGGGAATGGGTGGTACAAAGGGAGGTTCGGGCTCAATCAGACAGAACAGAAAGGATTTTACGGCGACGAGTGGAAACTGCTGGTAGAGGTGCATCTGGAATATGAGGATGGCACACAAGAGATAATCGGCACGGATGACACATGGGAAGTGACAAGGAGCAATCTGTTTTTTTCCAATATATATGACGGGGAGAAACGGGATGATACCTTGGAACCTGTCGAACCTGTCAGCGCGCAGCTTGCGGAGGCGCCGCAGGGGCGACTGACGGAGCGGCTGTCCCTTCCGGTGACTGTGCATGAACAGTTTACACCGAAGGAACTGATTCACACCCCGAAGGATGAATGGGTGTTTGACTTAGGGCAGGAGATTACCGGGATTTTCAAACTTCATGTCCATGAGCCGAAAGGAAAAGAAATCAGAATCCAGACAGGCGAAATCCTGCAGGACGGATGTTTTTATAACGAAAACTTAAGAACCGCTTTGTCGGAATATGTGTATATCTCTGACGGGGAAGAAAAAGACATTGTTCCGCATTTTACATTTTACGGATACCGGTATGTAAAAATCAGCGGGGTAACCAATGTCTCCTGTGAAGATTTTACGGGAATGGCACTCTACAGTGATTACGAAGGTACCGGTAGTATACAGACAGGAAATGAACTGGTAAATCAGTTGATTTCCAATGTGGAATGGGGCATGAAGGATAATTTCTTAGATGTGCCGACAGACTGTCCGCAGAGAGATGAGCGCATGGGATGGACAGGCGACACACAGGTGTTTTCGGGTACGGCATGTTATCTGGCGGATACCTATGCATTTTACAGAAAATATCTGTACGATTTGTATAAGGAACAGCTGATTGCCGGAGGGATGGTTCCGGAGGTGGTGCCGACCTTCGGTCCGTCGAAATGTTCCTGTGCATGGGGCGATGCGGCCTGTATCGTTCCGTGGAATGTCTATCTGTTCAGCGGGGATGCTGCCATATTGGAACAGCAGTTTGACAGTATGAAGGCTTGGGTGGACTATATCCGTAAGGTGGACGGAGAGCACCACGGATGGAGACATTCCTTCCATTACGGAGACTGGCTGGG
>ERZ780168.3240-NODE-3240-length-13014-cov-8.219384_pt1 | contig 13014 bp, 7 predicted proteins | sample MGYA00510981_ERZ780168 | MGnify/ENA primary metagenome ERZ780168 (study PRJEB29588, sample SAMEA2158769) | human gut metagenome | biome: human gut; feature: human-associated habitat; material: faeces | place: Denmark | collected 2008/2010 ...
GGTCCTGCCGTAGGGTTTGCGCAGGTTGGCAACCGGTTTCTGCAGCAGATGCTTCAAGAAACCCTGCTGGTTGATGCTGATTTGGTCGAACTCGTCGATGTTGACGAGCAGAAAGCGTCCCAGGCTGCGCTCCGCTTCCTGTCTGCTCTTGAAGTCGATGCTGTCCGTATAGCCGAAACGCAGCTCCGGTGGCAGCAAAATGCGGCAAAAGGTGGATTTCCGGAACCCTTGAGAACCGACAAGCAGAGGAGAAGTATTGTTTCCGTGTTGCCGGTCCATTCCACGCCAGTGTGCCACCATGCCCAGGAACCAGCGGTAGAACAGCTCCTGCCAATGAGGATTGTGGCACGGAACGAGGTCGGCCAATGCCCGGATGCGGTCTTTCCCGTCCCAGCGGCCGGTGTCGTAAAGGTATTCTTCGACGGGATTATAGAGTGGCACATAGTCTGAAGTTAGGAAACGGTTGATGTCGCGGTCCCATACGCGGATACCCTCCTTCAGGGCATTCATAGAGACTGTACTGCGGGCACGCTGGTCGGCGGGCTTGAAATAGAAATGGACGGAGTCGCGCTGACGGTATTCCAAATCATCCAGAACGGTGTTGTAGCGGAACTCATACCGGCGACCCATAAACTCTTCCAGCCGGAAAACGCTCTCCTGTTCTTGCGTCAGACTGCTCTTTTTCCCGAAGCCTTTAAGCTCTTGATATAGGTTATGAATCGTTTGACGGACAATGAATTCATCCGCTTCCCGGTAATAGTGCATCAATGTCTGGCGGACTACTTCCTCTTCGGGAATGCCTGCCTTGAAACAATGTTCGGCCAGAGGCACCAGCAGTATCCGTAAATCCCCGTCCCGTTTCCAGCCGCCCAATCCGCGGAATGCACGGTCAAGGGCCGACTCGAAGAGTACGGCAAAGGTGTCCGAGGCTTTACTGTCCGGATGCAGCCGCAACAGCGGGTTCTTTTCTGCGAGTTTCCGCTGCCGGAAGTTCTCTTCCTCGGGCATGCTGAGGGGCTGTTCCAGGCAGAAAGGTACAGCGGCAGGATTGTAGTATGGATATCCGTCCAGAGTCATGCGGCAACTCTGGGTAAGGGAAGGTTCTTTCAATGTAATGGCAAACGGCAGCAAGGGCTGGTAGCACTTCACCGCCATACGGTAGGCGTGGGCATGAAACAAGGTGGCATCGCTCTCCAGCTTCGGTGTCGTGCCGTCGGGCAGGGCAAACAATACCCATATCTTGGCACTCCGTCCGCTGGAACCGCAGAAAGCGGCAAAGGTCTGTGGCAGCAGGGCAGCTTGTTGCTTTACATATTCCGCTTCGGCAATGCCCGACAGACGGTTTATTTCCAGTTGTACGAGTCCGTTATAGTTCTTCATCCGTCGTTCCCCCTCTTGTGTACGGCTATATTCCACGGCGGGATAGATGCGGGGCAGCTTGTCTATATGTTCGTATTGGGCGCAAGTGCCCTCCAGTTGAGGAAGGATGGCCCGGAGGGTCGATACATGTCCGGCTTTGGTTTCGGTTTTTAGTTTTTTAATCAGTGCATCCGTTTCCAGGGTGCTGAGGGCTTCCTTTCCGCTCTCTTTTTCTGCTCTAATCAAGGTAATTTTCATTCTGTTTGTCAGCTTGTTTGGGTAAATATAATTCTCGTAAAGATAATACATTGAAGAGCTGAAAGCAAGCATTCTGCGGAATAATTATTAAATGGATACAAGTCTCCACGACTCATGCAGAGAAGTGTTGGAAGCAAGTGAGTTTCTTTGTCAAAACACTGGCATTCCTTTGCTTTTCTCCCTTTGTTTGTCTACTTTTGTATAGGGAATAGATGACGCCTAACGACCATGAACAACTCTGCTTACGGCCATGAAGCAATCGCTTGACGACCGTAAGCAGAGTTGTTCATGGCCGTTAGGCGTCTCTCTTTCCATAGCTTTTACGGATGAAGTACGCCCCCCGCACCTATTCCGCATAGGGCGCAAACTTATTATATAACAACTTAAAAGACATTGAACTATGGCAATTTTATTTGATTGGTATGAGCTTCCGGAACCAAAAGACAAACAGCGGGAAGAAAAGATACTTCATCCACGCATCCGCTTGAACGGCTCTACCACTACCGACGAACTGCGTCGCAGAATTCAGGAACGCAGCTCGTTGACGGAGACTGATGTCTCGGCGGTACTGGATGCTTTGTCGCACGTCATGGGGGAAGACCTTGCCGAGGGGCGGCAGGTGCATCTGGACGGTATCGGCTATTTTCATCCCGTACTGACGAGCACGGAGCCGGTGACCGCTGCGACCAAACGTAAAACCACCAAGATTAAGCTGAAGGGCATCAAGTTCCGTGCCGACCAGGTACTGAAGAATGAGATAGGCGCTATCAAAGCTAAACCGCTGGGGCTGAATGAGCATTCCCAAAAGCTGAGTGACAAGGAGATTGACAGGCGGCTGACGAGCTACTTCTCTACGCATCAGTTCCTTACGCGCAGTGATTTTCAGAGCCTCTGCGGAATGATGCGCTCTACTGCACAGCTTCATATTCGCCTGCTTCGCAGCGAAGGCAAGCTCGAGAATGCAGGAAAACTGAACCAACCGATTTATGTACCTTGCACGGGGTATTATGGTAGAGACGAGTAGGTTACGGTAAAACTATAGCGTTTTGAGTAGGTGGAAGCAAATTTTGCTTCCACCTTTTTTTGTTGCTTCCACAGCAGTTCAAGTGCCGATGGATAGGGGGATGCAGGAGGTGGGTGGAAGTGTGGAAGCAAAGTGATGGAAAATAAATTTCTGGAGGGGATTTAGAAAAAGAAAGCAGGAAAGCAAAATTAAAGATTAAAAAAATCCCTGACCTCAAAGAAGCCAGGGATTCTAATGTTATTTCAAGGTTTCTCTAAATAAGTCCTCCATAATAAAGGACTTATTTAGGAATACATTGATTAGCGTTTGTTTACAGTCATGCCAAGTTCGATAACACGTTCGTGCTTGTACATGTCAACAACTGTAATCTTCAATGTAGAAGGAACAGCAGCTGTCGGGTTAGTTGCCTTAGAATTTACGGTGAAACCAGTGATTTTACCTTCCTCGATGTTTACAGTGAAGTATTCATCCACTTCACCGTTGGCATTGGATACCAAGTGGGCTTCCTTAATTTCCAATGACTTTTTATAAGGTGCGCTCAAAAGTGCACTATATTCACTGTCACGAGAGCTGATACCCTTAATATACTTAGCATACTCTACAGTAACATCTTTACCATAAGTCAGTTCTGTGCTATAAGGTAATGTCGCAGTAGCTTTCAAACCAAGGTCATCCTTAGTAGCCCATCTCCAAGTGTATGTATCGTTGTAGATGCAATTGAATACAGTCGGGAAAGGAGCAGCGTCAATAGTGTAATTAACAAAGGCACCATCTTTCTTCTCTGAAGAAATCTGACCATAGTTGTACACTACAGTTGTAGCATGCTGAGTCTTATTGTCAATGTACTTCTCAGCAACAGACAATTTTCTTGCACCAGTCACACCATTGTCAACAGTCTTATCACCGTCTACCTTAGCAGCAGCAAATGTTATCAGATAATCCTTTGCTTCACCCTTACCGAAGTTGAATACTTGTTTCATTACCATTGTACCTTCTGTAGCCTTCTTAGCAGTCCAATCGTTAGGGATCAAGTAGCAGTTGTAAACGCCTTGAGCATCCAGCTGGTTAGTCTTGATAGAGAATCCTTCCGGCAATGTAGTCGGCAATACTTTCTGTACAGAAATAGTACTTTGTGACAAGAATGTACCTTCAGCATCAAAGAATTTAACGATACCTTCGTAAACCTTGTCATTCTTCATTGTCTGGAGGTCAACTGTAGCTGCTAACTTAGCGTTTGCGATATCTTCAATCTTAGTAGCAGTCTTACCGTCAGCTTTGTAGAATGTGAATGTAGTACCTTCAAGTACTTTCTCATTTTCTTTGATATTAATCTCATTTTCGACATAAATGCTCAAATCGAACTTGTCAGCACCGGCAGGAACAGTGAATTTAGCCAGGCCTTCATAAGCGTAAGTAGTCGGAGCAGCGACATATGCAGTCGGAGTGATTACGTATTTAGCTTCACTGGCTATTTCAGAGCCATTACCAGCCTTCACCCAAACGATTACTGATTGTTCAACTCCGGTATAGTCGATAGTAACCACCTTCAAAGGTACTACTACGCCCTTGGCATAAGCACCACTAATTGTGATATCGAATTTGTTGTCTTTGCTAACAGTTTCTACACCTGCAATAGTCAAGCTCTTGATAGCAGCTTTGTCTGTTGTAGAAAGAGCCTTATTATCAATATCAACAACAACATAGCTACCCATGATAGGGCTGGTTCCTTCTTTTGAAGCAACATTGATTTGGAATGCTTCACCACTTGCTACAGGGTAACATTTCTCAGTATTAGATGTCGCAGTAGCAGATGAATTTTCATAAGCTGTCAAATCTTTTTTAACTTCTATCGTAGATTGAATAGTTGAGTTCTTTGCAATCTCATCTGCCTTAGTATAAGTTTTCAGTGCTAATTTCGCAGTAATATCATAAGTTGATGTTACAGTTCTTGCATCCTTAGTTGCTGCAAGTGCAAATAGGACGCTCTTACCCTCACTTACTACTTTTTTACCAAAAGCTTCGAGATCAGCCTCTTTGTTCAGTTCTACTTTAACTTCGTAGAGACCGTTAGAAACAGATCTGGTCAACAAGCCGTCGTATGCTTCTGTGCTGAGTGTAATATCACTGAGAGCTTCACCCTTGCTATTGATAAGAGAGAACATCTCGTTTGTCACAACAGCATTTACGGGAGCTACAGAAATCATGAAACTAGCCGGAGTTGTGTAAATCTCATTGGCATTGATTGTGAAGCTGCCAGTAAATCCTTTACCGAATTCGTATGATTTTGCATCTTTCACGCTGGCGTTCGGATTCAGCTTAGCAGGAAGCTGTGCATAGTTCAGTTCCAGTTTCGGATTTGCTGTCTGAAGATCCAGACTTGTAATCATCTCCGTAGTCAAGCCTGTCAGTTTCGTAACCTTTTCAGTCAAGTCATTGATTGTTGCCGCAAGTTCCTTCTTTGCAGCATCGAACTTAGAATCGATAGTAGACTCCAACTGTGCCTTTACTTTGGCTACTTCATCTTGAGCAGCCTTAATTGCCTCTGTTTTTGCATTGGCAGCATCAAGAGCGGCTTGAGCGGCAGCTTTCTCAGCTTCTGTTGCAGTAGATGCAGCGTCATTAGCTTTCTTCACAGCTTCTTCTGCTGAAGTCTTTGCAGCTGCAGCTTCTGTTTTTGCGGCATCCAAGGCTGCTTGCAAAGCTGCGATTTGAGAAGTCATATCTTCCTTAGTCGCAAGCTTGTCAATTTGTCCTTGCAAATTCTCGATGTCATCATCGTAGTCCTTACAAGACGTAAACGTTCCTGCAGTGCCCACCATTAAGGCGCTGAACAGGATTACACTTAGAAACTTCTTGTTCATAATTGAAAACTTTAAATTTATAAATTTAAAAAATAAAAAAGTGAATAATCTCTCATTTTGAATCCCTTTCGCATACTTGTTTTGTTGTCAAGTATTCCGTTACTTCGCAGGTAATGAAATCTTGTTAATTTCGTTAATAATCAGGGAATAAGGAGAAAATAGACCGGTTTTGTTTGGAATAGTAAAAATCAGTCCGTTGGGATATTGGAAAGAGGATTGGAAGTCTAGAAAGATGACAGTGGGAAAGGGATGAAATGAGGCTCTCAAAGAATAAAAGTATGTATTTTTCAGTTCAAAAGGTTGAATGACAGTCCATTGATAGCACCGATTGGAGCTCCGTAAAGACAACACCATTCCGTTCCTCAAAACTCATTTTGAAGATTCCGGAAAATGCGCAACAAATCTATTCTATCCTATCAAAAGAAGTAACGTCTTTTATACTGTACACGCTCCGTTTCTTACAAAAGAAATTACCCTCTGGTTGGCCTCGTCAATCTTTCTGTTGCTGAAAGGCTTCAGATAGGTTTCCGTCACCGTGATGGAGGAGTGTCCCATGGCTTCCGATATGATTCCGGGGTGTATCTCGCAATGGTAAGCCATTGTGGCCCAGGTGTGTCTGGCTGCATAGGTACTGAGTGCCGACTGCATTCCCAGGCACTGCCTGAGTACTGCCAGCCGCTGGTTGAATCCCCTGAGTGCCGACTGGTATTCCCGGTATGCGGCTTCCGTGCCTTCCTCGCTCTGCAGGATGGGAAACAGATAGGGGGAGTCGGGGTTCCTGTTCGCCACCATCCTGACCATCTGCATGGCTTCGGGTGTGAGTGACACGGTCAGCGCCCGTCCTGTCTTCCGCCTTCTGTAAGACAGCACATTCCCCTGCAGGTCCCTTTTGTGCAGGTACGCCAGGTCCACGAAGGGTATGCCCCTGAGCATGAACATGAGTACGAAGAAAATCCTTGTTCTCTGCTGTGTGTTTGGGAGCGTCCCTCTTTGCAGGCTCCTTTCCGTCTCCCTTACCAGGCTGCTGATGTCGGATGCCTCGAGCGCCTTCTTCCTGTCCGCCCGTGTGCCGGTATATACATGCTCGAACAGTCTGGGTACATACCGTATGTACTTTCGGTCCACTGCCCGGTTATACACCGAGCGTACTGTCTTGATGTAGGTGGATACGGTGTTCCAACTGCAGTTCCTCTGCCTGAGGAAGTTTTCGAATCTCTTCAGTACGGTCGGGCTCAGCTTGCGCATGGGCATCGGTTGCCATTGGGTGAATGCCGAGAATGCATTCACCGCTGACTGGTAGATGTGTGCCGTTCCCCACCTGCCGCCTTCCCGGAGTTCCCCGATGACTGAGGAGAACATCTCTTGTAAGGTAATTTCATTTCTATTCATTTCCAATTTATTTATAAAAGGTTTACCTTACAAGTATATACAATTATAGCTGCAAATACAATGATTTCATATTCCTCATTTTTTTGCAATATCAAGTGATTATTGCTGCAAGAGAAAAATGTTTAAGTCATGATAGGGATTGGATGAAGAAGGGAATAAGTAAGAGAAAAACGCTCAGGTATGTATTTCGCAGTACTTGGTATGGTACGAAGATTTAGGAGAAGAATATGCGTTGGAAGTAAAAAAGAATATAAATTATAGAAATAGATGGCATGTGATAAACAAGACTTCATTGTATTAGAATTCCAGTTTTTCTAATATCACAATAAAGAGGATTGTCCATATCTTCTGTAAGTAGGACTGGCTCTATAAGGTTACTTATCTTGCGTCTAAGTTTCCACAATAGAGGAGTATCTTTAAAATAATCGTCATCCAGGCGTTCTACTATCACAGCAATATCTATATCGCTGTCTGCTCTATAATTTCCTTTACTGTACGAACCATAAAGATAAAGGGCCTTTAATGGTAACTTCTCCGCTACCATTTCCTTATAGCGTTTGGCAAGGTTTATAGCTTGTTCTTTATCCATAATTGCAACTCTTTAGTTTGGCTCAAAAGTTCAGCACAGTATTCTTTGGTTAAGCTCTTCATTAATCTTTCTTTATAAGAGGGGTAACGGGCTTCTATATTAAGAGGTTCAAGTTTGTCTATAAAGTCTAACTGCTCCTCCGACAATTGCTTGTCCAATCCCGTTCTCTCCGCAAGTCTGGATAGTGAATGTATCTTTAGAGGAACTTCCATTAAGCAATTAGTCCAATATGCTTTGAGAATTTTCTCTATTGTTTGATGGCACATGAAACCGACATAGAGATAACGGCCTGTAAGCAGCATTGCATTCGCTGTTTCCAAATCATAATCTGACATCTCAATCCAATAGGTTACTTTACTATCCATATTTCGAGTCTTTAGAACAAAGATAGTTATTATCCTTCAAACAACAATGATTTGCTACAACATTTTATCCGTTGGAACCATATTGAAGGTATTTACTTTAGTCTTATAATTATATTTTGCAAAGCCTGCTGCATTTCTACTCATTTCTAAATTGTTTATAAATAGTTTACCCTGCAATTACAAATAAATTGAATGAATATAAGATTCAAGAAAGAAACCATTAAAGCTTGTTCCTTTGCAACCAAAGTTGGAAGAACTGGTCATATACCTGGTAAATGCCTTTATCATAGGTAATAAAGTCTTTTTCCAGTAGTCCTTTTACAGCTGAAGAGACAGAACTGGCAGATTGCAACTTGTATTTACGTACAAAGTCACCGCTTGAGATAGCCTTAGCTTTTCCCTCTGCTGCTATTGCCATAAACACAATACGCTGCTTTTCGGGCATCTGATATAATAAGGCATCATAGGTGTCGGCAGAAAAGTCCAGAAGGTCGTTAATGGCAGTATCTATCATTGAGGGAATACATATTTCTCCAGTTCCGGTCATGGAAAATAAAATGTTCATAACCTTCTGCATATACGAAGTTATACCATTGAAGCGCTCATATAGCTCTGTTACCACTAATGTATCCAAGTGTTTGCTTGCCCGTTCAAAGTGCTTAAGACAGAACTCTGCGTATTTATCAACAGAAATGGGAGGCAGGTTTATCAATGTGACTGATTGATAGAATGGACGTGCCGGAGAAGTAAACATTGCCCCCATCAGATGCCTATGGGACCCGGAGAAGACAAAGTGGGCATTGGAACAGCGTTGTATATGTGTCCGTAGTGCCGCTTCTATGTTGGGATCGTCTGCATATTTGGTTATTTGCTGGAATTCATCAATGGCGATTAGGCAAGGCTTCCCGGCATTATTCAGATAGGAGAATATCTCATCCAATGTTGCAGAGGGATTAGTTATAGCTCCCAGACCGATTCCCCAGGTAGGCTGTCCATTCATGTCGAATGTTATTTCGGAACGAAGGGAGGCCAGTACATTCAAGAAGGTACCCCATACGGATTTTCCTTTTGGACGTAGTTCATCCAGTACAGCCTTGCCGAAAACATTCACAAAATCGCGTACAGAGCTTGTGGCATAGATATCGATGATGAAAGTGTGGTAATGCTCCTTGATTTCCGGCTGTCCAAAACAATGCCGCAGCAAGTCTGTTTTGCCTAATCTGCGTGGGGAAATCAATGCAATGTTGTTCTCATTCGTCAAAAGTGAGACAATTTTAGCCGTTTCTTTCTCTCTGTCACAGAAATATTCCGGTGATACATAGCCGTTCGTAACAAATGGATTTTTCATATGATTATTGAGTTTACACGCAAATATAAGGAAAATATCACGATAATCATAAGATGATAATCATAAAACGATTATTATTGGAAATGTGTGGTTGACTATCATATGAAATGGCTATTCTTTTCCTCATCCAAAGAATAGAGGAATAGTAATAGCCATTTTCTGTTTTAATCTTGATATTCAATTTCTTCACCAAGAGCTTGACGTATCATATTATGTTCATTGCGATAGAGTTTACCATTACGCAGATAATAATAGTTAAAGTAACCGGCAAACTCAATAGTGGCATACTTTAGTGTATCTCCTTGATTATAGACTTTCCATGTACCCTCGTACGAACTGGAATCATCATATTGAATCAGGGTGGTGGAGTCGGCTCGAAGGTCGAATTGGATACCGGTTTCAGTAACGAATTTGCCTGGAAAAGGATGTGTAGCTGCTGACTTCTTACATGAAGAAAAGCAGATGAGTGAAACTGACACAGTCAAAATGAATAGTATTTTCTTCATATCTGATATTTATAAATGAAAGATTGAAAAAAAGGACGCCCTGCAAGAGGACGTCCCTTTTATTAAATTATATCAAGAATCTCTTCTTAATTATTTGGCACTCGGTGTACCGGCAGCCTTCTTAACGATGACTTTCAGGTTATCCTTGCTCAATACCCCCCACTTGTAGTTGACATTTACTGTCAAGAACATATTGTAGTCAACGTTAACCGGTGTACCATGGTTGTTGAAGTATGCCAAGTGAGTCGGGTCAGCATCGACAGGTTTAGCTGTTGACTTGTCTGTAGACTCATCCCAATTCATCATCTTCAATGAAGCATTGGTCGGCAACTTACCGTCAGTAGTACCCTCCTTGTGCTCATAAGTGCTGGTTGCAGCATTCCAAGCCAAGCTGGTAGTGGTCTTATCAGTCAAGAACTTGACTTCACGTACGGCATAGTAGTCATACAAAGCATGTGCATAAACTTCATCACCAGTGGCCTTGTCAGCTACAGCAGCAGCTACCGGTTTATTATTCCAGTCAGTGAATGTGAAGTTCTTGGCAACGCTCAAGAAGCTACCGTCAATTTCAGCATCAACGAAGTTGTCGCTGATAGAACCGTCAATAGTCAACGGGTTGATGAAGTGTACCTCAAATTCTTGAACTGGAATAACATTGAACTCATTGTATGCAACAACTAGTTGTACAGGAACTTCCTTGCCAATCAACTTGAGGGCGGCATCAGTACCGTTCAAGTCATCTTTTTCGTGGAGACGGATGATACTGGAGCATTCATTTACGCTATTACCTAATTTTTCATCATAATTCCAAGGCAAGTTCTTTTTGTTTTCTGTAGCATCAGCACCCATCAGGTTATTGATAGTGGCAGCCAAATCGTTAGATTGTTTATAATCATTAATTCCTGCATCCGTTCTACCGATGTTACTGTTGTCACTTACGACTTCGTCTTTTGCTGTACCTTTAGTCTTATACCACAATTGAGTTTTGTCATCGCTTGTGACAAAGTCTTTCAAATGCGGATAAGTAGTCAGGTCTTTCATGCGTGTTTCGTCAAAGATAAACTTAACCTCTGCACACTCACGAATATACTGGATGAATTGAGCCAAGTTGGCTGGCTTTTCTTTGGTCGGTTCGTATACAAAGCCATTAACTAAGTCAGCTTCGATGTGGCTATAGTCTTTCAGCGTACAACCGTCAGTAATACCCGGATATACATGCGGGTCTTTCTGTGTTCCACCGTCATTTGCAGTAGTGTAAACAATCGGATTCACATTGAAGACACCTTCGCCCTTACCATTCTTCCAGAATGTACCTTGGTATGCAAACTTCTGTGCAGGAACAACGATTGTCTGCTTGAATGTCTGCTTGATATCACCATTCAAACCAGCTTCGTCAATGTACTTAACGTCGATTTCGAATGTAGAAGCATAAGTCTTGGTAGACTCATTGTAAGCCAATGTACCAACAGTCTTCGGGTTCATAGCCCAAACTAAGTTGTAAGACGTATTGTCTTCAGCATCGTGCAATAAAGCAAATACAAGGTCTTTATTGTTTTTAATCGCTTCCTTACCGTCTTTGCCAACTTTGTCAGAACCTTCTTGCCAGTCAGTAGCCACCTTAGAAACAGCTAATTTAGACAAATCTACCTTCTTGCCGTCTTTTCTCAGTTCAAGAATCTCCATATCTGTATAGATGCTGTGGAACTGAGTCTTACTCATACTCTGACCACCGTCGAACTTAACCATATGATAGATCTTCTCGTTCATTTCCTTAGAGAACAACTGCTGGAACATATCCTTGCAAGTTACAGTATCGTTCGGGAATGTAATGGCAGCAATCGTTTGATCCTTTTCACCGGTCCAACGAATCTTGATATAACGTACAGCAATCATGTTGCCATTATTCTTGTCCCACAATTCAGCACGAATGATAGGTTCGCGACCGATGGAAGTCTTGGAATATTCTGTATCTCCCAACTCTACGTCGTAAACTTCAGACTTCAGCGTGTAGCCGTCAGACAAGATGCGGCCGAATGCCTGTTCGTCAGTCTTACGGTCACCTTGCAGATACTTAGCTTTTGCTAAAGAGAAACGGAATTCCAGGCCATAGTCGGCGTAGTTCGTCAATTCCTTGTGAGAAGCGTGTTGTTTGTCAGTATAAGTATAGCATACAGTAACCAACGTTCTCAAGTCAAGTGGACTGTCATATGACTGCTTAACATCAACCAATTGTTCGTTGCCTGATTTATACAAGCAGAGAGAGTCATGATAATGAACGTATTTACCATCCTGCATTTCGTCTGCAAAATCAGTCGTGAAGTCCTTCGTGAAGTCAATCTTCTTGTTAGCCAAATAAGGATATACAGTAGATTCTTCGATACGGCTGTATTCGGAATTTACAAATACGTCTTTACCAGCTTCTTTCTCAGCATCTGTCAGGTTTTTGTCAGCAATAGGAGTCTTCAGAGAAGCCATCCAGAACTTTTCAAGTTTACCTTTACCGTGAGCGCTACCGGTTGTGCCGATGCTCTTGCCTACGTAATCTGCATTCTTCTTATAAAGAACAGTCATTACACCGTCTTTTACATCGTAGTCTACAACTTCGAGAGGCTTGTTCTGAGAAAGTTCAGGAGCAGCCTTTGTTACGTTCTGAGAGGTAAAGCATTCAAACATAGGAAGCTTAACATCTTCTTTCATCACACCGATGCTCGGGCTAATCTTGTAGCTTACCTCATTCTTTTCGGTAGAAATGCTGAGTGCCTTGGCGCCCTTTACAGCAGTGTGGTCCAAAACCGGGCGATCAGTGTGCTTAGACGGGTCTGCTTCGTGGTCAGCATAGTTCTTGGCAGCAAAAACCTGCGGTGTATACGTCAGTGTCAGCAGTTCAATTGAAGGAATGCCGTTGATGTGCGTAGTTGGAATCAGCGTAAGGCTGGTCAATCGGTGACCAATCAAAGCCATAACTTTAACACTCAGAGTTTCGACATCTGTAGCCAATTTCTTCAAATCAGCTTCAGAAATAAACTCACTTGCCAGACTCTCCTTCAGTTCTTTGATCTTAGTATCAACAACCTCTAAAGATGCCAGCTTTTCCATTTCTTTTTCCAAAGCATCTTGTAATTTCTCTAAATCAGCTTCAGATACTCCTCCTTCGCTTGAACCAGCCTTATCCAGAGCTTCCTGAGCTTTGGCCTTGGCTTCGTTTGCGGCAGTTTTAGCTTCATCTACAGCTGTCTGCAAAGTAGCAACTTTTGCATTCAGGTCATCAAGTGAAGCTTTCTTGTCCAGTTGTCCCTGCAAGTCCTTGATGTCGTC
>ERZ780168.3242-NODE-3242-length-13010-cov-4.826399_pt1 | contig 13010 bp, 9 predicted proteins | sample MGYA00510981_ERZ780168 | MGnify/ENA primary metagenome ERZ780168 (study PRJEB29588, sample SAMEA2158769) | human gut metagenome | biome: human gut; feature: human-associated habitat; material: faeces | place: Denmark | collected 2008/2010 ...
TTCCCTGCCAATAGAACATGGGGAGTGAATGAAAAAATGGCCGTTCCTTTATTTTTGTTTTGTAAAACATATAATATATAGTCATTTTTTTTATTTAAAAATAACACTCGTAATAAATATTTCAATATCTTTGCCGCAGTGAATAGAAAAAGAGCGAGAGTTCTTTCAGTACTATGGTAAAAAACTCTATTAAGGAAAAGACATACGCCAACTACTGAACTCTTGAGATTTTTAAACGCTAAATAACAGACTCTGTTTCGCCAAGACATAGTCTATTTTATTACTATAAAACCATCAGTTATGTTGAAAAACTTTGAATCTGTTAGCTTGATTCTGTGTGCGGGTGCGTTATTCCTCTCCGGAGGTGTTTACGCAAACATCGTACCGGTTAAGCAAGGTACCTCAATTTCCCAACAAGACGGGAAGGTGACAGGTACAGTAGAAGATGATTTCGGTCCCGTAACCGGAGCGTCAGTTGTCGTGAAAGGAACTACCAATGGTACAATTACCGACATGAAAGGTAATTTCTCATTGGAGGGCGTGAAAAACGGTGATGTAATCCAGATCTCATTCATCGGTTACTCCACTCAGGAGATTACATTCACAGGCCAGCCTCTATCCGTAAAATTAGTGGAAGACACGCAAAAGCTGGACGAGGTTGTTGTCACCGCTTTAGGTATGAAACGTTCGGAAAAGGCTCTGGGTTATGCCGTTACAGAGTTAAAAGGTGACGAGTTGAAGACGAATGCTATCAATCCGGTTGCCTCGTTACAAGGTAAAGTAGCTGGTGTGGAAATCGCCAGTTCCGATGGTGGTATGTTCGGTGCCACTAAAATCCAGATTCGTGGTGCGTCTACATTAAGTGGAAACAACCAGCCGATCTATGTGGTAGATGGTGTGATCCTATCCAACGATTTGTCTGGCACAGGTTCTTCCGACTGGGATTCCAACGCAAATGACTACGGTAATATGTTGAAAAACTTAAATCCGGATGATTTCGAAACCGTTTCCGTATTGAAGGGTGCGGCCGCTACCGCCCTGTATGGTTCACGCGGTTTGAACGGCGCGGTTGTTATCACGACAAAGAGCGGTAGGGGTGCTACCGGCTTCGGCCTTTCCGTTTCTCAAACATTCGGCTTAGATCATGCGCATGGAGGCATGCAGCGCCAGAAGATTTACGGTCCGGGAAACTACTCTGGTAATGTGACCTACGGTGAGCAGAATGCCTCGGGCAACTACAAAAAATGGGATAACTTGAATCAGTTTTTCTTGAATAAGAATGGAGATCCAACGGTGATCGGTATGACTTCTCGTTTGTGGGGACCTAAATATGACGGTCGTATGATTGAAGATTACGATGGCCGTATGATTTCGTATTCTCCGTTTGAAAACAATATGAGCGATGCTTATCAATTAGGTTTGAATTCTAACACAAACGTCTCTTTAAGAGGTGGAAACGAAACAACGAACTTCTATTCTTCCATTTCATACAAAAAGGCAAGAGGTGTTGTTGAAAACAATGACTTCGAACGTTATTCTTTATTGTTAAAAGCGGCTCATAAAGTAAGCGACCGTGTAAATGTGAACGCTTCTATCAGCTTCGCTAACTCTACCCCGAAGAACGCGCAGCGTAACATCGGTGAAAGCTTCGCCACCGGTACTTATTCCACGCTATATGACACAAAATACTACCGCAATAAATATCTGGGCGATCACGGAGGTTTGGCCAGCACAAATTATGGAGATAAGTACGGCTCTGTGCCGGGCAAAGGTTTATGGTTTGAAATCGATAACAACTCTAAGGTTCGCAAAGAAACAGTTGTCAGACCAACGGTCGAAATCAACGTAAACCTGTTGAAGTGGTTAGATTTCCGCACGGAAGGAAACATGAACTACTACAATACAAGCTGGGAAGACAAGCAATTGGGTAGCGGTTACGCGAACGAAGGCGGTTTTTATGAAATGGGACAAGACTATACCCGCCAATCCACATTCGCAGGCACATTTACGGTTAATAAAGATATCAGCGACTTCCATATCGGTGGTTTCTTGCGCGGTGAATATTTTGTGACATCATCCGGACATCAATTGTCGAAAACAGATGGCGGCTTGGTTGTTCCCGGACAATATTTTATCGGTAATTCTAAGAATACCTATAAAACAGAAGCATCTATTAAGGACACAAAACGGATTTTGTCTGTTGTAGCGGCAGCCAATTTATCTTGGAAGAATCAAATCTTCTTGGATATTACCGGACGTAACGACTGGTCTTCGGGTTTGATCTATACGAATGGTTCAGGAAACTACTCTTATTTCTATCCTTCAATCGGTGGATCTGTCTTGTTTAACGAGATCTTTAAAGATGATATGCCGGAATGGATCAACTTAGCCAAATTGCGTGCTTCTTGGGCACAGGTAGGTAACGACGCTTCCGCTTATTCTATTTATTCTTACTATACATTAGGTTCTTTATTACAGGCTAACGGCTCTAATATTTTCACAAATGGATGGGACGACAGTCAAAGGAAATTATTCAGTCCTAATTTAAAGCCGGAACGCAAGAATTCTTGGGAAATCGGTTTAGATTTCCGTACATTCAACAGCCGATTGTGCTTAGACGCTACTTATTATAAGGAAAACACGACCGATCAGATCATGACGATCGCCATTCCTTCCGAATCAGGCGTGAACCAACAGTTGATCAATGCCGGTAATATCCAGAACTCTGGTGTGGAAATCGCATTGAACACGATTCCGTTTACGAACAAGGATTGGGAATGGACCTTGGACTTTACATTTACCAAAAACTCCAACAAGATCGTTGAATTGCATCCAAACGTAGCCAATTACATCGCCTTAGAAGGTGACGTGGCATATGGTAACTACCGCGTAGGTTCAGTAGCCATGGTTGGAGGTGCTTACGGTCTATTGATGTCAGACGCTATGCCTAAGAAAGATGAAAACGGCAACACTGTATTGACATGGAACGACGACTTCCGTGCGGCATATGCGCAACGTAGCGGTACGGCGGAAGAAGTGGGTAGCTTGGTACCAAAGCTCATGACTTCTATGTCTACAGGCATTACTTGGAAAAACTTGAGTTTGCGTGTGGCATTGGATGCTCGCTTTGGTGGTAAGGTCGCTTCTTATTCCAATAAATATGGTCAGGCTTACGGTTATACCGAACGCTCGTTGGACTTCCGCGACACAGAACACGGAGGTTTGACATGGACTTCTAATTACGCAGACTCCAAGGGTATGACCTTCCATGATGGTGTAATTCCTGAAGGTGTGTTTGAGGCAGGGACAATTGTGACTGGTGTGGATGGAAAGCAACATCACGTAGGTGGACAAAGTTTTGCCCAATTGGTAAAAGACGGTGTTTTGGAGCCGGTTCATGCTTCCACATGGCATTATTGGACAAACTCATGGGGTACAGGTACAGTAAATGACTATTGGCTGGAAGATCTGAATTATATCGCTTTGCGTGAGATTACCTTGAGTTATCGCATTCCAAACAATATATCTTCCAAGCTGGGTGCCAAAGGCTTAAATGTCTCATTCAGCGCAAGAAACCTTGGTTATTTATATAATTCATTATCAAACAATCTGAATCCGGAGGGTGTACGTAGCAATAAAGCAGCAGAGTTCCGTGAACGTTCCAATACACCGATCACGTCCAGCTATATGCTTACAATCAACATGGAATTCTAAATCAATAAAAAAGGGAATAAATTATGAACTATAAATCTATCATAACAGCAGCCATGCTCGGGACAGTCTTGATCGCATCCCCAGGTTGTAAGGATGAGTTTGCGGAAACAAACACCAATCCGTCTGCCATAACAAAAGCCGATGTTCGTTTTTTGTTTACGAAAGCATTGACCGAATTTGAACCTTCCAAATATCAGCAATGGTTCTATAACAACTTGAATTATACTTTACCATGGGTTCAAGCTGTTCTTTCCAGCGAAAAAGGCAACCAATCTTCCATGAATTTGATGGGTGCTTATGAGGGAAGCCAGAGCCAAGTGATCAATGTGAAATTGTATACGGAAGAAATTTTGTATACGTTGTCCCAAATGCCTTTAGAAGAAAGTGCCAAATATGAGAATATTCGTGTGATGTGTAATCCATTGCTGGTTTATCTAGGTATTTTCGGCACGGATATGTATGGCTCTTTACCTTATACGGAGGCGGGCAAAGGCTTGCACGAAGAAATTCTGACACCTGCTTATGAGACACAAGAATCCTTGTTCTCCACTTGGTTGACTCAATTAGATGAGACCATTGAAGTTTTAAGCGCGAACAAGGAATCTCAAATCGCATTGGGCGCACAAGATTTCGTATATCAAGGCAATGTCAATAGGTGGGCAAAATTTGCCAATTCATTGAAATTAAAGATCGCCGTACGTATGTTACATGTAAACAAGGCTAAAGCGTTGGAAATAGCTCAGCAAGTAGCTTCCAGCCCAGTCGGTATCATGAACAGCTTAGAGGATGATTTCTTTTATTGCAAAGGCGCGCAAGAATATCATTTTGGAGATGGAGTGTTGGACGGACAAGGGCGTGGCATTGGTGCTCAACAGTTAATTGAATTTTTGGTCGACCATAAAGATCCTCGTGTTCGTTTTATCTTCCAGAAGAATGACTTCAATTCAATGGTAGTGCAGGCTTTCTTAGACAATGAGGTAAATTTGCCTCCTTATATCAAGGAAGTAGCCAATATAAAAGATGGTAAATTTGAAGGTTGGAAGGCTCCCGGCGAACCTTGGGTTCGTTATTTTGGCGCACCGATTCATACGAGTGCCCAAAACAATGGTGAACTCAATGAGGCCTACTTTGACTATACAAAATTCAAGATTGGCAACAAGCAATATTATCCATTATCCCGAATGAATCGTGAGATGCTGCAAGGACAGATGGATTACACATATCCAGATGCGCCAAATGTAGCGGCGACGATCGATAACCAAGATAACGCATGGTATGGCTTGCACTATTCATCAGCAGAAGTTAATTTCTATTTGGCCGAATTGAAGTTGTTAGGAGCGAATTTGCCTCAATCTGCCGCTGATTATTTTAAACAAGGTATCGAATTGTCCGTAAAAGAATATGACAAGTTAGCCGAACTGAACAAGATCCCTTATTATGACAATAAGTATGACGAGAAGGAAGCGACTCTGAAATTGACTGAAAACGAAATAAGCGATTTGTTAGCTAACGCTGATTATCAATTGTCGGGTTCACTTAAGGAACAGCTGGAAAAGGTGTATATCCAGCAGTATATTCACTTCCTGTTGTTCCCGCAAGATCAGTTTGTCCAAGTACGGCGTTCTGGTGTTCCGATGCGTGGCAGTAAGTTGCTCCCTTGGTTGGATTTTACAACAGCAGGCGATCCTAATTTCGCTATTCCTCGTCGTTGGGTGATCAACTCACCGTTGGAAAGCGATAAGATGTATCAGATCAAAAAAGATTCGTATGCAGCTCAAGGCTATACAACAGGTACGCAAGATCCTAAGATTCTAAACACAGAACGTGTTTGGTACGACAAAGGCGCACCTAACTTTGGTGAAGGTCCTAACTTTTAAAAGCTTTTATTCTTAATTTCATAAAGGGGGGAGGATTTTCAGTAGTCTTCCCCTTTTTTTGTCGCATTTCAAAGGAATTACAATTACCATATATGTAGCATTCAAACTGAAAATCAAATTATAAAACACCATGAAGCAAATATTATTATCACTTATAACGATATTCGCTATAACAACGATATCTGCTCAAAACATTAAGGAAAACAAGACAGAAGAAACAGAGACATCTATTTCTACACATTTATCAAATATGACCGCGGTCGTGGTAAACAGGGAAATCAATAACCTGTTAAATATTACATATCCAAAGAAGATATACTTCAAGTGGCATCGAAGTATATCTTCTCCGGCAAAGTAAGTACTACTTCTTTTATAGATCAGTCTGCCGTTCTAAACGAGACCCTTAACGGTAAACGATTTATAACGCCCAAATACACATTGAGGATTAGAACACCTTCTCATTCGCCATATACCACATATTAAGGAACGAGGCCTTCGTGATATTCACCACCTTGTCCCAATTAATCCGGTCGGCATGGTCGCTCGGTTGATGGTAATCCGGATGCCCGTCGGTATGATACCAGATAATAGGGATACCTATCTTAGCGAAGGAACCGTTATCACTCCCTCCTACCGGGTTATCCCACGGACGATAATCCGGTGCCAGATTCAAGTTGTATTTCTTGATATCGTTCTTCAGCCAATCGCCGAAATCAGGGTGCGCCTCTGTATAGAAATAAACCACATGGGTAGGCTTCGCCTCGTTATTGTTACGGCCGATCATATCGAAATTCAAATATCCTTTCACGTTCTTTATCTCTGGAAAAGACTGAACGAAGGCTTTCGACCCGAGAAGCCCTTTCTCCTCACCGTCCCAGAAAGCGAATACAACGGTTCGCTCCGGTTGCTGGCCCGTGGCAAGGAAAGCCCTCGCTATCTGCAAAACGGCAGAGACTCCGGAGGCGTTATCGTCCGCCCCGTTATAGATCTGGTCGCCATCCAGCATCGGGTCGATACCCAGATGGTCATAGTGAGCGCCGACAATCACGATCTCGTTCGGGTTCTTCCCCTCTATCTTACCCAATATATTATTCAAGGATAGCTTCTGGAAAACACCGGTCTGCTTGATAGCGGCCACCGAGTCCGGGTGGACTTGCCAGCGGGCTCCTCTTTTCTGGCGTTCCAGATGGTAAGCCTCGAACGGATGGTAATAGGAATCGCCCACGGGATCGATACCTAAGGACTTCAAGTTCGCCACGATATAATCGCCCGCTATACGGCCTCCACGGAAACCGGCCTCACGGCCCTCCAGATCATCATCGGCCAAGAAACCGATATGCGCCTCGGCGGTCGATCTATTTATCACGTCCAAACCTTTCTTCTCCGGACTTTCCGCCCAAAGAGCCGTACTTAATGCCAGCGACATTAAGAGTAATCCTGCTTTCTTCATCGTTTTTGTGTTCAAATGATTATTGTTTTAGCTTTTTCATCCACAAATATAAGTAATTTCCCTGATACGCGAAGGAGAAGGAAAGGAAAGGGCACAAAAAAAAGGCTCACCCGGCCGTATCGCCAAAGGTAATCCTCATTTCCTATCTCTCACCATTCCGTTTTGAACGGAGGTAAGAGATGACATCTAATTTATTTCTTACTTTAATTCTTTACTTAAAAAAGACGCGGTCTTTTAGTTCTTATCCGCATCTACACTCATTTCGCTCATAAGGCGACGGATCTCAGCGTTTAATCGCTGACTCATGGCACCATTGCCAGCTGACTGGTAACGATCTGCTTGATAACGCAACATCGCTAAAGCACGAAGGCTTTTCTCATTTTCTCTCATCATCATAATCTTTTTGTTTTACGCTTCCCACGCTTGGAAAGCCAGTTAATAAATAATCCTAAAACGATCTTTCTTTCTTAATTCGTTACAAAGATAACCATTTTATCCGAAACAATGTTGTAGAACATAATAAAATATTTCATTTTTTCGATTATTTATGACTTATGCAAATAAGTCTAAATACGCCGGGGATTACTCCACCGGCGTTAATTTCCCTGTAACAGAGTCTATTACAAACCCTCTTACCGTTATATCCGACGGAATCAGCGGATGATTCCGAATTTGCTCCACGGTCTCGTGCACGGAAGCCTCGGAGGTATCGAATCCCCGCAACCACGACTCGAAGTTTATACCGCAATATCGGATCATATCTATTCGTTCCTGCGGGATTCCCCGCTCTTTCATCTTTTCGATCATCTCGGAGCTATTCATGTGCTTGGCTCCGCAATCGGTATGCCCGATTATCATTACCTCTACAACCCCAAGCTCGTAAATCGCCACCATCAAGCTCCGGATAACGCTTCCGAAGGGGTGGGATATGATCGCCCCCGCGTTCTTTATAATTTTCACGTCTCCATTCTTGATGCCCAAGGAGGCGGGTAGCAACTCGGTCAGCCGGGTATCCATGCAAGACACGATGGCGATCTTCTTATCGGGATATTTATTCGTGATATACTTCTCATACCCCTTGTTGTTTACGAACTCACGATTATAGCTTACCAATTCATCAATCATAGCGTTTGTGATTTAGCGTTATTAAACTGTTTATTTATATAACATCGAAATGTCTTAAAGCGTTCATGACACCATCGTCATCTACGGAGTCGGTCACGTAATCCGCCGCCTCTTTCACCTCGTCGCCGGCGTTACCCATGGCTACCCCGATCCCGGCGTGGCGAAGCATGGCCATATCGTTGCCTCCATCGCCAAAAGCCATCGTCTCGTGGAGCGAGATCCCGTAATGCTCGATGATCTTATCGATCCCTACCGCCTTACTGCTCCCCCGCGGCACGACATCCGCAAATAGCGGGTTCCAGCGAGTAGCCTCGCAATGCGGCAAGACGGACATGATACGTTCTTCATGGCCGGGAGAGAAAAAGGCTATCAGCTGGTATACTTCCTTACCCCCGTTGCCACGCAAAGGACGCAAGGGAGGATGAGGGAAGTCTAGCATGTCGTAAAGCTGTCGCACAGAATCATCCACGTAGTTCTGGTAAATCCCATCTTCCTCCACCAAGGCGCACGGGAACGCCTCCTCATTCTCTTGATAGCGGATCAACGCCTCTATATCCTCCGACGGGATATTATGTTTATAGATAACCTTATCTTTTCCGGCCAAGCAATATCCTCCGTTCAAGGTAACATAGCCATCGAACTCTTGCGTCCCGAGGTTATTGATAGATTGCAACTGGCGGCCGGTAGCGATGAAAACCTTGATTCCCTTTTCCCGCAACAGGTCCAAGGCCCGGACCGTGGAGTCCGGTAGTTTATGCGTCTTGAAACTTACCAACGTACCGTCAATGTCAAAAAATACTGCCTTAATCATATCTATTATCCTATTTTATGAGCAAAGATACAACATCCCATCCTATTTCCGCACTTATTTTTTATTGAGAAAGGCTTTTCATTATCGTAAATGAATCATTACTTTTGCAGGGTATACTAAACATTCTTAATAATTAATTCAAATGAAAAAGTTATTTTTAGCTATTGCTCTGTTCTACAGTTTCATGACCGTGAACGCACAAGAAGGGGGACATGTATCTCCCGCCGCTACTGAATGGTACACGCCAGTACCCGCCAAGGTACAACCGGGCGACAAGCCGGGCAATCCCCCCTCCGATGCCATCATCTTATTTGATGGCAAAGATCTATCCAAGTGGGTGTCTCCCGTAAAAGACGGTAAACCGGTAGAGGCCAAATGGAAAGTAGAGAACGGTGCCATGGTAGTCGTTCCGGGTTCCGGAGTCATCCAGACTAAAGAATATTTCGGCGATTGCCAGCTGCACATTGAGTTCAAGACACCGAAACCCGGTGATAGGAACACCTTGCAGATGAAAGGAAACAGTGGTATTTTCCTGCAAAGCATCTATGAGGTACAAGTGCTAGACGGCGAAGATAACCCCACTTACGTGAACGGCATGGTGGGTAGTATTTACAAACAGCAGGCTCCATTGGCAAATGCTTTCACAGGCACGGAGAAGTGGCAAGTCTATGATATCTACTGGAAAGCTCCGCGTTTCGGGACAGACGGTGTCTTGGAATCTCCCGCAATGGTTACTGTCGTTCTAAACGGTATCTTGGTACAAAACAACTACATCCTGAAGGGTAACACACCGTATATCGGCTTCCCGACCTATAAGCCTCACGGACGTTTGCCTTTGCTCTTGCAAGACCATGGCGTTCCGGTGGCTTATCGGAATATCTGGATTCGTAACCTGTAAAAGCGTATCCATACATTAAAGAGAGCGACGCCTTCCGTTTCTGGAAGCACCGCCCTCTTTTAAATAAACCTGTTCATATTACCTTATGGTTCGCCGGGGTTTCTCTTTAACCCAACCGTACTCCTAAAGTATATTCAAAAACAGTTTGTACTTTTGCAGCCTGTTACCAACCGATACCCTTTATGTACACGGTCAACTGGAATAGCTATTATCTGGACAAGACCTTGCAACTGCGTTATGCCACCGCCGTCGGACAGCAGACCCGCAAGCGCTACTCCTACTATTTCACCTGTGGCAATACCTATGAGAAAGGCCCGTTGCTAACGTACCTCGACGTTATGTACACCCGCCAAGGGATCGACCAGCATGGGGTCGTCAGCCGTCTGCCCGGCACGCCCCATACCGCCATGAACACCGAATACCTATCGATTATCGGCGACGTGGATTACCGTGTCCACCCCCAATGGAACGTTTACGTGAAAGGGGCGTACGAGACCGCCCGGGTGTATAAGAGCAACGGTGATTTCCGGAAAGGGATGTACCGCCGTTCGTGGAACGCGCAGAGTAGCGTGGAATTCTTCCCCTTCAAGCAACTCGACCTTTTCGTATTCGTCCTATACACCTACCGGGGCGTTATCCTAGAGAAAGCCGCCACGCGAATGGGAGCCATAGAGCCGGATACACACCGTATATCGCTGGGGCTGGTCTATTCGATCCCGGTCTTCTGACAAACCGCGCATACGGTAGCACAAGCTTGTAGATACGTTAGTACATACTTACAGATACGTTCGTGCAAACTTGCAGATACGTTCGTGCAAACGTGTAGATACGTTAGTACGGACTTGTAGATACGGTAGCGCGTGCTGACACATAAGGAAGTACAGGCCGGCACATACGGTAGTACAGGTCCGTATCGCCTTATGTGCAGCTTCCCCCATCCACCCCATAAAAAAAGCGGTGCCTTCCGTTTCCGGAGACACCGCCCTCATTCTATAATAAAAGACCTGTTATATTAAGCCTCTACATCCCAATTCTCGGCAGCCATACGTTTGTAGCTACGCAGACGCCATTTAGCGTTCTCCTCGGCGGCGGCAAACAACTCAGCGGCCTCAGCCGGATATTGTTTAGCTACGGAAGCGAAACGAACCTCACCCTTCAAGAAGTCTTGGAACTTGCTCCAATCCGGCTCCTTGCTATCCAAGGTGAACGGATTCTTGCCCTCTGCCTCCAAAGCCGGGTTGTAACGCCACAAGTGCCAGTAACCGCATGCTACGGCTTCTTTCTCCTCAGCTTGCGACTTACCCATACCCTTCTTCAAACCGTGGTTGATACAAGGAGCGTAGGCGATGATCAATGAAGGACCGTCGTAAGCCTCGGCCTCGCGGATCGCCTTCAATGTCTGGGCTTGGTCGGCACCCATAGCGATCTGAGCCACATATACGTAACCGTAAGTAGTAGCCATCAAGCCAAGGTCTTTCTTTCGTACCCTCTTACCGGAAGCGGCGAACTTAGCGATAGCGCCCACCGGAGTAGCCTTCGAGGACTGACCACCCGTGTTAGAGTAAACCTCGGTATCCAATACCAAGATATTTACGTTCTTGCCGGAAGCGATCACGTGATCCAAACCACCGTAACCGATATCGTAAGAAGCACCGTCACCACCGATAATCCATTGAGAACGTTTTACCAAGAAGTGAGACAATTCCTTGATCTGAGCGCAAACCGGACAACCCTCCTTGATGCCTTGCTCAACGAATGCCATGATTTGCGGAGCCAATTCCTTCGTCTTCTCGGCGTCGTTCTGGTTAGCGATCCAAGCGGCGGCTATTTCCTTGGCCTCAGCCGGAGCATGCTCGCCCACGGTGATCTGTTGCAACAAGCCTTCCAAACGTTTACGCATCTTCTCGTTCGCCAATTCCATACCCAAGCCGAACTCGCAGAAGTCCTCGAACAAAGAGTTTGCCCAAGCAGGACCTTGACCCTTCTCGTTCGTAGTATAAGGAGTGGAAGGAACAGAACCGGAGTAGATAGAAGAACATCCGGTAGCGTTAGCCACCATCTCGCGGTCGCCGAACAACTGGGTGATCAACTTCACGTACGGAGTCTCGCCACAACCGGAGCAAGCGCCTGAGAATTCAAACAACGGAGTAGCGAACTGTGAGTTCTTCACGTTAGACTTCACGTCTACCAAGTTTTGCTTAGAAGAAACGTTAGCTACGCAATAGTTCCAGTTATCGGCCTCAGCCAACTGGCCTTCCAGCGGAACCATAGACAATGCCTTGTTGCCCTTGAATCCCGGACAGATATCGGCGCAGTTACCGCAACCCAGACAGTCGAGAACGTCTACCTGCATACGGAACTTCATACCCTTCATAGCGGCCGGAGCCTTCACGTCCAACATAGCGAAGCTAGCGCCCTTCTGCTCCTCGTCGTTCAATACGAACGGACGGATAGAAGCGTGAGGACAAACGTAAGCGCATTGGTTACACTGGATACAGTTCGCCTCATTCCAAACCGGAACGAAAGCGGCCACGCCACGTTTCTCGTATTTAGCGGTTCCTTGCGCCCAAGTACCATCCTCGATGCCCTTGAATGCGGAGACCTTCAATAAGTCGCCATCCTGAGCGTTGATCGGACGAACTACCTCGTTGATGAAAGCGGGATCGTTGTTTACGACAGCCTCATCATCCGGAAGGTTAGCCCAAGCGGGATCAACCGTCAATTGGTTGTACTCGCCACCACGGTCTACAGCCGCGTAGTTCTTGTTAACCACGTCCTCGCCCTTCTTACCGTAAGACTTAACGATGAATTTCTTCATCTGCTCGATAGCCAAGTCTACAGGGATAACACCCGTGATACGGAAGAAAGCGGACTGGAGGATCGTATTGGTACGGTTACCTAAACCGATCTCCAAGGCGATCTGTGTAGCGTTGATATAATATACAGTGATATTCTTCTGAGCGAAGTAACGTTTTACCTTATTAGGCAAGTGCTTAGCCAACTCCTCAGCGCCCCAAACGGTATTCAACAAGAAGGTACCGTTCTCACGCAAACCACGAGTCACGTCGTACATGCGCAAATAAGCCTGAACGTGGCAAGCCACGAAGTTCGGAGTGTTTACCAGATAGGTAGAAC
>ERZ780168.3243-NODE-3243-length-13008-cov-3.447232_pt1 | contig 13008 bp, 9 predicted proteins | sample MGYA00510981_ERZ780168 | MGnify/ENA primary metagenome ERZ780168 (study PRJEB29588, sample SAMEA2158769) | human gut metagenome | biome: human gut; feature: human-associated habitat; material: faeces | place: Denmark | collected 2008/2010 ...
CCGCATCCGAAAGGCCGCCGAAACCGTCCACGAGGCCGTTCTTTTCAGCTTCCGTTCCGAGCCATACCCTGCCCTGACCTATCTCATCGACCTGCTCGAAGGTCATGTTCCGGCCTGCGGCCACATGCTCGACAAAAGTACCGTAGGTCTTCTCGACCTGCCCCTGCAGGAATGCACGTTCGGCCGGCATCAACGGCCGCGCGATGCTGCCCATATCGGCATAAGCGTTGGTCTTGGCCACATCCACCGTAATGCCCACCTTGTCGCGCAGCGTCTTTTCCAGATTGAGTTTCATTCCGAACACACCGATGGAACCTGTCTGCGTGGTGCGGTCGGCGAGTATCACATCGGCCGGAGCGGAGATGTAATAACCTCCCGAAGCCGCCACACCGCCCATGGAGACCACAACGGGCTTCACCTCGCGGCAAAGTTCCATTTCGCGCCACACCACATCCGAAGCGAGAGCGCTTCCGCCCGGGGAATTGACCCGAAGTACGACCGCCTTTACACCGTTGTCCTCACGGGCCTGGGCTATCTGGTCGGCCAACGTGGCACCTCCCACCGCACCGGGATAACTCTCGCCGTCCACGATTTGTCCGTCGGCATATATCAGGGCCACTTTGTTTTTGGAGACTTTACGGGCATGTACGGCCCGTGCCGCTATGTAATCGCCGAGGGAGACGGCATTGAAATCGGTATGTTCCGACACGGAAGCGGCCGAAAGTTCCTCTCCGCGGCAGAGGGCGGAGAGCATGCCCGCCATCTCGTCCCGATAGAGAACACCGTCCACGAAACCGAACCGCAAGGCATCATCCGGTTCGCGCACCGCCATCTCCTCCGCATACTGCCGGAGCTTATCGGCCGGTATGCCGCGGGACTCGGAAATATCCGCCAGCATGACATCCCACAGGGAATTGACGAGGGTGGTCATCTGCAAACGGTTGGCCGGACTCATCCGGTCGGTGATATAGGGCTCCACCGCCGACTTGAACGTACCGTGCCGGATAATTTCAACGTCTACTCCGAGTTTATCGAGCAACCCTTTATAAAACATTACATTGGCTGCAACTCCCCGCCAGTCCATGAACCCTTCCGGATGAATGAACACCCTGTCGGCGGCGGAAGAGAGCCAGTAGGCCGGCTGCGAATAAACTTCGTTGTAAGCTACAACGAACTTGCCCGACTCCTTGAAACGCAGCAACTCGCTACGCAACTCCTCCATATTGCCGTAATTGACCGCACCCGAACCCGCTATATTGATATATATCCCCTTGATATTGGGGTCCGAAGCGGCAAGCCGGACAGCATCGGTCACCTCGAGCATCGTATTGGAAGTCTCCAACCTTCTCCTGTTCACGTCGAAAGCCCCGAACCGGTTATCCGGAGAATCGACTATCCCGGAACGAAAATCCACCACGAGGACGGCATCCGAAGGAACATACACTTGCCGCTGTCCGAAGGAGGCGGCAATCCCTCCTATAATCGAAAACAGCACGAACCACATCAGCACCGTTCCCACGAAAAACGCCAGCAAAGCGGCTCCGAAAGTCTTGAAAAAATTCTTCATCTTCGTTATATTTATATTTATTGCATGCAATAGGAAAGTCTACAAAATTACAAGATAATTTTCTTATACTTATCGTAATTCGATATTTTTTTATTAAGTAACAAACAACTCCGTGCCTTTGAATCTCCTTCTCATCACGAATCGGTTCTATTTGCCCCAACCGAACCGTTGCGCAAACGCATACCGGGTTTCCGCCGGACGTTTGTCTCCGGTCCGAGGCGGATGTTTCATATATTCCCGCATTACATCTGCAAACGGGTACCGACGTGTCGTCAGACGACCGTTTTCGGCTCTCATCGAATATATTCCGTCATTTCGCTTCAAACGAACCGCTTCGCAAGCGTACACCGGACATGCACTTTCGTATCTCAGCGAATATAATTTTGTTATATTTGTATCGTTGTTACAATAAAACCGAACACCAATGACTGAATACGAAAACAGGATAAAATCGGTACTCGGCGGCATCGTGCATCCGGAAACGGGAGAAGATATCGTTTCATCGGGTATCGTCGAGCATATCACGGCCAACGGACAGGATGCAGTCATCACCCTCGCCTTCCGCAAACGGCGCGACCCGTTCGCCAACTCCATCAAACGGCAGGTAACAGCGGCAGTGACCGAAGCATTCCCCGAATTGGCCGGCAAGATAGCCGTTACGGAAAAGGAAGAGGCTCCGGCACCGCCCGTAAAAGAGAAAGTATCCTCCACGGCTGGCATACGACATATCCTCGCAATCGCCTCCGGCAAGGGAGGAGTCGGCAAATCGACCGTCACGGCCAACCTGGCCGTAACGCTACGCGACATGGGTTACAGCGTCGGAATACTCGATGCGGATATCTACGGACCCTCCATGCCGAAGATGTTCGGCGTTGAAGGATATACGCCGCAGGCAATTCTCCGCGACGAACAGGAGTACATCCTGCCGGCCGAAACCGGAGGCATCAAAATCGCCTCGATAGGTTTTTTCATCTCGCCCGACGACGCTCTTATCTGGCGCGGCCCCATGGCGACGACCGCCCTGAAGCAACTGCTCCATCAGACGCTTTGGGAAGGACTGGACTATCTGCTCATCGACCTCCCTCCCGGAACGGGGGATGTCCACCTTTCGGTAGTCGGAGAGGTAAAGGTAAACGGAGCCATCGTGGTTTCCACGCCCCAGCAGGTGGCCGTGGCCGACGTGCGGCGAGGCGTGAACATGTTCCGCGCAGAGGGCATCGACGTACCCGTACTCGGTATCATCGAAAACATGGCCTGGTTCACTCCGGCGGAACTCCCGAACAACCGGTACTACCTGTTCGGAAAGGGGGGAGCACGGAACATGGCCCGTACCGAAGGCATCGATTTTCTCGGAGATATTCCTATCGTCCAATCGGTTATGGAAGGTGGTGAGAACGGAACGCCGGCAGTATCCATCCATCCGGAAGTAAAAAAATACTATCGGGAGATAGCGGACAAGATTGTCGAAAAGCTGGAAAAAACCGACCGCTGAGTGTTGAAAAGCGAGAAAGAAACTGTTCGCAAATGTTGAAAGATTCCCCCTTTTCCGGCTGGGAAATGCCGTCAATTCGTATATACGGGAATACGAAAGAAAAAAACAAGGAAAATCTTTCATCGGCCGTTACAGAATTATCGACAGCATCTGCACACGGGCAGGCATCCGTTTTGCCGCTGTCGATATGTTGATAACATTATGAACAGCTATTGACAACTCCGCCGCTTCCCTCCGCCGGACGCATCCTCTCCTTGCGACACACAGGATAGGGAGAAAGGCACCGACAAACGGACGGACAAGACATGATGAAGACGGAAAACGGAAAAATACCGCCCTATCTGAAAGTTACATGGCTGTTTTTCAGTAATATATATACAAAAAACTGAAAGACAAATGGATAAAGCGAAGTCATGCGGACACTTTCCTACCGGGAGCAATGTTGATAATTTTTGGCAATTTGTCCGGAAAGCGGAATATAAGGAGTTATCAACATTATGAACAGGCTTTATTATTGTTATTTTCTTTTTAAGATTTAATTAAGGAATAAATAAAAAAATAAAAAGATGGCTGACAACACGACTCTGGCGGATAAGATAGCGGCGTTGAAAAGAGAGAAGAACGCCGTGATTCTCGCTCATTACTATACGCGGCCCGAAGTGCAGCAGGTGGCGGATTTCATCGGGGATTCCCTCGCACTTTCCCAGGCCGCAGCGGCGACCGATGCGGACATCATCCTTTTTGCGGGCGTCTATTTCATGGCCGAGACGGCCAAGGTGCTGTCGCCGGGGAAAAAGGTGCTGATACCCGACCCGGCTGCCGGGTGTTCCCTGGCCGATTCTTGCAGCGCTGCGGATTTCCGCAGGTTCCGCGAACGGTATCCCGACCATAAGGTGGTGGCCTATGTCAATACCTCGGTTGAGGTGAAGGCACTGACAGATATTTGTTGTACCTCGTCCAACGCCGTGAAAATCATCCGGGCGCTGGAGGGACAGAAGATACTGTTCGCCCCGGACCGCAATCTTGGGGATTACCTGAAGCGGGTGACCGGCCGCGACGACATCGTGTTGTGGGACGGAGCGTGTCATGTGCATGAGAAATTCTCGCTCGAAAAGATTCTCGAACTGAAAAGGGAACATCCGGACGCCAAGGTGCTTGCCCATCCCGAATGCAAGAAACCGGTGCTGCTGGCTGCCGATTTCGTGGGGAGTACGGCGGCTATCATTGATTACGTAGGTTCCGATGGCGGGAAGAAGTATATCATCGTAACCGAATCGGGTATCTTGTTCGAACTGCAGGAGAAGTATCCGGAAATCGATTTTATTCCGGCTCCTCCGACGGATTCCACCTGCGGATGCAACGACTGCGAATATATGAAACTCGTGACGCTCCCGAAGATATACGATGCGCTTGTGAACGAATCTCCCGAAGTCGTGATTGACGAGGAGGTGAGGCGCCGGGCTGAGGGCTCTATCCGCAACATGCTCGACATGTCGAAATAGGGCCGTCTTTTTCGTGCCGCACTGCCGGAGCGGAGGGACGTGCCGTTTTCTTCCGGGAGAAAAAGACGTTTGTGCCATGACACTGGAAACGGTAAGAAACAGGATAAGGTTTTACAGGGATTTTCCGAAGGAGGGCATCCTGTTCATCGATTTGCTGCCGTTGCTGGGCGATTCGGATATATTCGCCTGGGTAGTCCGGGAGATAGCCGCGCGTATCTCCTCTCCGAATGTGGCGGTTCCCGAGGCCCGTGGTTTTCTCTTCGCCTCGCCGCTGCTTACCGTACCCGGCGGGGTAAAAAGTCTTCTGATATTTCGCAAAAGCGGGAAATTGCCGGCCCGGGCCGATGATTTGGTGAAGATACCGATAGAGAAGGAGTATGGCGACGACAGTCTCTATTTCCGTAAATCCGATTTGAAAGCGGCACGGACGGAGGACGGTTCGGTGGAGGTGACCGTTTTTGACGATGTATTGGCTACCGGCGGGACGGCCGAGGGGATGGCTTTGGAGCTGAACAGGCTGACTGTCGAAACGGCTGCCGGTCTGTTGCCGGTACGGGTACGGGAATTTGTCTTTCTTGCAGAGATAGCGGATATCGGAGCCCGTTCCCGGCTTGAACGTATTGCTCCTGTCGAATCGTTGCTTCGTTTCTGATTGGGCGGTGCGTCCTCCCTTCCGGAACTTCCGGAGATGGGGAATGTACGGATGTTCCGGTCTTTTAGCCGGTATGTCCGGGCGGGAACCGTGCAGAAAGCCCGGGTGCTGGAGCAGGCGTAATGTTACCGGCAGCTTGAATGGAAAGAAATACCCGAAAAAACTGAAGTTTTTTCGGGTATTTCGTATTGCCGTCGTCCGGTTTTCGTTATTCCGGCATCTTTGCCGGATGGAAGAACTCTGTTACGGCCTGTTCGAATCTCGCTACGGTCTTTTCAATGGTATCGTAGGATTTGCCTCCCGAGGCGTTCTTGTGTCCCCCTCCGTTGAAATATTTGGAAGCGAACAGGCTGACGTCCACATCTCCCCGCGAACGGAAGGAAATACGGATGAACTTGTGGGTTTCTATGAACATCGCGGACATCTGTACGGATGCAATCGAGAGTGGATAATTGACGAATCCCTCGCTGTCGCCTACTTGAAAGTCGAAACGCCTCATTTCATTCTCTTTCAATGCTATGTACGCTGCCCGTCCGTTCTCTATCATGCGCATCTTGTCGAGCAGCACATAGCCGAGCAGCCGCACTCTTCCTTCGCTGTAGGAGTTATAGACCTTCGAATTGATGTCGGGGATGTTGATTCCTTTCTCGATGAGTCCCGCAACGGCCCGGAACAGTCCCGGGGTGAGGAAACTGAAGGAGAAATTGCCGGTGTCGGTCATTATCCCGACGTAGAGCGACTCGGCCGCCTCCCGGTCGAATACGTCGAGTCCCGTCAGCCTTTCCGTTATCTGGTAGACCAGGTAGGAGGTGGAACAGGAGGTGGGGTCGGAGAATACCAATGTATATTCGTCCGCCGGCGGGTCGAGGTGATGGTCTATCAGTATCCTGACTGCTTTCCGGTTATCAATGATGTGACGGCTGAGATTTTCGAGCCGGTCTATCCGGTTGAAGTCGAGAAAGAAGATGATGTCGGCATTGTCCACCGCACCGATGGCCCGTTCGTTCTCCTCTTTGGCGATGATGACGTCCCGGATACCCGGCATCCAGGAGAGGAATCCGGGATATTTGTTTGGAACGAGGCATTGTACGTCATGGCCGAGCGAACGGAGCACTTTGGCCCACGCGAGCGAAGAACCGATAGCGTCTCCGTCCGGATTGGTATGCGCCAGAATGGCGATGTGTTTCGGAGTGTCGGTTATGTATCCTTTCAGTATTTCGATTTTTTGTTCCAAATCTTTCATACACAAACAATTCTCTGCCTTCCTCTCACGTTTTTTCCTTGTCGCCGATAGACGAAGTTACGAATTTTACCCGAAATAAAAAATTCAGCGGTTTCCTCCCTGTCCGCTATCCTGTACGGCCGGAAAGCGGAACGATGCCTGCGGGGTTCTCCGAATGTGCGTCTGATACGAATGTATCGACGGATATTTTCGTATTTTTGCCGATGGGTCCCGCCGGATGGAGGCGGCCTGTCAAAAATATGGAAGTCATGCTCTATCCGTTAAAGTTCAAACCTATCCTGAAGTCCCAGATATGGGGGGGCGACAGGCTTGTGAAGGCAGGAAAGAGACTGCCCGCAAAATTGTCCGCTGCTGCCGGAAGTATCGGCGAAAGTTGGGAGATATCCGGTGTGGAAGGAGATGTTTCGGTAGTGTCCAACGGTTTTCTCAAGTCGAACAATCTGGAGGAGATAACCGAAGTCTATATGGGCGACCTGGTCGGAGAGAAGGTGTACGATACCTACGGACTGGAGTTTCCGGTATTGGTGAAGTTCATCGACGCGCACGATGTGCTGTCGGTGCAGGTGCATCCGGATGACGGACTCGCACGGGAGAGACACGGCAGTCGCGGCAAGACCGAGATGTGGTATGTGGCGGACTGCGAACCGGGAGCTTACCTGTATGTGGGTTTCAATCGTCCGGTAACGCGCGACGAGTATTTGCGGGCGGTTTCTGAGGGTACTCTGACCGACCTGCTGATGCGTTACGAGGTTCGGAAGGGAGATGCGTATTATATTCCGGCAGGTACGGTCCATGCAATAGGACCCGGACTGCTCATCGCCGAAATACAGGAGACTTCGGATATTACCTACCGTATATCGGATTGGGGCAGGCTCGGCAGGGACGGGAAGCCGCGGCAGCTCCATACGGCGGAGGCTACCGATGCGATAGATTTCAATTACGGAAAGGAGTATTTCAGGCCGGCCGTCGCAGCGCCCGGTAGTGTGAAAGAGATAGTTTCCACTCCTTTTTTCACGACCAACGTGATAGAGGTGGACGGAGAGGTGAGGCGCGACCACGCCTCGCTGGACAGTTTCGTGGCGTATATATGTACCGACGGGGCGCTTCGGGCGGATACCGATGGGGGCAGCGAAAAGCTTGCGGCTCTCGAGAGCCTTTTGCTTCCGGCCGAAATAGACGAAGCGGTCCTGTCCGGAAAGGGGACGCTTCTCGAAGTGTATATGGTATGATATGAACGCAGTCGGCGGTACACACGTACCGCCGGTGGAATATTGTCGTTGGTATCGTTATGACTACGGAAGAGAGATACAGGGGCATTATCGGATGGTTTTCCGAAAATATGCCCGTCGCGGAGACCGAGCTGCATTACGGTTCCGCATATGAACTTCTGGTTGCTACCATCCTGTCGGCACAGTGTACCGACAAGCGGGTGAACATGACTACTCCGACCCTGTTCGAACGTTTTCCTACTCCGCAGGCGATGGCCGAAGCCTCTGCGGAGGAGATATTTCCGTATATCAAGAGCATATCCTACCCGAACAACAAGGCGAAGAACCTTGCGGCGATGGCTCGGAAACTCGTGGACGATTTCGGAGGAGTGGTTCCGGACAGTGTGGAGGAGCTCCAGAAACTTCCCGGCGTGGGACGGAAGACAGCCAACGTGGTCGGTTCGGTGGTGTTTCACCGGGAGGTGATGGCAGTGGATACGCATGTTTTCCGCGTATCGCGCAGACTCGGACTGACCCGGAATGCCAAGACGCCTTTGCAGGCCGAACAGCAGCTTACGGCGCATATCCCTTCGTCGCTGTTGCCGAAGGCACACCATTGGCTGATACTCCACGGCCGTTATGTCTGTACGGCCCGCCGTCCGCAGTGCGATACCTGTGGCGTGCGCAAATGGTGCCGGAATCCGGTCGTTCCGGCGGAGAAAGCGGTTCCTGTTCCGACGGAGAAGGGGTGAACCCTCCCCTTGTCTATTCATGGAGTTTGGGCTATCTTTGTGGGAACGTATCGACAAACCATACAATTTAAACGGAACAAACCGATGAATTTCGCAGAAGAACTGAAATGGCGCGGCATGGTGCACGACATGATTCCGGGCACCGAAGAGTATCTCAAACAGGGAATGGCCACGGCCTATCTCGGCTTCGACCCTACGGCCGATTCGCTGCATATAGGCCATCTGGTGGGCGTGATGATACTGCGGCATTTCCAGCGCTGCGGCCACCGGCCCATCGTCCTTATAGGGGGAGCAACGGGCATGATAGGTGACCCTTCGGGCAAATCGCTCGAACGCAATTTGCTCGACGAGGAGACGCTCCGTCACAACCAGGAGGCCATCAGACGGCAGCTCTCCAGGCTGATAGATTTCGATTCGTCCGCCCCGAATGCCGCCGTTCTGGTCAATAATTACGACTGGATGAAGGGGATGGGGTTCCTCGAATTTATCCGTGATATAGGCAAGCACATTACCGTCAACTACATGATGGCGAAGGATTCCGTGAAAAAGCGCTTCAACGGCGAGGGTGACGGCATGTCCTTTACGGAGTTCACCTACCAGCTCGTGCAGGGTTACGACTTCATGCAGCTTTACCGTAATTACGACTGTCGGCTGCAGTTGGGCGGTTCCGACCAATGGGGCAATATCACCACCGGTGTGGAGCTCATCCGCCGCATCGAGGACGGACAGGTGTACGGCATGACCTGTCCTCTTATCAAAAAGGCGGACGGTACGAAGTTCGGAAAGACCGAGAGCGGCAACGTATGGCTCGATGCCCGCTATACCTCTCCTTACAAGTTCTATCAGTTCTGGCTGAACGTGAGCGACGAGGATGCCAAAAGTTATATCAGGATATTTACGTTTCTTGACCGGGAGACCATCGAAGCCCTTGTTGCCGAACACGAGGCGGCACCGCATGAACGCATGCTGCAGAAAACGCTCGCACGGGAGCTGACTTGCATGATTCACTCCCGGGAGGAGTACGACAAGGCCGTGGAGGCTTCTGCCATCCTGTTCGGGGGAGCTACCGCGGAGGCTTTGCACCGTCTCGATGAGCAAACGCTTCTGCAGGTTTTCGACGGCGTTCCGCAGTACAGGGTGAGCCGGTCGGCATTGGAGACGGGTATTTCGTTTCCGGAACTTTGCGTGGAGCGATGCCCCGTTTTTCCATCCAAAAGCGAACTTCGCAAGCTGATACAGGGGGGCGGAGTATCCATGAACAAGGAGAAGGTGGAGTCGCCGGAACGTATCGTCGATACCGGCGACCTCATAGCAGGTCGGTATCTCGTACTCCAGAAGGGGAAGAAAAACTATTTCCTGATAATCGCCGAATAGGTCGGCTGAATGTGATTTAAGAGAATCCGGGACGGAATGTGTTCTTTGTCCCGGATTTTTCGTACCTTTCAAACAAAGTATGCAGTAACGAACGGATACAGTTATGGGAAGAAGGTTCATTTTTACGGCGCTGCTGCTGTCGCTCTGCACAGCCGTTTCGGCGCAGGAACAGGTATCGGAGACCCGTTCCAATCTTGAGAGACACGTGCGTACGCTCGCTTCCGACCGGATGCTCGGCCGCCAGGCGGGTACCGACCAGGGGATGCTTGCGTCGTCCTATATCGTTTTTCAGTTTGAAGAGATGGGACTTCGTCCAGGTGCCGACGACGGCGAAGGGAAATCGTTCATGCAGCGTTTCGAGCGCTATTCGGGCAGGTATGCCAATGTAGTGGGATTCATTCCCGGCAGCGACCCCGAACTGCGCGATGAATATATCGTTCTGGGGGCGCATTACGACCATTTGGGATACCGTTTACGCGGCAGGGATACCGTGATATACCACGGTGCCGACGACAATGCTTCCGGTACGGCCGTATTGATAGAGGCGGCGCGTAAACTGATGGAGCGCGAGGGCGAGCTGAAACGCACGGTCATCATCGCTGCTTTCGATGCGGAAGAGATAGGGCTTTACGGTTCCGAAGCGATGGCCGCCAATATGGACATCGACAAGGTGAAGTTCATGGCCAGCATCGATATGGTGGGTTGGCTCCGGGAGGCGGGCTATCTCGAAATCGAACATGCCGGTTCGCTGGCCGGCTGGCAGGAGCTATTCGCATCCATTCCCTGCCCTGCCGGACTCCAGGTCAAACCGCTGAGCGACGGGGGGAGCCTGTTTACGGGTTCCGACCACGATTCGTTTACGGCTGAGAGCGTACCGGCGGTGTTGCTCACGACCGGTACGAAATCGCCCTACCATAAACCGGAAGATACGGCCGACAAGATAGATTACGAAGGATTGGAACTGATAACGGAGTATGTGGCGGCCATGGCGACGGAGCTGTCCGAATGCGACCGCATCGTACCGTCGGACAAATTGCTTAGGAAGCGGGAAGGTCCGCGGACGGTGGAGTTCGCCGTCAGCGGTTCGGTAGGTTCTTCGTACATGTATTACGGTAACGGGGCCGCCGTGAACGGTGCTCCGCGTTTTTCGTGGAATGCGGGAGCTTTCCTGCAGTTCAATATCAACGACGTCTTCGCCATCCGTCCGGAGGTGATTTATAACCACCGTACTTTCCGTTATCCGCAGCAGAACCCGTCGGGAGAGCTGATAGTGACCGATTCGTTCCGCAAGATGGTTTCGCCGACGCTGACCGTACCCGTCAATCTGTTGCTGAAGACGGCCGTGGACAGCGATTATTATATGTACGTGGGTGTGGGCGGTTATTACTCCTATGTGTTCGATACCCGGCTGGATGGCGAACCGATACCCTACAACCGGCACGAGGGAGGTATCTCGATGACCGTGGGATGGAATATCCGTCATGTGGGGGCGGCCTTCACGGGATATTATCCCCTTTCGCGGATGTCGTCCGAAATATTCGGTAAACGCGGTTTTTCGGCCTTTTTTACGATGTATTACAAGTTCTGACGGTCGGAAGGCGGAACGTGATTAACGGTAGTTGTAGATTTATGGGGCATGATGCTGTCGAAATAGATTTCGTGATGCCGTGGGTGGACGGCAGCGACCCGGCCTGGCGGGAGGAGTTTCTGAAATACCGGGCCCTTCAGGCTCCGCAGGGAGAGCCTGCATGTGATACGGGCACGGCAGCGGGTGCGGTCGATGCTTCCGAGGAGCGTTACCGCGACTGGGATACCCTGCGTTACTGGTTTCGCGGCGTGGAACGGTTCGCGCCCTGGGTGAACCGGATACATTTCATCACTTGGGGGCATCTGCCCGCGTGGCTCGATACCGCCCATCCGAAATTGCACGTCGTCCGTCATGCCGACTACATCCCCTCCCCTTATCTGCCTACCTTCAACTCCTGCCCCATCGAACTCAACATGCACCGCATCGAGGGATTGGCGGAGCACTTCGTCTATTTTAACGACGATACGTTTCTGTGTCGGCCTGTCGGTCCCGAACGCTTTTTTCTGAACGGACTGCCGAGGGACGCCGCCCGTCTGGCCGTCATTCCCGCCGAACGGGCCGGCCATAACGTCCTCGAATGCGTGGCGGTCATCAACCGCCGCTACGACAAGCGGGAGGTCGTGCGACGGAATGCGGGCAGGTGGTTCAACAGGTGTTATTCCGTGACCGACATGCTCAAGACACTAACGCTCATGCCGTGGAGTTTCTTCCCCGGATTCAGGGATTTCCATATGCCCCAACCTTTCCTGAAAGAGACCTTCGTGAGATTATGGAATGAGGAAGCCGGGGCACTCGATGCAACGTGCCGCAGCCGGTTCCGTACGGCCACCGACCTCTCGCAGTGGCTCGTGCGCTACGAACAGCTTGCTTCCGGCCGATTCCGGCCGGTCGGCATGGGAGATACGAAACTGGCGACGCTTTCGGAGGGAGGTATGCCGGAATTGCGGCGTGATATCCTTTCCGGGAGATATGCCATGATATGTATGAACGACAGCAACGACATCCGCGATACGGGAGGCGTCCGCCGGGCACTCACCGATATTTTCGATGCGCTGCTGCCGGAAAAATCCGCCTATGAACGTTGAATTCTCGGTCGTCGTACCGCTTTACAACAAGGAGCGCGAAGTGGGTGCGGCGCTCGACTCGGTGTTGGGACAGCGCCGGCTGCCCCGTGAAATAATCGTTGTGGACGACGGTTCGACCGACGGCGGTGCTGCGGTTGTAGGCGGTTATACATCGCCTTTGATACGTCTCGTGACCCAGAAGAATGCGGGGGTTTCGGCGGCCCGTAACCGGGGGGCGGTTCTGGCACGGAGCGAGTATATTGCCTTTCTCGATGCCGACGACCGCTGGCAGCCCGGTTATCTCGAAAAGATGGCATTCCTGATAGAACAGTATCCCGATTGCGGTGCCTATGCGGCTGCGTTCGACATCGTGAGCGGCGACCGGATATACTCCAACGTACATCCGGCACAGGAGGGAATCGTTCCCGACTTTTTCCGGGAGGCGATGCGTTCCTATATTTGCCAGCCCTCGGCAACGGTCGTTCCGCGTGGCGTTTTTCAGGAGCTCGGGGGGTTTCCGGAAGGGATGAAGATAGGGGAAGACCTCTATTTCTGGATACGGCTGG
>ERZ780168.3244-NODE-3244-length-13007-cov-9.293391_pt1 | contig 13007 bp, 13 predicted proteins | sample MGYA00510981_ERZ780168 | MGnify/ENA primary metagenome ERZ780168 (study PRJEB29588, sample SAMEA2158769) | human gut metagenome | biome: human gut; feature: human-associated habitat; material: faeces | place: Denmark | collected 2008/2010 ...
AAAATGCCAGCCACACCAGCGGATTGAACCAGTGGACGCAGCAGATCACCAACGCCGCAGGCTTAAACAGATAGTCCCTGCGCTGTAAGTGCACCCGTTCATGACACAGAACAACTTTTCTGCTCTCAGGATCTAAGCCCGAAGAGAGATAGATTACCGGATGTACCAGCCCCATGACGAAGGACAGATGTCCTCCATCGATCTCACAGATCCCCGGTTCCACCTGTCTGACACCGCTGTCAGGTCGGTGAAGCCGGTTACGCATACGCAAATAGGAAAACGCATGATACCCCATAAATCCTGCCATTCCGGGCAGCCATGCGATTGCAAGGACACGGAAATCTACCGGGCGATACAGTGTGTTTGCGATAATTGTGCCGTTTGTATCGGTAACCGATTCCTCCATGGCTGCACCACTGCTTCTGTTTTCTGCTCCTGTGATTTGCAAAGCCCCATCCGCATTGTCCCGATTGTCAGCTAAGTAGCCACCATCTGCAGCATTACCTGCTGCCTGGCTTCCATCGGCTCCGTCTGTTCCGAATGCATTCGCATCGCTTTCGTTATCGATTGCATTCGCAACATTTCTGTTTTCGTTCGCTAATCCTACGGCTCCTGGCATATTTCCTGCCGTCCCGGCATGCAAATTTCCTGCCTGTTGCCAAGTGCTCTGTCCGTTAGGATCCACATCTGGAAGCACACCATTATTACCATAGCCGTCTGCCGACTGCCCGTACATCGTCTCCGTTCCAACCGCCAGCAGCCTCTCTGGAATCAGACTGATCCCCGTCTGTGGCAACACCGGACAGCACAACCGCACAAATACAATTCCCCACAGCAGATAAGAACACCATTTGGGGGCTTTTTTCAACAAAAGTCTGGCCAGGAGCACCAGCAATACACAGTATCCTCCTACCAGACTTAATTTCCATACAACGTCAAATATTCTGTAGATGTTCTCACCCATAAGCCCCTCCGCTCTGCTGCACCAGCCACCGATAGTCGATAGAATATAGACCTTATAAGTATAGTCTACATTCTACCGACCTATCTGTCAAGCAAGAAATCTATTTTCCCAACATTCCGGGATACAATACATCGGATATTTCATACGCTTCTTCCAATGTCGTCGCCGGGTACAAAATATAGAATGTCTGATTCTCTTCCGCCGAATTTGCGGTGGCAGAAATCATCCCTTTTTCCACATCTTGCACTGCCTCATAAATCGCTGCAAGCGTGCTCATATCCGGCGTCAGGATCTGTCCGGCACCTCTCCCGCTTTGGAAAATGCCTTTTCTTCCCCCGTACAGAAAGAAATAATCCTGTGGCTCCTCTCCCTCTCCTGCAAAGGATATCTTCCCATTAAAAGAGCTAGCATAAATCCAGGGCAATACGCGATAAGAATACGTTCCACTGACATTTACCTGTACCTCTTCCTGCTTTCCGGACGCATTTTCCTTCGGCATCCGTATTCCTGATACCGTAAAATCCACCGCCCTGCGGAATTCAATGAAATTCAACAAAAGGATTATCACTGCCAATACGATCACACTAAGAAAAACCGTTACTTTTACATTAATTTTCTTCATACACACTCCCCCGTTTCCTTTCGGACCTTTCAGACATCACTATTTCACTCTGTTTTCTCAATTTCCAGATTCGCGGACACCGGAAAATCAATCACCACCTCTTTGTATATCTCCACCTTTTCATTCTCTAAAGAAGTTGCCGTTCCCTGATAGGTAATCTTCGCAGTTCCATCCACAATTTCAACCGTAGAAGATACATCCATGGGTGCTTTCAGATCATTGTGGAGCCACAGATTTACTTCATTTGTGGCTTCCCACCAGTCTTTCATCTCCTTGTCATAGCGGGCTGCCTGCCCAAATCTTGACTTTGGATTTATCGCATAGATTGGAAGGGAGCGATGTGCTTCCTCTGTGTTTTCATTGCTATATGTAATGATTACTTCGGGATTGTTGTACAAATAAATTTCCCTGATACCCCATATACTGATTAGGATGATACATACCCCTATTATCCATAATGCTTTTTTCTTCATTAGCTTTTCCCCTCTCTAAAGCCGAAAACGTATATACTCCCGGTATGTCTGTGCGCTTGCCGCACCGCCGTCTTTTCTTGAGACATCCCAGACCATTTGATATTCTCCCGGTTCCAGTGCTCCGTAGAGCCACTCCCAATTATAGTAGATCGAAGCTTCCTCACCACCGGGGACATTATAACCCACCATTGGGAAACCATAATTATCCGGCACCGTCTCTGCATCCTGCCACTCTCCGTCTACCTGCCGTTGGAGGATATAAGCCTCTCCATAGATCACCTCTGCCCCGTCATCGTCATCCTCACGTCTGATGATAAGATTAGCACCCACATTGGAAATATCCCGCAAAGTCACCGTTACACCTGCTTCCGAATCATAAATCGTCTCCGCCTGTCCCTGCTGTCCCTTCTCTTTCGGATTCCAAACATTTTCTGCCAGCTCCGGTGCTTCTTCCAAACGTAATACCTCTGCATCCAGTTCGTACTCCAGAACGCAGTCCCTGTTGATTTCCTCCATCGCTCCGGTCTCAATAGATTTCCCTGTTCCCCGGAAAGTGATTACCGTTTTTCCTTCACCTATTGTTACATCCGATGACACGGATAATGGGGAATCATACTTTTCGTTAATCCATTGAAACACTTCCCCTGTTGCATCCCGGAACTGCTGTATTTCCTCATCATAACGTACCGCATATCCCTGTCCGATATGAGATCTGCCACGAATAACGCAAAAAGGATAGGAGCGATATATATTTTCTCTCTTGTCGCAGCTAAAGGTAATCCGGATCTCCGGGTGCTCATACAGCCAGACCTCACGCCCGCACAGGATACCTGCCGTCAACAGCACAACCGCAATTAAGCTAAGAAAAAACGTCACTTTTACGTTGATTTTCTTCATACATCTTTCGTCACTCATCATGCCAAATAAAATCTCTCCTGTTATTTACTTCTTTGCAATCCACTTCCCGTTTCTATTAGAACCACGTCTTTCAACCAAACCTTCTTCTCACATGTCTTTTATAAGTCTTTGAATTTGTTTTCTTGAAAGATCAAATCCCTCCATAAGTTTAACCTGCGTTACCTCTGGATTTTCTTCCATTTGATATAATATATCTATCTTTCTATCGGCTCCATTTTTAGCTCCTTTTTGATTATATCCTAATTTTTCTTCTAAAGTTGTTTTTTTCATATATACTTCGTTTTCTTTCGACTGCTTTGTGACCATTTTCGTTGCCATTTATTCTTATTTTCATTATACATGATAACGTATTATAGGCACAATAGAGCGAGTGGAAATTTCCCATTTTCCACTCGCTCAACCCATCTCATTATAGCTTTTTCTGTTACTTCAGCGGTTCATAATAAAAATATGTCTTCGCCGGGTCTTTTCCGGAGATGTCCACGCCGGCTGCCGTCTGTCCCTGCACACCGCCTGTGGCTCCGATATAGAGTATCCGGCCATCCGGAACGATTACCGCGCAGGTTCCTTCCGTACCGCAGGGCATCTCCCAGACTTCCTGCGCTCTGGTAAATTCCGCATCTTCCAAACGGTAGGTATCAACGCCGCTGTATCCCCACAGGATAAAATCGGAGCCATCACTCACACCTGCTGCCACCATATTCCACTGGTAGATCGTCCCTGTGCTTTGAACAGCCTTCGCATTCTCCGTTGCATCCCCCTGCACCGGTAGAAAACACAACCTCTCCGGGTCTACTGACACTAATGTCACAGGGTCATCCTCTGCTGTCACATTCTCCGTTGCCAGTGCTGCTGCATAGACTTTTCCGTCCTTTCCCTGTCCCAGGGCTCCGGCACCTTGCACAGCATACACACCATCATCCGCCATCGTTCCGATGAGGTCTCCCTCTGCCGTGTAGATCCGCACATAGCCGCCATCCTCCTGCATTCTCATTCGTGTATACAGCCTGCCCTGTGCATCCGTTGCCATACTATCTACAATATTCCACTCCCGGTCTCCGGCCGCAAAGCAGTCCAGAAGCGTTCCCTCCGGACTGATATGGTAGATCACAGGCAGCCGGCCATGTTCCGCTCCCGGAGATGCCAGTCCGCGCAATGCCGCATAGACACTTCCGTCCGGTGCGATGCACAGGCTATACACCTCGCCGTCCTCATCGAAATCATCATAAAACTTTTCCGGGGTCCCGCTGCCGTAAGCCAGATATTCCACCCGTGCTTTCCCTTCCATGGTGAACCCACCGACATACAGCCCCTGTTCTGCCGCCACAGCACACCGGATACTGAGTTCTCCCTCATAGGCGACCTGCCATTCTTGTGCTGCCGTATCTGCCCCCGGGACTACACTTGCCTCTCCTGCGCCCTGTGTCTGTTGCGATCCGCTCTCCTGTGACATATCACCCGGTAATGCACTATCTTCCGTCTTCACATATTCATAGTCGCCCGCCTCGATCTCTTCTGTGATTTTCGCCAGACTATAATCTCTCTTCTCACGGAAATCGATCAGCTCCAACAGTTCCTCCTCCGTCATTTCCTCTTCCGGCAGGAAAAATGTACTCCGCGCTGCATAGAAAGCCACGCCCTTTTTGTATTTTTCAGGACTATCAAGCATGGCAAGTTCCTTTTGGGGGAAATATCCTTCCTCCAGATAGGCCTGCCTCAGTTCTTCCAGCCTGTTTTTTCGCCGTCCGTAAGCGGTCTGCTGTAGCTATCCGCTGCAACATCTGCATCCTGCAACCCGGAAAAATATGTTTCCAGTTTTTCATGATTCATGCTCTCCATCCGCGCCCGGTACAATCTCGATTTTACGGTTCCCTGCCTGCATTCCAATATCCTGCTGATCTCCGGGATTGTGCACTGTTCATAGTAAAACAGTACGATCACATCCCGGTATCCGCCATCCAGCTGCATGACAGCATCCCACAGTTCATGGTGTTCGTCATAAAATGCCGGGGACAGATTCTCTTCCCATGCCACCGCACCGGTCCGCTTATTTTGCCGATAAATCTTTTTCGCTTCATTTGCCGTGATCTGTAAGATCCAGTTTTTAAAGCTGCCCGGATCCCGCAGTGTCCTTAATTTTTCATAGGCATGCAGCACCGCTTCACTGACAGCGTCCTCCGCATCCGTACTATTATTCAGAATAGAATATGCCAGTCGGTACATATGCAGGGTATAGCCCCGCACTTCCCGCACAAATTCCTCTTTTGTCATAACTGACAAAGTAACACCTCCTTCTCTTCGCCGGCTTCATACTATATGAGTCGCCGGACGGTAAAAAGGTTCCTGTATTTTAAAAAAAGGCACCGGATGTTCCGATGCCTTTAAATCCAATATACTCTATAACTCTTTGAATTTGTATTTTCCTTTTCCATGCCCGGATACCGGTTCGATTACATCAGCCTGTACCATATTGGATATTATTTTAGAAGCGCCTGAACTTTTCAGCCCAAGCAATTCCATAACCTCTCCTCTGCCAAAAAACTGACAATCTCCGAATTTTTCATATAATACACGGATATGCATAATTGTTTTTGTTGAAAAATTCAGCGTTTTTTCAGCCAATCTTGTTTCAATGTCCACTTTTGATGTTTCAATGTCCATTTTTTGAGTTCCAATGTCCACTTTTGAAGTTCCAATGTCCACTTTTGAAGTTCCAATGTCCACTTTTGTATCCTTTAAAAGTCCACTGATATGCATATTTCGATTGTGCAGCTCGTTGTGTTCATTTAAAAGCATATTTCTGAGGAAGAGTTCCAAATATTCCGTTGTCTCATGAATTCCTTTTTGTAAATTCGTATAATTGGCCCTGACAAGTGCATTTCTGAAATACCATGCATTTTCCGCAAAAATGTCATTTGTTGCAAAAAAACCAAGTGTTCTCAAATATTTTATGAAAAAAACCGCTGTGGTTCTTGTGTTTCCCTCACCAAAAATGTGAATTTGCCATAGCCTTGATACAAACAAAGCCAGATGATGAATGCTCTCTTCTATCGAAAGTCCTTTATAACTAAAATCCTTTTCCTGCGAAAAATCATATTCCAATGTAGCACGCAGTTCTGAAGCACTCCCATAAACGACCGTTGCGCCATCAAGCACCCATTCTTTCTTCGTAATATTATAATCTCTTATTTTTCCGGCATGCTTATATATTCCACGAAAAAGCTTACGATGAATAGCTATATACTCATTCGGTGAAAAGGAAAACGCCGTTTCGGAAAGGAGCTCCGCAATACGGCTGGAAACTTTATCTGCTTCTTCCGTGCGTTCATTATCTGATACACGGACAGGTCTCTCATTGTAATAGCTTTCTATAAGACTCTGTGCCTCTTTTAGCGTGATCTTACCTTCAATATTTTGAATTGCAGTGTCAATCAGATATTGCGAGGGTTTCAGACCATCTACTGCCTGAAGTCCAACCGCCGTGCTCCACACATACCCTTTTGTTGCTTTATTCGGTTCGGATTCTCTCAGATATTCTTTAAATGGGTCTTTGTCCATATTCATTTCCCCGCTATATATCACTATCTTAGTTTTCCTGCTACTATTTTTATTATATCTTAAAATAACGATAAACCAAAACATTTTTGTAGAGATTTTTGCGGAAATCAAAAATATTTTACCTGTAGATTTTTTCTTGACCCTCGAGTTAGTCTATGCTAATATAACAATTGTTATGGAGACAGATCGTAAGAAAATCACGGAAGAAAACTTAATCCGCTGCGGCAGGGAAGAATTTCTGGAAAAAGGCTACGCCGGGGCGAACCTCCGGGATATCTGCAAACGGGCCGGAGTTACTACCGGGGCTTTTTATTTCTCTTTTGAAAATAAAGAGGCACTGCTGGGGGCAATTCTGGATCCCCTGATTGCCGAATATCAGAAAATGATGTATGAAATTACCAAAAGAGAACAGGAACATCCTGAGACCGCAGAGCAGAATGAACGTGAGATCATGGAATATATCTGTGCGCACAGGCAGGAATGTGAACTGGTACTGGAGAAATGCTCCGGCAGCAAATACGAATCCTTCCGGGATGTCGTCTTCAACAATATGTTCACGGCCTTTCAGGGCTATTATGAAAAACAACTAGGCTATGTGCCCGATAAAGAATTACTACGGATTCTGACATCCATGAGGTTACACGGATTTCTGGAATTGATCAAAGGAGATTATGATATGGAACACCGCCTGTTCCTGACGAAAGCCATCGGTATTCACGCCGATGCCGGAACGCAGGGTTTAATTGCATATTTTAAGAGCGAGAAGGATGCTCACCGTTAATGCGGTGGGCATTTTCTTTTATAAAAAATAACAAATATAACTTTTGTTATATTCAGAAAACAAGTAGGAGGATTAGTTATGAACAAAAACGTGAACTACGGAAACTGGGTACCTGAAAAAATGTTGGCGCTGTGCTATGTCGCTGCTGCCGTACTCGGCATTGCCGCCTATGTGACCGGACCGGTGCTGCATCTTGCCATTCCGACATGGATCCTGGGCATTCTTGCCGCGATTTGCCTGGTCTATGGCATTTACATGCACATCTGTCATGAATTGTTTGCCTTCGGCAAAGGCAACATGATGGCAAAAGTCCATCAGCATCTCGTAGATCATCTGGAATGGGACGGCGAAGGCACTCTGCTCGACATCGGATGTGGTGCGGCTGCCCTGACGATCCGCTGCGCCAAGGCTTTCCCCAAGGCAAAACTCGTCGGTATGGACTACTGGGGTGCCGAGTGGAACTATGCCAAAGAGCAATGTGAAGCCAATGCGAAAGCGGAGGGTGTTGCCGACCGGATCACCTTCCACAAAGGAGATGCCGCCCATCTGGAAGATCCGGATGAGACCTTCGATGCCACTGTCAGCAACTTTGTCTTCCACGAAGTCCGTTCCGCCAAGGATAAACGGGATGTGGTCAGAGAAGCTCTGCGCATAGTCAAAAAGGGCGGTGCCTTCTCCTTTCAGGACATGTTCTCCCAGAAAGCACTCTACGGTGACATGGAAGAATTTGTCGAAGAATTGAAAAAAGAAGGAATCACAGAAATTCACTACATCGGCAATCTTGAGAAGAAACTGGATTTTATCCCGGGATATGCCGCTGCTCCCTGGATGATCTCCGGCATGGGAATCCTATACGGGCGGAAATAATCACGAAAATCAAAAATGTTTTTGTATAGTTTTTCACGAAATCCAAAAATGTTTTCACGTGGTTTTTCACGAAAATCAAAAATGTTTTTATATAAAACCATCCCGGACACTGTGTCTGTCTCACAAGCACAGTGTCCGGGATGTCAAATTTCTTCTTATATGTCCACCCTATAATGTAATATTGATCACCGGCACAGGCGCCGCCGGTACGCCTACGCCGACAGCATCTGCGGAAAATGAAGTCCCTGTCATGCCGGAGGAAACCGCTCCTGCATTCCCGGTGGGAATGACCACGTTGTCTTTCATTTTCTCCAGGTGGTTGAAAACTGCTTTCAAGTACTCCGCATCGGCTTTGACGATGTCTTTCATCTCTTTATTGCGGTGTTTGATTTTCATCATCTTGAGGTCTGCGGGATCCATCTCCCTGTCCACCGAGACCGTAGTATCCGATAAGCCGTCCAGTCCTATCTCTTCCATCAGGTCACGTAAGCTGTCAGACATTTCCTGCATCATCTCCGAGGTGAAATCGCTCATTTCCGACATAAAGTCTCCTGCCTGTGCATAGAATTCATCCATGCCGAGATCAACATAATCGGATATATCATAGCTGTCCCCGGCATACTCATACGCAGAGAAATCCCCGGACACTTCATTCGCGGAATCTTCCGCAGACATCTCTTCTGCATTCCGCGCGTTTTCAGCTTCTGCGTCTGGCACATCCTTCGTTTCTTCTTCGCTGATCCGGTCTCCCTGACAGATTCCGCCGGCAGCCTTCATCATTTCCTCTTCTTCGAGATGTTTTGCTTTCTTCTTCGCCACACGTTCCATAGCCTGTGCATGAGCGATTGCTGCGTCGATCTCTTCACTGTCGCTGTCACTGTCACTGTTCTGCTTCTGCCGTTTCAGGCGCATGATCTCTCTTCTAGCCTGCCCGGCTGCCTGCTTTGCCGCCTGGGAAGTCTTACTCCGCAGTATCTTCGACGAGATATTTTTGAACTGGTACTTCAATTTTTTCAGCGCCAGCGTCGTATTTTTTGTCTGCTGCCTCTGATCGCGCAGCGATTCACTGTAACTTAAAGTACTCGTCACAATAGAATCCTGTCCCCAACTGTTCGCTGCCTGCGTCTGCGTGCTTTGACTGTTTCTGGACAGCATTCTACGAATATCGGTAACAGAACTTTTATTTTTTGCTCCGAAGATACTGTTCTGCTTGTTCTGCGTCTTCCTTCCTCCGGAAAATGTCTGCGGCAAACCGGTATTACCGCACCCGTAAACACCTCCGGACTTCCCCATAGAAATCATACAACCTCACCCTACCCTCTGAAGTCAAAGTTCTGGCCGACCTGCCGTTCACTTGCAGTCTGCACACTGTCACTCCGCTGATTAAAATTGTAGGTTTCTATCTTAGACAACAGTTCTTCTATGGAACCGGCGCTGATTGTCACCGTATCCTCTGTGCCGGTTTCCTCCTTGTTGTCTGCTATCTTATCCGACTTCTTGTCTTTTAGCCGTTCTTCCTTTTCTTTCTTAGCAGCCTTCTTCTCCGCAGCTTTTTTCTCTGCTCTCTTCTGCTCGCCTTTTTTCTCGATTCTCGCCTTCTGGTCTGCGCTTGACTTCTTCAGCACTGCAAAAAATGACAGTGTTCCTCCATCATTTACCTGCATTCCAAAGCCCTTGACCTGCGCACCGGAACTCTGCAGGCTGGTCTTTAACTGCTGTATCTGTGCAGCGGCACCGCTCAGGATTCCCTCATACTGTTTGCGGAATTTCTCGTCTGTTGCCATCTGTTCGATCTTGTCCTCATCAATGAGAACAACCGTCTTATAGCCATTGGCATATTTTGCAGCATTGGCTTTTGCATTCTCCTTCTGATCTCTGCTGACCAGAATAAAATCATAATTTCCGTACCTCTTCTTCAGCTGCTCATAGTATTTCGCAGCCTTCTCCGACAGCTCCGGCTGACCGATGGTTCTGCCGTAATCCTCAGTCTTTCCCCTGGTCTGTGCCGTTTCGGACGTCTTTCCCGTACCTGTTGTGCCGGCTGTCTTATCCGGCGTTCCGAATACCTCAGGCTTCTTCGTCTTCGTACTCTTGCTGTAATCACTCTGCGCAGCATACGCACCTACGCTGCCGGTTGCTCCGATTCCCGCCATAATTATTTCCTCCTTGAAAATAAATGCCAAATCCGTTTGTTTACCTAGTTCCTCTATTGAGAATATCGGACAACTTCTCCGACTTTTTTATACACACCAAAAGGAAACATGCAAAAATGTGCAAAAAAACCGCCTTTCTGCGCCTTTGTGGATCAGAAAAACGTTTTTCCTGTAAACTTTATCCTAAATTACTATTGATTCAAATGGTTGATCGTAACATGCAGCTCTCCCAACAGCTTCTTAATGTCCGCACTGGAGGTCGCCATATCTCTTGCTAACTTCTGTACTTCCGTTGCCACCACGGCAAAGCCCTTGCCCTGATCTCCGGCTCTTGCAGCCTCAATCGAAGCATTCAGTGCCAGAATCTGCTGTCTCTTGCTGTAGCCATCGATTTCCTTGGTCTTGTCCGTTGCTTCCTCGATCTGTTCCGCAGCTTTCGTAATGCCACCCTTTAGCTCACCTACCAGATTCTCGTTTTTCCTGTTGACGTAGCTGGCTCTTACGAACATGTTGATCACATCTCCCAGCAGATTTGCCGAAGCGTCGATCTGCTCCCTTGTCTTTACATTTACCTTTTTCAAGGCCTTGATATATTTATCCTCATCAATGCCAAGTTCTCTTGCTGTTTTGCGGAAAGCTTCTTCATCCGGGGCTTCCGGAAGAATCTGTCCTCCGATAATTGCACCCACTTTTTCATCGCCTACTTTAATATCGACCGAGAAGTCCATAAGTCCTGCATGGCAGAAGTAAGTTCCGCTGCCTTCGTTGTCACACTTGACACAGCGGCGGTTTCCTTCTTTTGAACCACGTGTATACTTCATGCAGAAATCAGTAAAATTGCTGCCCTCTGTTAAATATTGTCCGTCATTTCCGACAGCAATTGCAGCAAGGCCGGTAGCGTTGGAAAAATTATCCTGAATTTTTTGCAGTTTGGATATGTCCATAAATTCTTTAAGTTCCATAAAAACCATTCCCTTCATTTCATTTCTTTAAAATTTTATATATATTTTACCACAAAAAACACATTTCGGCAAAAAAAAATTCTAACTATAGACTATTTTTTAATTGTGTACTATAATTTGTTTGTTAAATTGTGGAAGAATTGGGGAGAATACCAAGGTGAAATCGAAGAAATCGACAGGAGAACTGTTACATGAAATCGCGACGACGAAACAGGATTTTGAGTCGTTTGCCAATGAAAACAAGGATGAGTTTGACGAGTTTGACAGCAGAGACTATTTGAATCGTCTTTTGGTTACGAAAAATTTACAGCCCACGGATATTATCAGGCGGAGTGGTTTGGAACGCTCTTATGTGTACCATATTATAAATGGTGAGCGGAAAAATCCGTCGCAGGGCAAAGTGATAGCACTCTGCATTGCATTTGAGCTTACTGTGGAGCAGACGCAGAGGCTGCTTCGGTCATGGAAACTGCCGGTTCTGTATCCGCGTAATCAGCGGGACAGCATTATTTTATATGGAATCAGCAGAAAGATGAGCGTTATGGAAATTAATGAGCATTTGCTGAATTTGAATTTTGAATTATTGGAATAAAGGAGAATAAAAAGATGGAGCGATACGAACTTGCAAAAAATCGTATTATGGAACTGGAGACGGAGATTGACGGCGCATTTGGTGATTATATCAGAGAAGCGGCACATTTATTTGTGACGATTTTTCATGTAATGGATGGTACAGAATACGCAAAACAGCGAAAAGAATGGACAGACAATCTTTACGAAGAAATAGCGGGGGATAATTATGAAACTTCGTACGCAAATCCGGCATATTGTGTTAAGAAATTCGGCGAAAAGACCGGACAGTATTTGTGCTGGTTTTATGCCAGATTCCGTGACAGTATTGTAGCGGCGTTTGAAGAGGACGAAGAAGAAGTAACAAGATGCATGGAGTTGTTTTTGCAGGTTGTTTCTGTATTATCTTTGGAGGAGGAAACCGAGCGCTACCTGAAAGAGACAATTTACTACGATGTTCATGATTATGCAGAGGACCGCATTGAGAAAAACATTCATGATTTGCTTTGCCCGGAGGAAACTCTGATTTACAATATTGTGATGAAGAGTGATTTTTCAAATACCGATTATTTGTACCGCTATGGGGAATACATTACGGAGAATGAAATTCGGATGGCGGAGTTCTTAGGGAAAATGCCAATCGAAAAACTTTTAGCCATGGCGTCTACTTATACGGAAGGCTATCGCAAGGGCTTTGAAATTGCGGGGATTGATTTGACGAAGAAAAAGACCGTGCAGATTCGTTATCACATTGGTTTTGAGCCAATGGTAAGACAGGCGGTTTTACAGTTTGAGAAAATGGGATTAAAGCCGGTATTTACAAGAAAGACAAATACGCAGGCTGTTGGTGTTGTCAGCACATCGCCGAATAAACAGTATCAGTATGATCATCGTTTTGACGATGCTTTATATCTGAATCATGCACTGGTGCAGGAAAGATTAAAAATCTCTGAGAAAGTATTTGAATCGTATCGGGAAGAGGCTTCTTTGTATGCCGGACCGGCAGTGATTGAAGTGTTTGGGGAGAAATTATTTTCTCCGAAAGTGAAAAAGGAAAGTCCGGCGTATAAAAAAGAGCAGGAGGAGCTTTCGGTTTCTTACCGCAGAGATTATTCTTTGCTCCAAAACCGGTATATTCC
>ERZ780168.3252-NODE-3252-length-12979-cov-7.619545_pt1 | contig 12979 bp, 20 predicted proteins | sample MGYA00510981_ERZ780168 | MGnify/ENA primary metagenome ERZ780168 (study PRJEB29588, sample SAMEA2158769) | human gut metagenome | biome: human gut; feature: human-associated habitat; material: faeces | place: Denmark | collected 2008/2010 ...
ATTTCTATAAAGTCTATGAACGCTGGTGTCTGGATAACCTGGAAAAGCCGCTGGCAGCATCAACCTTTATCCACCATCTAAAAGATAATCAGAAAAGTCTGGGCATCGTTTATGATGATAAGTGCATCGGCACAAATCGGGGCTTTCACAATGTAGACGTTGACCTGTTTTTACCCATTGATGTTCCCAGTCCGTGGGATTAAAAAATAGAATCAACTTGAAAAAGCCCTGCTCAGCCTGCTCACAGTGCACAAAAGGTACAGGATGAGCAGAGTGAGCAGGCAATTTTGAACTTACATCAAAAATAAAACATGGAGGTTTTGCTTATGAACAAATCTCGGCCTGTTGCGACCGAAACTGTGAAATCTTTGGATTATACGAAAAATATCTTGCAGACCATTCCGAATAACGATACAATGGAAGTGGTCACTCAAACCAATGCCGTCAAGTCTCCGACTGACAGCCTGAAAGCCACAACACTGGTGTACACGGTGGAGGAAATTGCGCAGATGCTGTCCATCAGCCTGCGCTCTGCCTACAATCTGTGCAACAGCACCACCGAGTTCCGTGTTCTTCGGGTCGGCGGAAGCATCCGCATCCCGAAAGACAGTTTCGATGCGTGGCTCCGGGCAGCTTGAAAAAGGAGATAACGTATGGCATATATTACGAAACGCGGCAGCTCCTATGGTGTCCGCTATACTTACCAAGACGAGCAGGGTAAAAACTGCAACAAATGGGAAAGTTTTTCCACGAAAGAGGAGGCAACGAACCGAAAGAAACAGATCGAGCATGAACTGGCGGCCGGAACCTTTCTGATTCCGTCCACCATCACCGTCAAAGAGTTTTTGATGGAGTGGCTTCCCAAGCAATGCAACAAGCACAAGTGGGCACCCTGCACCTATCAATCCAATCTGGGAACCGTCCAGAACCTCATTATTCCGTATATCGGCGATATGCAGATGCAAAAGCTCAAGCCTTACCATCTGGAAGACCTGTATTCTACCCTCAGCAAAACGCCCTGCGGCCAGTATTATGAGGGCAAAAAGCAAGTGCTTTCGGAAAAACAACAGCAGCGGTTTCTCTCCGGCACGACCATCCACGAGGTACACCGCCTGCTGCGGACAGCGTTCCAGTATGCGGTGGAGTGGGGCATCCTCGTCAAAAGCCCCGTTCCGGTGGACAGCCCCAAGAAATCGATTCAGGAGCGCGCCATCTGGGACGCGGACGAGATGTGGGCCGCACTTGCCAGCATGGAGGACCCGATTCTGCATCTGGCAGTCCATCTTACGCTGGTGGGCGCACTGCGTGAGGGCGAAGTCGCTGGTCTGACCCCGGAAGATCTTGATTTTGAGGGAGCGGACGGCACTTTCCGCATCAACAAGTGTATGCAGCGCGTCCAGAAGGCATCGCTGGCAAAAACGGGCAAGGACTGCATCTTGCAAGAATTTGAAGATAAGCGTGAAGGCAGCACCACAACGCTGGTGCTCAAAAAGACCAAAACAGCATCTTCCAACCGAACCATTTTCATGACAGCCGTGCTGAAAGAGGAATTGAAGCACTGGCTAAAGCGTCTGGAAATGGACGAAGCTGTTGACCCGGAACGCTACCGCAACAGTGGGATGCTCCTGCGCCTGCCCAACGGTTTGGCGGTAGAGCCGATCCTCATCCGCAAGAAGTTCATCAAGTGGCATGACGAACACCCGGAGTTCACCCGCATCGTGCTTCACGGCCTGCGGCATTCCAGTGCCACCTACCAGCTGATGATCTCCGGCGGCGATGTGAAAGCGGTACAGGGCACAACGGGCCATGCCAGCGCTAATCTTCTGGTCAACACCTATGCACACATCCAGCAGGATTCCCGCAAAAAGCTGGGCAAAAAGTTCGAGGAAGGCTTCTACAAGCCGGGAGCAACACTTGTGCAGGCTGCCCCGGTTGAAGCAGAGCCGACCATCTCCGTGTCGGCTCTGCTGGAGCTTCTGAAGGACGCAGACTCTGCCGTAAAAGCGCAGCTCCGCCTGGCTCTGCTGACCTGAATTGCAAAAAATAGCACGAATTGCAGAGTAATTCACGGACTTACTCCATCTGACACGAAAAATGCGGACCGTGCAAAAACCGTGCAGAGACCGTGCAAATGGCGTATAAAAAGAAAATCCCACGAGGAATCTTACGATTCTTCGTGGGATTTTGGTGCGCTCGAGGGAACTCGAATCCCTGGCCCTCTGATTAAAAGAGAGGCTTGATATGTCTTTCCATATCTATTTGTGTGCGATTTTATACAGATAATTCGTTGCTTTTACGTTTTCTTGTTGAGATTCATTTTGTCGAGTTACACCTCGTTGTCGCATTTTTGTCGCACTTTCTTTTGACGGAGCGAGCGGATGTGACGTTGCATATTTTACCCTGCAGTATCGCCCGAACAGCATCATAATTTCGCCGGTTGAAAACATTGTGGAAAGATGTTGAAAACATACTCTTTCGGGCAATTTCCCTGTTCTGGGGAGAACAAACTACTAACTCTCTGCTCTAAAATCAAGGGCGGAGAGCTTTTTATTTGTTTACCAGCAGTTTGCTGCACTGCTTTCTCAATTTCACATTAGAAGCCATGTTGAAGTAAATACTTTGCATATTGTTGCATTCCATAATTCGAAAGATACTGCAATAAATATTCACGCGGCGGCCAATTGGACATATACGGCTTCTGGTCCGGCCCCATATAAAGCCCACCACCAGGACCAGTATAAAGCCCACCGCCTGGACCAGTATAAAGCCCACCACCAGGACCTCTATAAAGTCCACCACCTGGGCCAGTATAGAGCCCACCTCCGGGGCCGGTATAGAGTCCGCCACCAGGACCTCTATAAGCACCACCACCCGGACCAGTGTAGAGTCCACCACCTGGGCCAGTATAGAGCCCGCCTCCCGGGCCTCTGTATCTATTTCTAGGCCACATATTGTACCTCCAAAACTCAACTATTTATCAGTAATTATGGGAGAAAAATTGGTTACAAGTTCAGACACAAGTATAGGATACTTTAATTCAAAAAGTCGCAGATATTTGCTTATTAATAAAGAAAATTGTGAAGATATTTTGTTTGAAAGGATTTTGCTCCATTCAGGAGGAGAGTATCTCATAATATTACACAATGCACTGATAATCAAAAAATGAAGACATAATTCAGGAAGAACCATTCCCTCAATAGGCGATTCTATATACCAAAGCTGTCCTCTCAAATCATGGTAAACGCACGGCATAATGGTCGAGATTTCTTCCGATGGAACAGAAAATTGATAACTGCCTTGATTTTCAGAAATATTAGTGACATGAAAAGCCTTTTCGAGCTTTTCTTTATCTGGTTTGTTTATACCATCTCCAATATAAAAGTTATAAGTTGCTTTCGAATTGACGATTCCAGCATCTACACTTAATTTGTGTACTAGATGATGACTTGTATCGACTTGTGTATAGTACCCGTTCAACTCAGGTACCATTGATAAAAGAGCCATCAAAGATATACTTATACTATTTCTTTGAATCATATCAATTGATGGAAGAAGCGAATATTTTATGTTTATACTATCATTACGAATTTGAGCTGTAGATAACGCACATAAAAGATCTAAGAATGTGCCGCTTGGAATATCTCCTCCAAATTCAATTGCTCCTGATGAATGATTATAAGTATGTCCATGCGATCCTTTTAATGTTCTTATAGATTTGTGGAGTGGCGAATTGATAACGATTATTGCGTAAGCGTATGCGCAGGCTGCATAAAATTCTATTAGAGGTTTTGCTATCGTATCCGCACATGCGCCAGCATGAAATAAACTCCTACCCTGTTTAATACAATCCATCAGGCAAATCGCTTCAGTTGTATTAAGGCCATCTTTTACTTTATGTTTTTTGGTTTTATATACCTCCTTAATGTAATTCTCGTTTTCCAGAGAAGCCAATAAATCTAGTACTGCATCTTTCTGTATTAATAAGTCTATTGGAAGCCGCTCAGGGAGTCTAGTGCTCATCAGTCTAGAATTAACTTCATTAACTAGTTTTATATAAGAGCGATTTAAATTCGAAAGTTCTGGCCCGTCATGTTGAACAACATAGTCGTCCATTGATTTATATTTGCCTTTATCTTCCGCAGACAGAGATTTATATTTTTCACTGAGATCGTCAAATTTTTTAATATCAAATGGCTCAAACAATTTAGAACTGGTTTTACATGCTGTGGCAGAAGCATTCCATTGAGAAACCATTTTTTACCTCACAAGTTAAATGTTCCGAATAGTAATTGTGTTTTGCAAAAATCTTTAAAATTTTATGTTTGGCAATGGCATAAGGTGTTATTTAATTTTTTTTTAGACATGGGGAAATAGAATAACTGGACTACTGGGGGATTACAACGACAGAGAACATATTTTTAACTACCCCCGAGAGCCTGGTCTTGTTCTATGCGACGGCGCACCGCTTCCAGCATATACTCCGTCAAGCTTTGACCTGCTTTTTCCGCAGCCTGCTGAATTGCTTCCTTGTTCACATCACTATCAATCCGAATATCAAGCACAATGCGCTGATATGTTTTATCGTTAAACTTCCGTTTGCTAGCTGTGCTCGTCTTTCCGCCCATAATCGCACCAACTTTCTCTTAACTATTATAGGTATTATATCATGTCTCTGCTATTTGTCCATCTCGTACGAGTATGCATTTTGCATAGAAATGCTGATTTATTCTTGTATATTATTCCGTCTTGCATACTCGTACGAGTAGTGGTACACTTATGCCATCGGGAACACACATTCCCCAACAACACACAGACAGAGAGGTAAAACACATGAGCATCGATACTTTACTCACCCTTGTAGAGCAGTACAAGGAAGCCGCCCAGCTGATTGAGGCAGCACAGACCGAACAAGAAACGCTCAAAGCCCAAATCAAGGAAGCACTTGCAGAGCGCTCCACCAGCTACTTGGAAATTGGCTGTCACAAGGTCCGACTGTCCGTTTTTTCCAGCACACGACTGGACAGCAAAGCCATCAAGACGGTGGCCCCGGACTTGTACGCCCAATACAGCAAGACGGTCACAGGCCAGCGCTTGACCATCAACTAAGAAAAGCCCCATACAGCGCCCACCGACCAAAGTTTGCACTGTACAGAGCCTCAACACCCGCCGGGGCGGGATGCATCTTTAGTATACCTGTCCCGGCTTTTTTTATCAAGAGAAAGGTTGTTCACCATGAAAAGCACCATCAAGACCAGCCGCACCGCAGGCCAGCTCGAAAAAATGTTCCGGGAACTTAACAAGCACTATTACAATGGCGAATTGCCGGAGCCCATCATCACGCTGAAAAAGACGCCCTCTGCCTATGGTCACATCACCACCGTCAAGACTTGGACAGTCACCACCGAACAGGGCACAGAGCAGCGGTACGAGATCAATATTTCCACCGCGACACTGGACCGCCCCATTGAGAACACCACGGCCACCCTGCTGCACGAGATGGCGCACCTCTACAATCTGGTTCATGGTATCCGCGATACATCCAGCCAGAGCGGAGCCTATCACAACAAGCGCTTTAAGGCCACCGCAGAGGCCCACGGCTTAGTCATTGACCATCATGAGAAGTATGGCTGGACCATTACGAGCCCCTCCGAGGAACTGCTAGACTTCATCATCTTCATGGGCTGGCAGGATATCCAGATGACGGAGGGCCTGACGTGGGCAGATATGTGCGGCACTGGTACAGCCAGCAAGGGACCGGGCAGCAGCCAGACAGGAGCCCCAAAGCCACCCAAGGCCAAGAGCAGCACCCGGCGGTGGGTATGCCCGAAGTGCGGGACTATCATCCGCAGCACCAAGGAAGTACGGGTCATCTGTGCGGACTGTATGGAGCTGTTCGTAAAGGCTGACTAAGCCCCCAAGAGACAGAGAGGCAAGGGACGAGTGAGAGTAGTCCATTTTGTGAGTGCACATACAAAGAAAGGGGATACCATGGAAACCATCAGTACCAGAATCGTATCACTGCGCAAGGATGCAGGCTTGTCACAGCAGCAGTTAGCCGATGACCTCAATCTATCCCGCCGGGCTGTTAGCCTGTGGGAGACTGGCCGGAGAACACCTGATTTGCAGTCCGCTTCACTTTTGGCTGACTACTTCCATACCACGCTGGACCATCTGGTCAAAGGGGAGCACAGTTGAAAAGTAGAGTGTGCCCTATTTTACAGTCCGAACAACCATCAAAAAGTTATAATTTAGGGTCGGTTTTGGAATTGTTTTCAATCATTTCTGGCATCTCTGACCCTATTTTTCATATCAGCCAGTGAGGTACATCTTATGAAAGTCGCATACGTCCGCGTCAGCACTGAAGAACAGAACGAGGCGCGCCAGATCGAGGCACTCCGCGCCCACAGCATCGAAAAGTGGTTCACCGAAAAGATCAGCGGCAAGAGCATGGACAGGCCCCAACTGCAAGCGATGCTCGACTATGTGCGGGAAGGTGATACGGTCTATATCCACGACTTCAGCCGTCTTGCACGCAGCACCAAAGACCTGTTGGAGATCGTGGAGCGGTTACAGGCAAAGGGCGTACATCTGGTCAGTAACAAGGAGAAGCTGGACACCGGAACCCCTACCGGAAAGCTGATGTTGACTATGATCGCCGCCATCAACGAATTTGAACGCCAAAATCTGCTCGACCGCCAGCGGGAAGGGATCGCCATTGCCAAACGGAACGGTGTGTACAAGGGGAGAAAGAAGGTTGCTATACCTGATAATTTTCCCGCTCTGTATGCCCGCTATACCCGCCGGGAACTGAACAAAGGGCAACTGGCTGAAGCACTGCACATCACGCGCCCGACGTTGGAACGGATGATACAGGAGCATTTATCAGTAAAAAATCCCGAAAATTCTTAAAAGTGCAATTACAAATCCGATTAGTGGGACATCAAGTGTGATATTCTTCAATCAGACCAAAGAGACACACAACAATATAGGAGGATTTACCATGAGCCGCAAATGTGACCATGATTGGTTTGACCACTACATGATGTACAGCATGATGAACAATACCGGCAATGCGGGTGGCGGAGGCAATGACTGGGGCTGCCTCATGATAATCCTTGCGTGCATTCTCTGGATTCCTGCTTTCGGCCTCTTTATGCTGCTGATGAATGCTATCGGAAACGGTATTTTAGGACTTTTCAGCTACGTAGTCAGTCTGATTGGTGGGTGACACATGAGTACATCCTCAAACAGGTATCGCCCTACACTGGCGAGCCACATGTCCTCTATCAGAAAGAGTTTGAATCCAGCGAACATGCCGAAATGTACCTTAAGCCGCTGTTGGAAAAAATACAGGCCGTCACCCCCTACCTTGCCTTATGTTATCGAAGAGGTCTGAGCTGCCACACAAAAAGCCCCGCCTCTTCTCAGAAGCAGAGCCTACATATCTTTCAATGATTCTCTCTTAATCGGTCTGCCAACTGGGCCAGCAAAGCAATATCGCTTTCATTCAGCCCAGTTACATTGACCATCTCTAGCCGCTCAACACCTAATAGATAATCCGTTGAGACAGAAAATAACTTTGCTAAATCAACTAGACAGGCAGGCGACGGCATGGAGAGTCCCTGTTCCCATGAGTTGACACCATTGCGCGTAATACTCAGCCGCCGGGCAAGTTCTGCCTGTGTCCAGCCTCGCGCCTCTCGCAGTGCCTTGACTCGTTCTGCGGTCATCTTCATCGCCCATCGCCTCCTATTGTCCAGTATAGGTTACGATGCTGATTTATCATTATCATTTTAGGCTCTATTGCTTGACATTCTGGCAGAGGCGTGGTAACTTCAAGCTAGAGAATTTGTTGACTTATCAAATATTGTCGTCGTTCAATTATATAATCAGGAGGTTTTACTATGAGTGGAGCTGTATCGTTCGTTTTGGGTTTGCTGGGGCTGGGTGCGTCTGGCGCGGTGAGTGCTGGGCAGAGTATGAGTCGAAAGAAAGCCGATTATGAGTTCGGTGAAGCATACGGATATCATGGAACACCAGATGTTCTTCAGATGCGTGAGCGCGTTCGTAAAGAATGGTGGAGCATCTGCGGCAAGACCTACAACGCATGTGAGCGACCTGCATCGAGTTACGGCACGCCCGGCAAGACACCATGGTGCTATCTGAAAAAGCGCTGGTTCATTGACCATCTGAACAAAAAAGGCATTCCTTATGATGATTTGGTCGTAGACGATGTTACCGGCGTTACCTTCTACGAACGGCAAAAACAAACGTCAAGGGAGTATATGAGAAAGCTGCGGTGAGAGGTTTCTTATATCATGGCCAACAAGAAATACCCTCCATCAGAAAGCCGCGCAGCTAGTAAGCATGTTTTGGTCTACCCGAATTGGATGTCTGCGCAGCGATATCACGAATATCAAGAATCACGAGCACATGCAGCGAGAGTCGAGCATGACAAATTAAAACAGGAAGCCGATCGGCACAATGCCTTTGTCGAAAATGCAAAAAAGCATGGCATTCCCATTGTCAAAAAGAAAAAGTGAGAAAATCGTGAGGCAAAGTTTTGGCGGTGTATCATATCGGAGGTCAAATGGGACGCGAACAACACTATGTGGGGCTCCACTATCGAACTAAATTTCAAATTGGAGCTACCAATGTAACCTATGGTGAAGACGATTATTTCGATGGCTCAGATCAAAAATTTCAATTTAGTCATCCTCGAACGTCAATCAAAGACGAGCTTTCCCCTGTACAACTTCCCTTGAAGATTCAAAAACAGAAAAAACTCACCCGGTATTGCATCGATCATCCAACGTATGCCCTACAATGCTATGCCTTTCATATTGAGGATTCCATTGAATACGGCTGGTATTGTCCACGCTGTAAAAAATATTTTATAGTCAAATCTGAAAACGGTGACAAAGTTTCAACTATTTTAAAACGGCATCATTATAAAGTTGAAAAAATCTGGTGATTCATCGTCGTTGTCTTCAGCCATCTTGATATTGCAAAAGCCCTGTTGCTCGTAGTGAGTAGCAGGGCTTTTCTTTATGCGTGCTTCTGTTCACGAATACGGATAATACCCTCCAATGCGTCCGCTGCTGCTGCGTCTGCGCTCTGGATGGCGGAGGCATAGATGTTCAGCGTTGTGGAGGTCTGTGCATGGCCCAAGCGGCCAGAAACCGTCGTAATAGGGGCATGGGCGGCAATCAGCAGGCTGGCATTGGTGTGACGCAAACTGTGAAAATGCACCGCCGGGAGGTCATGAGCGGCTAAGAAGCCCGGAAACCACGATGTTACCGTCTTGGGGTCGATGGGCTCACCGTTCCATTTGGTGAAGAGCAGGTCGTTCTCCACTGTTTTTCCGTCTTCTACTGTAATGCGCCGTGTCCATGTAGAGCCGACTTTCAGACGTTCCGCCTTTTGATGCAAGCTGTATTCTGTCAGCAGGGCAACACAGTCCGCTCCAATCTTGAGACTGCGCTTGGAACGTTTAGTCTTTGGTGGGTTGAAAACGGTTCCAGAGCCCGGTATGTATTGCAGGGTTCGGTTGATGGAGATCGTTCCACGCTCCAAATCCACATCGGACCACCGCAAACCGCAGATTTCGCCCCGCCGGGCACCTGTTAGCAATGCCAACTGAACGATCATGCTAAACTGTGCAGGGGCGTCTGCCAGAGCCGCAAGCAGTTTTGCAATGTCATCCTCATTCAGCATCTGCACGTCAATCTCCGCTGCTTTTGGGTGCTCTGCGCGGGTGCATGGGTTCTCTGCAATCAGACCCCATTGAACGCTCTTCTTGAACACACTGGACAGCATGGCATGGTAATGCAGGACGCTGTTTCCACTGAGCTTACCATTTTCCTTCCGATGCTCTGTAAAAGCTTTAGAGCACGCCAACCCTGCCGCAGTGGATACCTTTTCTGCCGTCGTCTTACTGACCCCCTTGCCCTGATAGACCAGTCTCATCGTATCTTGACCAATCTGAGCTTTCTGCGCCATGGCTCCACGCTCCCCACGAGGCAACAGCTTGAGAAGCGCCGGGGTTGCCGTGAATGTGCTGTCCTGACGCACGCCCTGCTCTTCAAGGTTGTTGTAGAACGCCATCAGGTGCGCAGGCTTGATGTCACAGACTTTCAGGTGCCCCAGCCCGGCGGTGATTCTGGCGCGCATCTTCTTATAATCGTACAGGGTCTTGGCTTTCAACTGCTTCTCGGCGTACTCTGTAAACCAACGGTCAATCAGGTCATCCAGCAGCATTTCGGAGTCAAGCACCAGCCCGTTGCGCACTTCTTTCTCAAACTGGTCGGCCTGCTCCTGTACCCAGCGTTCCGTCTTCCGCACCGTCAGCCCGGCGGGAGGGGTCACGGTTCTGCACTTTGTGATGACCTTTCCAGCCTGTGTCCGCCCGCTGTACGCTCGAATCAGGTAGGACGTTGTGCCATCTTTTTTCGTTTTCTTGGTAACCTGCGCCATAACGATCACACCTTTTTATAGTCAGGAATTTTGGAGAGCTCCTGAATGTGGCGGAGAGCAGCTTTACAACCGGTAGAGTTCATGCTCATCAAAAGATGGACAATGCTATCAGCAATTTGATTTTCGCCTACCTCTTGATAGTCATCGGCTAACGAAATTTCTGCTATAGATTCCTCAGGGAGGTCATCCAGTCCGATTTCTTTCAGGATGCTTTCTTCCTTTACATGATAATTTTCTGCCAGCTCCTTCGCTAGCTCAAGAGCCCATGCTCTTCTTCTGGCTGGAGTGGCAATTCCACCATACTCCCTCAGCTCTCTGACCTTGACTTCCATCCGCTCCTTGAGCTTTACCAACGCAAAGCCAACACGCTCTGCGTCAGTTCCGAACAAATCAAAGTAATCTTGCTTTTCAGTCTCGCTCATCAGCTCAACAATATCAATATCCAGGGCTTTGGCGAGTTTCTGTCGGGTTTCAAACCGCGGATTTCTGATTCCATTCTCCCACTGGGCAATGCTTACATCCGAAACCTCTAATCGCTCGCCCAGTTCCTTTTGGGTCAAGCCTTTTTTCTTTCGTGCGTCTCGAATCAGTTCTCCAATGGTCATCTGATTCACCCCTTTCCTTTATATATAGTATAGCACACTGCCTCTCAAAAGTCAAAGCAATTTTAAGTGGTTTCCGAAGCAATACTTTTGTGAATTCACAAATAATTTTTGATTTTTAACCGTATACCCCTTGAAATTCTAAAAAATCCGAGTATAATCAAAGCATAAGTTAGGAGGCGACAGCCGATGCTAAGGTTTTTGGAGCCGCTTACTTCTGGAGGGCTGTGCGTGCTACGGATTCTCTCATCCCGGGGCAGTAATATCGCTCTGCTGATGATGGCTAAGCGCTTGCGACCTCCATATCTTGTCCCCACACCACCGACATTTTCTGCCGATGGTTCCGTCATCCATCTTTATTAAGTTTTGGTAGGAGGTTTGTTATGACTACCAATGTTATCTATCCGAAAATGGCAACCGTAAAGGATGCCGCCAACCAGTTCAGTGTATCGAGCGCCTTTGTCCGTAAGCTTTGCCGGGAGGGACGTATCCGCTACACTGCTATATCATCCAGAAAATGGCTGGTCAATCTGGACAGCCTCGCCCGATTCTTTGAACAGGGGGAGCCCACGCCCGAACCGTCCAAAATCACCAACGGCATCCGCGCGGTTGCCGCCAACTACTAAAGGAGGTGCCATCATGGCGTATACTTATATTCATATCGTAGAGAACTATTTTGTGAAGCCCAGCAGAGGCGGTTATGTTCTCGGAACGCTTCAGACCAAAAAGGGTGGCCGTCGTTCTCTTATGAACGGTATTACTTATGGTTCGCTCACCGAGGCCATGGAAGCTGCCGTCCGCAACGTGATTCATGATTGCGTTGTTTCGCGGGAAGTCAAGAACCTACAGGAGATTCTGGCAAAGGCACAGCTCCTCAAAGAGGAAATTTCTGCCAACGTGCAAATTCTCAATGCCCATTTCCCGCCGAAGATTCTCCCCAAGGCTGCGATCTCACCAACGGAGCTACCTGTCACCCCATCAGGAAAGGAGGTCTAAATGGCGAAAAGTCAAAGTTCCAAACCACTGAAGCGATGGCTGACGGCATCCTCTGATTGCAGGGAGAAGCGTTTTGTCCAGATTGGCAACACACTCCTGTTCGATAAGAAATTCACCTCTTTGAGCGTTGGAGCACGATATCTGTACATTCTGGCCGCAAATGAAGCAGCTGGAAGTCGTGATTTTCAATTTCCCGCGCTCAAGATGAAAGCCCTTGGAATCAAGGAGCGAACCGCCCGCAAATACATCAAGGAGCTTATAGATGCTGGCTTTGTTGAGCTGGTCCGATCTGGACGAAACACACGAACGCCTAACGACTATCGCTTCTCTTTTTATTGGTTAGGGACACCCTAACCGAACCAATATAGATGGCAATATGTTGTATATAAGTGCGGATTCTGCACAGTATTCCTAATTTTAGAATTGACGTATTATCGTAAAACCGCAGTGCAAAATTTGCCGCATAAGCTCGGTCAGGGACGATTTTAACCATGCAAATTCAGCGTGCGTAAGCGATTTACGAGTGCCGATTTTACACCGCCAAAATGTTGTCGCCTACGACTCTTCCGATTGGTCGAGATTTCAGAGCGCTCCATCTTGTAGTTCAGGGTGGTAGCGCTCTTTTTATGTTCGCTTGAAAAATTTTTACTGCTGTTGCCCAGACTCCGCTTGTACCATTTGTGAGTTCACATCAAAAATGGTTAGCGGACGCTCGCCCCGGCGAACAAGGCGGTTACTCCTGAAAAATTTCAGATTTGTCGCGTTTTTGTCGCATTTTTCGGCCTGATTTTGGCATACAAAAACAGAAAAACCCACGATTCACACCGCATTCTCAACGGTAAATCGTGGGTTTTCTTTGGTGCGCTCGAGGGAACTCGAATCCCTGGCCCTCTGATTAAAAGAAT
>ERZ780168.3253-NODE-3253-length-12969-cov-15.438904_pt1 | contig 12969 bp, 11 predicted proteins | sample MGYA00510981_ERZ780168 | MGnify/ENA primary metagenome ERZ780168 (study PRJEB29588, sample SAMEA2158769) | human gut metagenome | biome: human gut; feature: human-associated habitat; material: faeces | place: Denmark | collected 2008/2010 ...
ATGAAGGAAGCCTCACGACCGAAGAGTTCCGGTATGCCGTAACGGTTACTCCCGAGCAGGCCGAAGCGGACGGTGAATTGGTATTCCCCCTGCAAATGGTTGCACAGGCCGCGATCATTGGAATCGAAAATGCCGATATAGATGCTGATGGAGGAGTCGCACCTATGAGCGACGACGGGCGTCACACGGGGGATTTAGGAGGCAATGTTTTAAGAGAGGAATACACTCCGTTCGTTGTTCAAGAAAGGATAGGACCGCTGATTCCGGTAAAATGGGGGCAGGGGGCACCGTATAATGTTTGTTGTCCTTTGGTCCATGGACAATCTCCTGTTGCTGGTTGCGGAGCCATTGCTGCCGCACAAGTAATGGTATCGAATTATTGGAATTATGGATACGCTCCGAAATCAATAGGAAAAACTGCGATCGATTGGACTTTGATAAGACGAACCATATTGAGTCCAAAACTTGTATCTTCAGGAATAAATGGAATGCCAAGTCCTGAAGGTTACGCAGTGGCTATGCTAATCGCTGCTGTGGGAATAGATATTGACACTGAATATGGCTTGGAAGAGAGCATGGCATATGCTTATGATTTACAAGGTTTTTTAATCCGTATGCCCTCCAAAAATGTCACTTACGAAACATATAAGAACAGTTGTGTGCGAAATATGTTACATGACCAACAAAAAGCAACCATTATGAGGGGAGTTCATATAGAGAATGGCGAAAAAAAGGCACATTTTTGGAATTTGGATGGATGGCTCTATCGTACAAGATACATAAAAACATATTACCGTAATGGTACTGTTTCTCAAAGAGGACCTTTCGGACAAACTCTTGTCCATTGCAATTTCGGGTGGGAAGGAGTTGCAGACGGATATTATTACGATGGAATATTCGATTTGAGCAAAGGTCCGGTTATGCCGGAAGATTCGGATGCCGGTACTCCAGCTTCTAGATATTACAAAGATTTAAGTATATTTACTTATACGTTAGTATTATGAATATTGGAAAAATAATCTGCCTGTTATTGATAATCCCGTTGTGCTGCGGATGTAACGAACACGAAACATCTTCTGCCCCTTCATTTCGACAATGCTTTATCGAAGTTTATTACAGCGGAGGTTTAGAATTACCAATGCTCCAAACCGGGTATTTTGGAACACAACCTACCGTTCCGCCACAAAATTTACAAACAGGATTTGTCATAACTCCGAATTACTCACACAATAACATGTGTGATTCGTTCTCCGATCCGGAAGAGTTTCTGCGATTAGCAACACGCAACGATGATACGTCATTCAATCAATGGGTTCCGGACCATCTCTGTCTTCGCACCCCTGCTTTTGCTAATAACTTCCGAGAGCTGCATGTTGTGAGTAATGCCGATTGGGACGAAGAGCATCCTGCCGGTAGTCTGCTGGATGATATTCTACTTGTGCGACTTTATTCCTATGCCAATTTTATTCACGAAGGATATCCCGGGAAAAACGACAATACGTTTCTATCCAAAAGGAAGTATTTGTCTGTAATTAAAAAGTTAATGTCGGAGCTGACGCCTGCGGATATGGAAATGATTTACTGTTGTGAAGTCAACGATTTTTCCACTGATACATTATATCCCGTGATTGTTTTCACCAGCGCCCCGACGCTCGAAAAAGAGCATACATTGACACTTCGCTGGACGACCGTCGAGGGCGATGTCAAGACTGCCTCGGTCACCTGCACGCCGGAGGTCGATCCTGCGTTGCAATAAATAGCCGACAGGAACAGCATAATATAAGGTCGAACTTCAATACGGGCTAAAATTCTTGCCGCTCCAGTCCTGTTTCGCAAGAAAGACGCTCTAGACAAACGTTTGATCCATTGCAATTTCGGATGGGGAGGGACAGCCAACGGGTATTATTACTACGGAGCTTTCGATCTGCGCAACGGACCGGAGGCCGGTTATGACGGTGAGGACACGAGTTCGTCCAGCGACAAGTATTACGATATGGAATTGATAGTCACTTACACCAATTGTCCTTAAAAAACGTATGATTATGACACGAAAAAACTTGATATTATTGTTGTTCTCACTCCTGACACTGAACTCCTGCAACAAACATGAAGGTCCGGAGTTGAGGTTTTGCGAGAACTACATCCAAAACTATTGTCAGGGGGATTTGGTATTGCTGTCCCGAAGTCCGGACCGCCCCCCCCCGCAAATCCCGGCAGACCCGCAAACCCCCATACGCAATTTTTGGATAGAATTGACCGATTGCGAGTGGATTTCCCCCGAAAGCGACCCTCAGGAGTTCGAACGCCTGGCGATTCGCAACGGGGACGTCGGTTATAACCGCTGGCTCGAGTTTTGGGAGTACCCCTCTGCTTTTGCCGATAATTTTCAGACAATGCATATTACCAGCAATGCCGACTGGGATGAAGAGCATCCGGCGGGGACATTGCTGGACGATATCCTGTGGGCCGAATTTTGGTCCTACGCCGATTATATCCGTAGCGGATACGAAACAGGGGGCGGCAACAATGTACAGATGCTCGTCGAGGATTTGAAAGCCGACGATATGCAGATGATACGTGACTATGTGATTATCTATTTCACAAAGACCCCGACCATTGATCCCATTCACACGCTCACTGTCGAATGGACCACCGTCGAGGGGGAGGTCAAGACCGCCTCGCTCACTTGCCGGCCGCAGGTCAATGCGAAAGAATAACCTGCGTGCAGTCACGTACGATTTAACAAGATAGAAGAGCCATGAAAAAGAGTTTATTGCTATTGTTGCTGCCGTTTTTATGCGGATGTTCGGAAAAGGAAGAGCCGATCGGAGGACCTGTCATCGGACCTACTTATTTGATAGCCCGTTACGTGGAAGGAGATATGAAGCTGGACTATATTCCCCGGACCGCTGCGACGGACGGCAAATCGAATACGCTTTACATAGACTGGGCCGACACCGAAGAGTATTATAATCCGGATATGGAGAAATACAATCTTGGCCGGCAAGAGTTCTGGACTCCCGAAAACAAGGCGAAATATCTCGAAATCGCAAAAAGAAACGGGGATGAAATCGGTGCGTACGAGGGCGGCACGCCTCCCGGTCTGTATTTCGGCGATCAGATTGCCCTTGCCGATAATTTCACTTCGATGCATATCACGAGCGATGCCGACTGGGATGAGGAGCATCCGGCCGGCAAACCGCTCGACGACCTGTTCCGGGTATCGGTGCGGAGTTGGAAACAGAGGGATGAATACGGGGCCCCGCTTCTTTGCCGCGAGAGGATGGATCGGATCGGGCCGGAACATTTGCAGATGATCCCTTTCAATCCGAAGAATCCGTGGGACGGCCGGAAGAATTTGCGGCCGATCGAAATCGAACCGCTTGCCGAGCCTGCGTCGGAGCAACATCACCGATTGACGCTCACGATGACCACCACCGACGGACGTACAAAATCGACTTCGATCGACTATCCGCCGAAAACGGGACTATAGCCGACCTTATACTGTAGCCCGATCAATCGGACCGGCGGGAACAGGTAACTTCAGGTAATATTAATTGCTGCCGGGGGTTGTCTGTATGGGGAAATTATCTCCGAGGAAACTTGACTGTACCTGTCGCCGGGAACAGCGGCGCAACGTCCGTTGCAAGCAAAATTTCGGGACATGAAACAGAATAATCTGATGTCAAGTCGTATTCAGAGCACGAAGGAAAAGGAGAACGGAAACGATCCTCATACAGGAATCGTTTCCGTTCTTTATTACATCCGCCGGTCGCTATTTCTTCCCGGTTTCGGCGATGATCTTCCGAAGGGCGGCGGTAAACTCTTCGGCCGGCATGGATCCTGTTATCTTGCCCAGCAGGTCGCCCTCGGTATTGAATACGAGGTAGGTCGGGATCGACCGTATGCCGTGTTTGCCTGCCAGGGCTTTCCCGGTCGGTTTGTCGATGTCGTACTTGGCCGCGACGAAATATTCGTCCATAAAGTCGCCCACCTCCTTTTTCGAGAAGACGTCGCGCTCCATCGCCTTGCAGGGGCCGCACCAGGTGGCGTATAAATCGATGAAAACCAATTTGTCTTGAGCGATGGCCTCTTTGCGGACCGCATCGGTCGAAGAGTCCAGGAACCGTACCTGCGCGTCGGCTGCGGCGCTGATGCCCAGCACGAGTAAAAGGGTAAAAAGAATTTTTTTCATTTTCGTATTTTATTAAGAATAACGAAACGGGTGCTGCTAAAATTGTGCCGCCTCGTTCTGCGCCGTACTCAACAGGCCGCAGGCCGCTTGGATATCTTCGCCGCGAGAGGTGCGGATGGTCGTGTGTATGCCTTTGGCGGTCAGAGCATCACGGAACGCGATCATGGCCCGGTCGTCGGGGGAGAAATAAGGCGATCCGGGAATTTTATGGAAACGGATCAGGTTGATCCGGCACTTGATGCCGTCCAGCAGGCGGCATAGCTCGCGGATGTGACGCGGAGAGTCGTTCAGGCCGCTCATGACGATGTATTCGAACGATACCCGCCGCTGGTGCGTGAAATCGTATCGGCGCAGGATTTCCACGACTTCGCGGATCGGCCATGCCTTCTCTATGGGCATGATTTCGGCCCGTTCGTGCGGAAAGGGGTTGTGCAGGCTCACGGCCAGATGCACCTGGGTCGCCTCCAGAAATCGTTCGAGCCGGGAGGCTACACCGGCGGTCGAAACCGTGATTCGTGTGGGCGACCAGCCGAATCCCCACGCCGAAGTGAGGACTTCGAGCGCCGGCAGCAGACTGTCCAGGTTGTCGAGCGGTTCGCCCATGCCCATGAAAACGACGTTGGTGAGCCGTTCCCGTTCGGGCAGCGACTCGATCTGGTTGAGGATTTCGTTCGTCGAAAGGGAGTGCTGGAGCCCCTGTCGTCCAGTTGCGCAGAAACGGCAGCCCATACGGCAGCCCGCCTGCGACGAGATGCAGAGCGTCGCCCGGTCACCGTCGGGGATGTAGGCCGATTCGATGAAATGGTTCTGCGAGGTACGATAGAGGTATTTTTTCGTGCCGTCGGTCGAAATGCTGACTTTTTCGGGAGCGGTGAGTCCGACTTCGTACGTTTCGGCGAGCAGGGCCCGGTGCCGGGCGGATAGATCGCTCATCGCCTCGATCGTTGTCGCGTGCTTGTCGTAAAGCCAGCGTGCGATCTGTTTCGCCGCGAAACGGGGCATCTCCAACCGGTTGCAGAGAGCTTCCAATTGGGGCAGGGTTTGTCCGTAAAGATATTCGTGTCGGGGCATGGAAAGCGGTCGTGAGGGAGTTTTCGGGAACAAAATTAGTCAAAAATAAAGATTTTTCAGACCGAAAGCGCTGTTTTTGATTTTTTATCCCTATATTTGTCGGTAGTTAGTGTGCCTTCGGGTCACTTGAAAGGATAACAATAAACAGGAACAATAATGGAAATTAAGAAATCACCGAAAGCCGACCTGGAGAACAAACGGGGTCTTTTCCTTGAAATCGGTTTGGTCGTGGCGTTGGTACTTGTTATTGGTGCATTCGCCGTGACTCCGAAGGAACATCGTATCGAGAAAGTCGATCTTGGCTATGCTCCCGTCGAAGTGGAAATTGTCGAGGTTACCCGCGAGGACCAGAAGCCGCCCGAAGCTCCCAAGAAAGTCGATATGGCCGTCGTGAGCGACATGCTGGAAGTCGTAACCAACGATACCAAGATCGAAACGGAGATCGATTTTGCGGAGTTTGATGTGAACCAGGCGATCGAGGTGGCTCCCGTTCAGACCGAGGAGGTCTTCGAAGAGGAGATTTTCATCGTCGTGGAGGAGAAAGCGTCTTTCATGGGCGGCGACGAAGGTACTTTCCGCAACTGGGTGCAGCAGCGTGTGAAATACCCCGCGATCGCTCAGGAAAACGGCATCCAGGGTAAGGTAACCATCTCGTTCGTGGTGAATACGGACGGTTCCGTATCCAATATCGAGGTGTTGAGAACCCCCGACAGGACCTTGTCGGACGAGGCGGTACGTATTATCAAATCTTCTCCGAAATGGACCGCCGCCAAGCAGCGTAACAAGTCGGTTCGTCAGAAGTTCGTCATTCCGATCGATTTCCGTATTTCGGATTAAGGTTTGTTTGAAACATTTGATAAGGGTATCCTGCGTGAAGCCGGGATACCCTTATTTTCACCGTGCAGGAAGATGTGTCTTTCCGAAGGCGCATAGTCGTGCAGAAATCGTATGGCAGATTGGAACAGAATAAGAATAAAGAGATTGTAACGAAGAACGATCGACCCGCTTCCGGGGCCGGGTTCGAACGGGCCGTACTGGTCGCGGTCATCCGGGATCAACAGGATCCGCGTCAGGCGGAAGAGTACCTCGCCGAATTGGAATTTTTGGCTGAAACGGCCGGTATCGTAGGTGTCCGTCGTTTTACGCAGCGCCTTCCGCAGCCGTCGGCCCGTATTTATGTCGGTCCGGGGAAACTGGAGGAGATCGCTGCCTATTGCAAGGAGGAGGAGATCGACGTGGCGATTTTCGACGACGAACTCTCTCCGTCGCAGACGCGCAACATCGAGGCGGCCATGCCCTGCCGGATTCTCGACCGCACGCGTCTGATTCTCGATATTTTCATGTCGCGGGCGCAGACGGCCTATGCCAAGACCCAGGTGCAGTTGGCCAATTACCAGTATATGCTCCCGCGTCTGTCGGGTATGTGGACGCACCTGGAGCGGCAGCGGGGCGGCACGGGAACGCGCGGCGGTGCCGGCGAGCGCGAGATCGAAACGGACCGTCGAATCATCCGCAACCGGATCAGCAAACTCAAGGAGGATCTGCAAAAGATCGACCGTCAGATGGCTGTCCAGCGATCGAACCGGGGTTCGATGGTGCGTGTGGCGTTGGTGGGTTATACCAACGTCGGCAAATCGACCCTGATGAACCTGATTTCGAAAAGCGAGGTGTTCGCCGAAAACAAACTCTTCGCCACGCTCGATACGACGGTGCGAAAGGTGGTTTTCGACAACCTGCCTTTCCTGCTGTCGGATACCGTGGGTTTCATCCGCAAATTGCCGACCGAACTGATCGAGTCGTTCAAATCGACCCTCGACGAGGTGCGTGAAGCCGACCTGTTGCTGCACGTGGTCGATATTTCGCATCCGCAGTTCGAGGACCAGATCGCCGTGGTGAAGCAGACGTTACAGGATATCGGTGCCGGGGATAAACCGGTTTATCTGGTTTTCAACAAGGTGGACGCTTATACTTATGTGGAGAAGGAGCCTGACGACCTGACGCCTTCCACACGTGAAAATCGTTCGCTCGAAGACCTGAAACAGAGCTGGATCGCCCGGGCCAATACGCCCTGCATCTTTATTTCGGCAGTCGAGAAGATCAATATCGAGAAGCTGCGTTCGGATCTGTACGGCATGGTCCGTGAAATCCATTCGGGCCGCTATCCATTCAACAACTTCCTCTATTGACCTGAAACAAAAGTTAAATAAATACAACCTTATGTTGCACATTCTCAACAGTCAGAACACCATTCTCAACAAGTTTGTCGCCGAAATCCGCGACAAGTCGATTCAGAAGGATTCGATGCGTTTCCGCCGTAATCTGGAGCGTATCGGAGAGGTCATGGCCTATGAAATATCGAAAACGTTCGAGTATGCGGTGAAAGTGGTCGAAACTCCGCTGGGCGAGGCTTCGGTAGCGATGATCTCCGACCAGGTCGTGATCGCTACGATCCTTCGTGCGGGACTTCCTTTCCATCAGGGATTCCTGAACTACTTCGACGACGCGCAGAACGCTTTCGTTTCGGCTTATCGCAAGAGTACCAAGGACGGCAAGTTTACCGTCAAGGTCGAATACATCTCGTGTGGCGAGCTGGAGGGCAAGACTTTGCTGCTGGTCGATCCCATGCTGGCTACCGGTTCTTCCCTCGTGCTGGCCTACAATGCGCTGTGCGAACGGGGCGGGCAGCCCGCGCATACCCATGTCGCGGCGGTTATCGCCAGCGAACAGGGGGTCGAATATGTGGAGAAGAATATGCCCAAGCGCACGACCACGATCTGGTGTGCTGCGGTGGACGAGGAATTGACTTCGCGGGCTTATATCGTGCCGGGTATCGGCGATGCGGGCGATCTGGCTTATGGTGAGAAGATCTGACGTGCGACGCCTGTTGTTTCTGGGGGCCGTTTTCTGTACGACAGTAGGTTGGATGCTGTTGCAGAAGCCGGCTTTCCTGCTTTTCTACCATGCCCGGGCAGCAGAGGCCTCTTTCGGGGAGTGGCTCGGAGTTCTTTGGCACGGACTCTCGCTCGATTGCACGGTGGCGGGTTACGTCACCGCTTTTCCGGTACTTGTCGTGCTGGCATCGTTCTGGATTCCCCTTTCGCAGCGGGTGTGGCGGATCGTTCTGACGGTCTATTTTTCGCTGATCGCACTGGTGACGGCCGCGATCTTCGCCGTCGATCTCAACCTGTACGGCTATTGGGGCTTTCGGCTCGACGGTTCGGTGCTGATCTACCTTTCCGATCCTGGGGAGGCGCTTGCGAGTGCCAGTTGGGGCGAAGTTCTGCGGCAGATTTTAATCATGCTGGTCTATGCCGGGGCGATGATCTGGAGTTACCGGTGGATTTTACGGCTTTTCCGGGTCGAACCCGTTCCCCTGCGGGGCCGGGTCGTCCCGACGGTTGCGGCGCTGCTGATCGGCGGCTTGACTTTTCTGGCGATCCGGGGTGGCGTGACGGTCGCCACGGCGAATGTCAGCAAGGTCTATTTCAGCTCGAACATGTTCCTGAACCACGCTGCGACGAACCCCGTTTTTTCGTTTCTCTCCTCGGTCGGGGACAATGAGAACTATGCCGAGGCTTATCCGTTCTTCGAAGAGGAGCGGCGGAAGACTCTTTTCGAAGAGTTGCGGGGCAACCGTCCCGGGGCCGATGCCGGTACGCCCCGACTGCTGCGCAGCGACCGGCCGAACGTCGTACTGATCCTGCTGGAGAGCTTCGGCCGAACGATCATGGACGAAACGGTGAACGGCGAGCCTGTGATGCCCAACATGCAGCGTTTCAAGCGGGAGGGTGTCTGGTTCGAAAACTTCTTCGCCAATTCGTTCCGTACCGACCGGGGACAGGTGGCCGTCCTGTGCGGATTTCCGGCCCAAACGACCATGTCGATCATGAAGCTGCCGCGAAAAAGCGCCACGCTGCCTTCGCTGGCCCGTTCTCTCGGCCGGGAAGGTTATCGTTCGGTATTCATGTACGGCGGCGACCTGAACTTCACCAACCAGGCTTCGTTCATGTATTCGACCGGCTGGGAGGAGCTGATCTGGCAGAAGGATATGCAGCTCGACGCCCCGACTTCGAAATGGGGCTATGCCGACGACGTGGTGGTCGATCTTTTCGGGGACGAGGTGGAAGCGCTGGGCAGAGAGGAACAACCGTTTCTGGCGGGTCTGCTGACCCTTTCGAGCCATGAGCCGTTCGAGGTGCCGTTCGCAAAATTCGATGACAAGCTGTTGAATGCCATGGCCTTCTCCGATGCACAGATCGGACGTCTGATCGACCGGCTGCGGGAGTCGCCCGTGTGGGACAATTTATTAGTGGTGCTGGTCGCCGATCACGGCTACCCCTATCCGTACGATCTGGCCTACAACGCTCCGCTGCGACACCGGATTCCGATGATTTGGCTCGGAGGCGCACTTGCGACCGCCTCCCGAACAGTAGATACGTATGCCTCGCAAATCGACATTTGCGCTACGCTTCTGGCGCAGATGGGCCTTCCGCACGACGAATTCGATTACAGCAAGAATATTTTCGGAGCGACTCCGCCCCATAAGTTTGGTTACTACTGTTTCAGCGACGGGTTCGGCGTGATCGACGCCGACGGCGAAACGGTCTATGACAATACGGGCGAAACGGTGCTTTCTCAAACCGGCCCGCAGTCCGAAAGGTTGGAGTGGGGCAAGGCGATGTTGCAGACCACTTACGAAGATATCGGGCGGCGCTGATCCGAAGGGATCGGTACGGAAAAGGTCATCGCGGAAACGATGACCTTTTTTCGTGGGTGGAGGTAGGCTTATTTATCGCTTTTGGGCATTAGGGAGCGGGCTTCCAGAAATGCGTAAAAAGCCTCCTTGTAGCCGTCTGAAACGGGGATGTACGTTTTGCCGAAGACGATCCGGCCCCGCTCGATGATTCGGATTTTGGAGGGTTGGACGATGTAGGAGCGGTGTACGCGCATGAAGGTGTCGGCGGGCAGCGCCGCTTCCATGTTTTTGAGCCGGTAGAGCGCGGTGAGCGTCTTGCCTTCGGTCGTGTGGATGCGCACGTATTCGCCCATGCTTTCCAGGTAGATGATGTTCTCGAATTTGACCAGCGAGACCATGTGGTCGGTCTTGATCGAGAGAAATTCGCGGCTGTCCTGCGGCAGCGAGATGCTTTCCGTCGTCTCTTCGGGATGTTCGCGGCGGCTGCGGATGAGTTCGGAGAGCGATTTGGCCCGCTGTGCGGCACGGTTGAACTCGTCGAAACCGAAGGGTTTGAGCAGGTAGTCGATCGCTTCGAGCTTGAATCCCTCGACGGCGTATTCGGAGTAGGCGGTCGTGAAGACGATCATCGGCCGCTGCTCCGCGGAGAGCGAGCGCACGAAATCGATGCCGCTGAGATCGGGCATGTTGATGTCGCAGAAGATCAGATCCACGGACTGTTCTTCGAGCGCGCGGGAGGCTTCGAGCGCGTTGCGGTATTCGCCCGCAAGTTCCAGAAAGGGAACGCGTGCGATGTAGGTGCGCAGCTGGCGCAGTGCGAGCGGTTCGTCGTCGATGGCGATGCATTTAATCATGGGAGGTAGCGGGGATGATGAGTTTGACACGATACATGTTGGGCCGGCGGGTGTCGATCGCGAGCGTGTGGCGGTTGGCGAAGATCAGCTGCAACCGCCGCCGGACGTTTTCCAGGCCGATGCCCGCGTCCTTTCCCGAGGGTTCGGCCGTATGACGGCTGTTGATGATGCTGTAATAGACCTTCCCGTCGATGTAGCGCACCCGGATGTGGATGAACGACGGCCGCGAATAGCTGATGCCGTGCTTGAAGGCGTTTTCGACGAAGACGATCAGCAGCAGCGGCGGGATCGACAGTTGTTCGGGCAGGTTGCCGGGCGACTCCACGCTGATATTCACGGCGTCGGTGTAACGAATGCGCATCAGTTCGATGTAGTTTTTCAGGAACTGGATGTCGCGGTTGAGCGAAATGATCTCGCGCCCCGACTCGTAGAGCACGTAACGCATCATCTTCGAAAGCTCGATCACGGCGTTCTTGGCCGACTCGGTGTCGATGTCGATCAGCGCGTGGATGTTGTTGAGCGTGTTCATAAAGAAGTGCGGGTTGATCTGGTATTTCAGGTAATCCATTTCGGCCTGCAGGTTCTGGCGCTTGAGCGCCTCCATCTGCTGTTCGTCGCGCATCGACTGGTATATCAGCTTGATACCCGTGTTGGCTCCGGTCATAAAGAATCCCAGCACCACGTTCCAGTACATCTCCAGATTGGAGAACGACGCTTTGCGGTAGGCGTCGAGCGCTTCGGGATCGTTTTGTTTGAGGAGGTGGTCCGTGAGGTGGTCCTCGTAGATCTGCACCAGCCAGAAGACGCTGATGATCAGCGCCAGGTTGCTCGCGAGGTATTTCCCGTATTTTCGCCGGAGCATGTAGCGCGGGGCGATGATGGCATTGTGGATGAGAAAGATGATCAGATAGGGGGCGATATACCTCCAGGCAGTCAGCACGTTTTCCAGGTTGACGTGCATTTCGGACATCATCTGCGAGTTGAGGACCGGAACCAGGATGATGGCCGTCCAGACCATCACGTAGAGCAGGTTTTCACCGATAGCTTGTTTTTTCTGGATTTTCATGCTTCAAATATAGTGAAAGTCGCGGGCAAAGCCAAACTTGTTCGAGCTTTGCCGTGACGTATCGAGCTTTGCCCGCAATGCGCCGATTCAAAAAACACCCGGCTTCCGAAGAGCCGGGTGTGAAAGAAAGCAGGTAACCGTACTAATTAGTGACGCCTCATTGTTAGAATGGATTCAGTGACTATGAAGAATTTTGGGATAGAGAATCCAATTGGTTACCTGCCTGTGCCTTATTTGTTCAACAGCGAGGGTTCGTATAGATAGCGTTTGATGCTTCGTTTCGGGGTTTTTTCGAACTCGTTGGGGTAGAGTGCGATGCCCGAGATCCGCTCGTAGGCGGCCAGCTGCGCGTTGAGTTCCTGAAGGTTGTTCTGCATGATCTGCGGCAGGTCGGCCTTGTCCACGCCCTCGGCCTCGGCCTGTTCGTAGTCGGGGACCACGAGGGCCTTGATCTTGCCGTTTCCGGCGTCGAGCACCAGCGATTCGAGCACGAGGTACATGTTGTTGAGCTTGTCCTCGATCTCCTCGGGATAGATGTTCTGACCGCTTCCCGTGAGGATCATCGTCTTGGAGCGGCCGCGGATGTAGAGCGTGCCGTCGGGATCGACCGTTCCCATGTCGCCCGTGTGGAGCCAGCCGTCGGGGTCGAGCACGGCGTGCGTATCCTTTTCGTTCTTGTAGTAGCCCAGCATCACGTGTTCGCCCTTGACGATGATCTCGCCGGCCGTATGCTCCGGATCGGGCGAGTCGATGCGCAGGTCGAGGTACTCCTTGATGTACATGCCGCAGGAGCCGGCCTTGAAGAGGTCGTCGGTGGTGAAGCTGATCAGCGGCGCGCACTCGGTCATACCGTAGCCTACGGTGATGGGGAACTTGATTTTCAGCAGGAAGGCCTCGGTCTCCTGATTCATCGGGGCGCCGCCTACGATGAAGATGACCACTTCGCCGCCGAACGAATCGATCAGTTTCTTGCGGATGGCGGAATAGATCGCCGAGTTGAGCAGCGGAATCTTCATGGCGATCGACATCGGGCCCTTTTCCAGCATCGGGAGCACCTGCTTGCGGTAGACCTTTTCGAGGATCATCG
>ERZ780168.3259-NODE-3259-length-12953-cov-8.108544_pt1 | contig 12953 bp, 10 predicted proteins | sample MGYA00510981_ERZ780168 | MGnify/ENA primary metagenome ERZ780168 (study PRJEB29588, sample SAMEA2158769) | human gut metagenome | biome: human gut; feature: human-associated habitat; material: faeces | place: Denmark | collected 2008/2010 ...
GTCCGTCCTCCACCATGGCCCGCACCGGCTCGGTCAGCCCCAGCAGGCGCAGGGCGTTGGCCACGGTGGGGCGGGACTTGCCCACCCGCTGCGCGCACTCGTCCTGGGTCATGCCGTACTGCTCCGTCAGCACCCGGTAGCCCTCGGCCTCCTCAATGGGGTTCAGATCCTCTCGCTGGAGGTTTTCGATCATGGCCAGCTCCATGGCCTTGCGGTCGTCGGCCTCGATGACCACCACGGGCACCTGTGTCAGCCCGGCCATCCGCGCCGCCCGCCACCGCCGTTCACCGGCGATGATCTGATAGTAGCCGGATTGCAGCTTCCGCACGGTCAGCGGCTGGATGATGCCGTGTATCCGGATGGAGTCCGCCAGGTCACTGAGGGCCTCCGGCTCAAAGCTCTTTCTGGGCTGGGTGGAGCAGCTCTCCACCTGGCTGATGGGCAGCAGCAGGGAGGAGGCGCGCTCGTCCTTGGCGGCGATGACGTCGTCACCAAGCAGTGCGCTCAGTCCCTTGCCCAGACCTTTTGTGTTCGCCATACCGCGTCTCCTTTCAGCAGTTGTTCTTCCGCAAAAATTCCGCCGCCAGCGCCGTGTATGCGTCCGCGCCCCGGCAGGTCTTGTCATAGGCGGTGATGGGCTTGCCGTGGCTGGGCGCCTCGCTGAGCCGCACGTTCCGCGGGATCACGGTGCTGTACACCTTCCCGGCAAAAAATCGCTTCAGCTCCTGGGCCACCTGAATGGACAGGTTGGTGCGGCCATCGAACATGGTCAGCAGAACGCCCTCGATCTCCAGCCCCGGGTTCATGCTGCGCCGCACGATACGCACGGTGTTCATCAGGTCGCTGAGTCCCTCCAGCGCGTAATACTCGCCCTGCACCGGGACCAGCAGACTGTTGGCGGCGCACAGTGCGTTCAGCGTCAGCAGCTCCAGCGAGGGCGGACAGTCGATGAAAATGAAATCGTAATTGTCCGCCACCTGCCGCAGCGCGGCCTTCAGCAGGAACTGTCGGTCCTCCATGTTGATCATCTCCACACCAGCGCCGGCCAGCGCCTTGCTGCTGGGCAGCACGTCGCCATAGGGCGTGGTCACGATCAGCTGGGCCGTCTCTGCGCCGTTGATGAGCGCATCGTAGACGCCGTTGCTGGTGGTCTTGTCCACGCCCATGCCGCTGGTGGCGTTGGCCTGGGGGTCAAAATCGCACAGCAGCACCCGCTTGCCAGCGGCTTTTACGGCAGCGGCCAGGTTTACACAGGTGGTGGTCTTGCCCACGCCGCCCTTCTGATTTACGATCGCAATGATTTTCGCCACAGCAAATTCCTCTTTCTGTCTGAGTTCATTATGATAGTATATACCACCTGCATGGAGGGTTTCAAGAGGGAAAATGCAAATTTTCGTCTTTATGTTTCACGTGAAACATAAAGGGACAAAAACAGGGCGGCTGTTTCACGTGAAACAGCCGCCCCATTCCTCATATCAGTATCACGCCGTTCAGCGGCGGCAATGTCAGGTGCGCTTTCCCGTCGATGACCAGAAATCGCTGTCCGGTCATCGCGTCTTGCGCGGTGGGCGTGTCCCAGGCCAGCGTCAGGTCTGCCGGCGCGTCCCCGGCGTTCAGCGCCGTTACCGTGCGCTCGCCTCCGCACTCACGCTCGATGGCCAGAGCGCCGCCTCGGGCCAGCAGATAGCGCAGGGCGCCCGAGCGCAGGCTCTCCCGCGTTCGCCGCAGCTGTCCCAGAGTGCGGAAGAAGTCCGTCAGCGCCGCGTCCTCGCTGCCCCAGGGGAAGGCGCCCCGGTTCAGCGGATCCTCGAAGCCCTGCACACCGGCCTCATCGCCGTAGAAGAGGGTGGGAGAGCCGGGGAAGCTGTAGAGCAGCATTCCCGCCAGACGGAGCTTTGCCAGGCCCCGGGCCAGCTCAGTGGGGGAGAGGCGGTACGCCGCACGCTCCGCCTTGGTTTTCGGTGTGCCCTCCGCGCCCAGCAGCGTCAGAATGCGCGCTGTGTCGTGGGTGCCCAGGAAGTTCATGGCGCCATAGAAGGCGAAGGGCGGGTAGTTCTCACGGATCGTCTCCATGCTGTCGCGGAAGACCGCGGCGTCGCCGCCGGCCAGCCAGTTCAGCAGGGCCGTGCGGAAGGGGTAGTTCATCAGGCCGTGGACCTGGCGGCCCAGCAGGTATCTGCGCCGTTGGGAGTAGGCGATCTTGTTGCTGCCGTCCTCCCAGACCTCGCCCAGCAGGTAAGCCCCGGGCTTTTCCGCGTCGATGGCCGAGCGGATGCCCTCGATAAAGTCGTCGGGCAGCTCGTCGGCCACATCCAGCCGCCAGCCGTCCGCGCCGCAGCGCAGCCAATGCCGGACCACGCTGTCCTGATCGCCGAAGATGAAGTCACGGTAAGCCGGCTGCGCCTCATTGACGGCGGGCAGGGTCTTCACGCCCCACCAGGCGTCGTAGTCCGATGGCCACGGGTGGAAGCTGTACCAGTTGTAATACTCTGAATTCTGGCTCTGGGCCGCCCCCGGCTCCGGATAGTAGCCCTCGGCGTTGAAGTACCGGCTGTTGCTGCCGGTATGGTTGAACACGCCGTCCAGTATCACACGCATCCCACGCTGATGGGCGGCGGTGCACAGGGCGCGGAAGTCAGCCTCTGTGCCCAGCAGCGGGTCGATGGCCCGATAGTCGCCGGTGTCGTAGCGGTGGTTGCTGGCGGCCTCAAAGATGGGGTTCAGATACAGTGTCGTCACACCCAGGCCCGCCAGATAGTCCAGCTTCTCCGTGATGCCCTGCAGCGAGCCGCCAAAGAAGTCGCGGTTGGTGATCTGCCCGTGCTCGTCCGGAAGGAACACCGGTTGCTCGTTCCAGCCGCGGTGCAGCCACCGGTGCCCGGGCATATGGCTCACGTCCGGCATGGATACACGGCGGAACCGATCCGGGAAGATCTGGTACGTCACGCCGCGCCCGAACCAGTCCGGGGCGGGGGAGGGCTCGTATACCGTCAGCTGCCAGCGTGCCGCCTTCTCCGGCGCGTCCTGCACGCCATTTTTGCCGTACCACACGCAGCGCCCGTCCACGTCCGTCAGGCGGAAGCAGTACCAGCACAGCTCACCGCCAGCCGGCGCGGTGTATGTGCCGGCGAAGCCGCCCTCCGCCGGCGGCAGGGCGCACGTGTCCTCCGTGCCTGCGAACTCCCGGAGCACCAGCAGCTCGCAGCCGTAGTAGGTGTCGTCCGCCAGCGCAAAGCGTACTTCGGCGCCGCAGGGGACGGCGCCGAAGGGGTCTTTATAATGTTTGTCTCTCGAATTGAAATAGGGTCCCATGTGTGCCTCTTGTCTCTATAACAGATTTACCGCATCAGCGCGTCCTCGCCGGCGGCGGTGGCGCCGGTGCCATCCCGGGTGAACCAGGCGTTGATGATGTCCACGGCCGCATTGGCCAGCAGACTGCCGCTGCCGCCCTTCTCCACCACGATGGCGATGGCGATCTCCGGATCGTCATAGGGGGCGTAGGCCACAAAGGTGCCGTTGGCGATATCCGTACCCACCTGGGCCGAGCCGGTCTTGGCGCCGGCCTCCACCACACAGCGGGAAAAGGCGCTCCGCAGGGAGTCGTAGGTCAGATCGTGCATACCCTTGGTCACCGCCGCCATGGTGCTGTCCGAGATGTTCAGGTCGTTCAGCGGCCCCTTGCCATATACGCCGACAACTCGTGAATTATCATAAGATTTTACGTTTTTCAGAAGATGTGCCTCATAGTGCTCACCGCCGGATACCAACGTGGCCACATAGTTGGCCAGCTGCAGGGGGGTGAACAGGTTGTAGGACTGGCCGATGGCCGCCGTGATGGTCTGGCCGTCGGTCCACTCCCGGTCGTGGGCCTCCGCCCACTCCGGGGAGGCCAGCACGCCGCTGACGTCGCCGATCTCAATGCCCGTGGACTGCCCCAGGCCGAAGGCTGTGGCGTACTCGTCCAGCTTCTTGATGCCTGTCAGCCGGCCCACCTCGTAGTAGAAGTAGTTGCAGGAGTCCACGATGGCCTGACTGACGTTGATGCGCCCGTGGGTGGTGTGGGCCTGCCGCCAGATCCAGCACATGGGCTGCGGGTCCACATAGTAGGTGTAGATACCCTTGTCCTCAATGATCGTACTGGGGGTGATGATGCCCTCCTCCAGCGCCGCCACGGACGTGCACAGCTTGAAGGTGGAGCCGGGGGCGTACACGCCCTGGGTGGCCCGGTTAAACATGGGCAGGCGTTCGTCCTTCACCAGCTCCTCATAGTCCTGGTTGAACGTCTCCAGATCATAGGTGGGGTAGCTGGCCATGGCCAGTACCTCGCCGGTGCCGACCTGAATGACCGCCGCCGCGCCGCCGCGCTCGTTGCTGTCCTTGTCGATCATGCCCTGAATAGTACTGGCCAGCGTGTCCTCCACCACCTGCTGCAGGTCGATGTCGATGGTCAGCGCCACGGTGCCGCCGGGCTGGGGCTCCCGGGTGTACAGCTCGCCGGTGATCTTGCCGTTCTCGTCGGTGGTGATGAGCCGCTTGCCGTCCTTGCCGTGGAGATATTCCTCAAAGGCCTTCTCCACGCCGTCCTTGCCCACCAGGTCATTCATATTGTAGCCCTTGTCGGCGTAGCCCACATAGCCGGTGCTCTCGTCGCTGCGCCACTCCTCCTGCCATATGGCGCCCACGGTGCCCAGAATGTGCGCCGCCAGCTTGGTGTTGTACACCCGCGCCGCCGCTGTCTTGATGGTCACGCCCCGGTACTTTCCGTCGGTGATGCGGCCCAGCAGCTCCGTGGATACATCCTCGGCAAAGGTGTAGCTGCTGCGCCCGTCCAGTTCATACCGCACGCCCACGATCAGACGCGCCTGCGCGTCGGTATAGCTGTCATCGACCTTGTAGAGCTTCCGCATGGCGGCCAGCACTTCCGCGCTGCCGCCGTCCGTGGGCAGCTTGTTGCCGTCCAGATACTCCCGGAAGCTCTCGGTCAGGCTTTTGCTGGTCAGCTGGGGAGAGGACCCTGTGGTCATGGGCAGGGTGTCGTTCCATGTGACGCCCTGCTCCTGACACAGCTGTATCAGCTGCCAGATGGCGTCGTTCAGCGCGGCCTCGTCCTTGCCGAAGCTGCTCTTGTCTACCACCAGCGTATAGGCCAGCCGGTTGCTCACCAGCACCTTGCCATTCCGGTCGGTGATGATGCCCCGGGAGGCGGTCACCGTTTCGCTGGCGGTGTTGCTGGTGATGGATCTGGCCCGATTTTCGCTGCCGTGTACCACCTGTGCGTCATACAGCACCGCAAAAAACAGCACCAGAAACGCACAGAAAAACCCCAGCAGCACATATACCCGCCGCCGGGAGGGGTGAGGATTTTTCATCATAGTTTGGTTCTCCTATGGTCATTCGCTCAGTGTCCGCCGCTGTGCCCACCGGAACAGCGGGTGCGCCGCCGCCGCGAAGGGCAGCGATACCAAAAGCTCCCTGCCCAGCAGCAGGCCCGCCGCGGTCAGTCCCGCGCCGCTGTGTCCCGCCAGCACCGCCATGTGCAGCAGTCCGCAGAGCAGCATACATACGCCTGTCACCACCAGCGAGCACACCACGCCCGCCATGATGACCTGCCCGCTCAGCAGCCACGCTGCCGCCGCGCCAAGCAGGAACGCCAGCGCGTAAAAGCAGGGCAGGCCCGCCACCGGCGAGAGAAGGTCGCACACCAGCCCGAAAAATACCGCATACAGCAGCGCCTGCTCGTTGCGCTCCAGCGTGGCCGGTATCACCGCGATGGCCGGCAGCAGGAAAGGGTGCACGCCCCAAACCCGCACGTATACCAGCACCAGCCCCTGCAGCAGTGCCAGCGCCAGCGCGCACAGACAGTACAATATCCACTTCAGCAGTATCGCCCGCCGTGTCATAGCCGTCCTCCGTCATTGGATCACGTCAAAATCCGTGATAATAAACATCTCCTGTATCGCCGCCACCTCACACTTGGGCGAGAGCACCGCGTACCGCGCCAGCCCGCCGTCATCCGTCTGCACGGACTCCACCGTGCCGATGACCAGCCCGGCGGGATAGTAGCCGCCCAGTCCGGACGTGACGATCACATCGCCCTTGATCAGGTTCGCGCTGTCGCTGAGGTATTGCAGCCGCAGCCGGCCTTCGGACATCAGGGCCAGATCACCGCCGGCCACCGCCGTCTCGCCGGTGCGGAATACCCGCGCACCGAACTGGGAGTCCGTGTCCAGCACCGTGGACAGCCGGCACCAGTTCAGGCCCACGTCTGTGACCACACCCACCAGGTTCCCGGCGCTGTCCACCGCGCAGTCGCCTATGGCCACACCGTGCTGACTGCCCCGGTCCAGCACCAGCGTGCTGGCCCAGTTGGACACGTCGCGCTGGGTGACGCGGGCCGCCTCGAACACCAGGTCGCTGCGCTGCTGCCGCAGGCCCAGCAGCTGGCGCAGCTCTTTATTCTCGGTCGCCGCCGGCTCCATCTGCCGCAGCTGTTCCTCCAGCTCCGCGATCTGCTGCCGCAGCTCGTCGTTCTCCTGCTGCAGGGTCTCCACGTCCTCAAACCGCTGGCTAATGCCGCCGACCCAGCCCGCCACGGCGGAACCCGCCGCCCGGAAGGGCGAGGCGATCACGCCCAGGGCGTTGTGCAGCAGCCCCGTTCCGGAGCTCAGGGCCGACACCACGCACAGCACCACCGCGATGGTGGCCGCCGCGGCCAGCAGCCATATTCCCGTTTTCGTAAAAAATCGCTTCATGTGTCGTTTGTTCCTCTCTGAAGTCTCCCCCGGCAGGGGAGGCGGCAGCGCACCCTCTCAGAGGGAGCGAAAGGGGCATTATCCCAGCAGCTGTATCCCGAATTCGCCCAGCATCTCCGCCAGCAGCACCACCGGCAGCCCCATCACGTTGAAAAAGTCGCCGTCGATGCGCTCCACCAGCAGTGCGCCCTGTCCCTGTACGCCGTAGGCCCCGGCCTTGTCCATGGGCTCGCCCCCGGCGATGTAGGCCTTCAGCTCCCGCTGTGTGGCCGGACGGAAATACACGTCCGTGTGCTGGGCGCGGGTCAGGGCTTTCTCCCCCTGCCGCACCGTCACACCGGTACAGACGGTGTGGCGCCGACCCTGCAGGGCCGTCAGCATTTGCAGGGCCTCCGCCTCGTCGGCGGGCTTGCCCAGCTTCTTGTCGTCCAGAAACACCATCGTATCCGCCGTGATGACGATCTCGTCCTCGTCGGACGCCACCGCCTGGGATTTCTCCCGGGAGATGTAGCACACCGTCTCCTCCGGCGTCAGCCCGGCGGGGAAGTATTCCTCCACCTCCGGCACCCGGACGGTAAAGTCGGTGATGCCCATCCGACGCAAAAGCTCCTGCCGCCGGGGGGACCCGGAGGCCAGCACGATCTTTGCCATATACGTCACCTGCCTGTGGAGCCGAAGCCGCCGGCGCCCCGGTCCGTCTCGTCCAGGTCCTCCGCCACCGTCACCGTGGGCTGCACCACCGGCACCACCATCAGCTGGGCGATCCGGTCCCCGGGCTGCACCGTGTACGGTTCGCTTCCCAGGTTTACCAGCCCCACGCCGATCTCGCCCCGGTAGTCGCTGTCGATGACGCCCACGCCGTTGGAAAGGCACACGCCCTTCTTGATGCCCAGCCCGCTGCGGGCGAACACCAGCGCCGCGTAGTCCGCCGACGGCAGGGCGATGGCGATGCCGGTGGGCACCAGCCGCCGCTCCCCGGCTGCCAGCGTCACCGCCTCGTCGATGCAGGCACACAGGTCCATGCAGGCCGCGCCGGCGGTGGCAAAGCGGGGGAGGGGTATCTCCGTCCCGATCTTGGGGGACAGGGCTTTGATCTTCAGCTCCATAGTAACACCTTTTTCTCCTGAAATTGAATACGGTTTGTAAATTATAACGAGTGTTATACCATTTGTTTTACTCTACGCCCCGGTAGAACAGCCCGCGTGTGCTGTTGTCACCGGCGGTGACGGTCCCGGCCCTGTGGGCGCGGAGAAGCGCCGCGCACTCCGCCGCCGTCTCTGTGGTAAACCGCAGGCGTCCGTACCGCAGGCCGCACCGGAATACCTCCGGCTTGTCCGCCAGCACCAGTGTCTTTCCGTTCTCGATCTCGCACCGGCACCCGTAGGCGCACAGCACCGGGAACTGCTCGCCCCGCCGGTCGGTCAGCACGCTGCCCGCCCCATGGGCGCAGCCCACGCTGTTCTTCGTCACGCAGTTTTCGGTGATCATCAGCGGCAGGCGGCCGTAGACAAGGGCCTCGCAGTCCGCATATTTTCCCAGGTCCCGCACCTGCTGCCACCGCAGCTCAAAGCTGGCCGTCACGGACGACAGCCCCTGCTCCTGCCAGAAGCGCACCGCCCGGCTGTTGTACACGTTCAGGCCGAAGTCGCCGCGGAGCGTTTTGCCCAGTCCCTTCACGATGGCCAGATGGCCCAGGTTGCCGATGGCCGCGGAGGCGACCTCCGGGTGCCGCTGCAGAATATCCCGGAACACCGGTTCGTCCGCCGTGCGGAATATCCGGGGCAGCACCGCGCAGAACTCCGCCTGCCCGATATAGGGCATCAGGTCCATCTTATCCAGCAGCTCCGCCGGGATATACACGATGGCGGGCCGTTCCGCCAGCAGCTCGGCCGTCAGCTGATCGGGCCTGCTGATGGACACGGTAAAGTCCAGCTCCGCCGCGCCCGCCGGGGCCTCCGGCAGGGGAGAGGCGGGCAGTTCACGGCGCTTCGGAGTGTCCATCCGCCGATCCGCCAGCTCGTCCAGCAGCTCCCGCCGCAGCGCGTTCACCGCGCTGGCGGACACCATCAGCCCCTCGTCCAGCTCTATTTCGATCTGATCCGCCGCGAACACCGTGCCGCCGGTCTTGGTCAGCCGCTGCCGCAGCTCCTCCGCCGTCACCGCCCGGTTCCGGGCTTCTTCCGGCGCATCGCCCGTGGCTAAGGCTATGGTCACGCCGTTCCGGACGGCGCACGCGCCGCCCAGCCGCACCGGTTCGCCCCGGCGCACCGTCAGCCGCAGGTTCACCGGTATTTTCCGGTTCTCTTTTCCGTTTTCGTATGTCTCGCGGGCGCGGGCGAACAGCGCCTTTGGCTCCGGTACGTTCTCCGGCCGGGTGCCGAACATGGCCTTGCCCTTTTTACCAAGCCAGTAGCCGTCGGTGAAGCCGCTGCGGGAGAAGGCTTGCTCCAGCGCCCGGGACTCCTCCGCCGTGGGCAGCCGCCTTTCGTCCAGCAGGCGGCGGTAGATGCCCGTTACCACGGCCACGTATTCCGGCCGCTTCAGCCGCCCCTCGATCTTCAGGCAGTCCACGCCCATAGACGCCATATCCCGCAGATAGGCGGACAGGTTGGCGTCCTTCAGGCTCAGGGGATGCGCGTCCCGGCAGGGGCCGTTCACGCCGTAGGGCAGACGGCAGGGCTGGGCGCAGGCGCCCCGGTTGCCGCTGCGCTGTCCCAGCACGGCGCTCATCTCGCACTGGCCGGAGTAGCACATACACAGCGCCCCGTGGCCGAACACCTCGATCTCCGCGCCGCAGCCGGCGCAGATCTCCCGTACCTCATCCCGGTCCAGCTCCCGGGCCAGCACCACGCGCTCCATGCCCAACGCCGCGGCCGCATTGGCGCCGCCCAGCGTGAACAGGCTCATCTGCGTGCTGGCGTGAAGAGGCAGGTCCGGCACGATCTCCTTTGCCAGGGTCAGCAGGCCCCAGTCCTGCACCAGCACCGCGTCCACGCCCATGGCGCTGGCCTTCCGCAGCGCCGCGGCCGCCCCGGGCAGCTCCCGGTCGGTCAGCAGGGTGTTCAGGGTCAGGAACACCCGTACGCCCCGCAGATGGCAATACCGCACCGCCGACGCGAATTCCTCGTCGGTAAAGTTTTTCGCGCTCCGCCGCGCGTTGAACGCACCGAAGCCCATATACACCGCGTCCGCGCCGTTCTGCACCGCGGCGGTCAGTGCCTCATATCCCCCCGCGGGGGCCAAAAGCTCCATCATCACCGGCGGTTGTTCTGGTTCTGGGCGTTCTGCAGCTTCCGGCGCAGCTCCGCCGCCTCGTTCTTAGCGCGGCTGGCCTCGTCCAGATAGGTCTTTACCTGCCGGCGCAGATTTTCCGCGCCCTCCTGCGCCTTGGTGAGCTGGTCCGCCAGATTGACCGCCGCCAGCACCGCCGCCGCGTCACGGCTCATGTGGGCGCTGTCCATCAGCTTCTGCATCTCCGCATCCACCATGTTGCCGATCTTCTCCATGTAGGCGGCGTCCTCCTCCGCTACGAGGATATACTCCGTGCCGCAGATAGACATCGTTACCCGGTTCGCCATGCCAAAACCCTCCTTAATTCATTTCGTTGGGTATATATACTTATACAAATAGCATTATACCACAAAACCCGCCGGAGAAAAGTCTATTTTGGCGAAAAGCGGAAATTTGTAAAAAGTTGTCCCGCCCCGCTTTACGCCGACCCCTTTTTCGTGTAGAATGGAGAGCACGAATGAGAGGGGAGGTCATCGCCATGGACGGCTATATACTTCGGAACAGGCAGGAGCAGCTGACGCTGCCCACCGATGCGGCCGACAAGCTGCTGCAAAGCGGTCAGGGCGACGCCGCCCTGCTGTATCTGGCCCTGCGCCGCTTCGGCCGGGGCGTCACACCGGAGGAGCTGGAAAAGGTCCTGCCCATCAGCCGCCTGCGGATCGACGCGGCGGAGAAGGTCCTTCAGGACCTGGACCTGCTGCCTCGACCGGCCCGCCAGGCACCGCCCGATCCGGCGGACGAACGCCCGGTCTACACCGCTCAGGACATCGCCGGACTGCTGACGGACAACGAGGGCTTCCGCCTGCTGGTGCCACAGACGGAGCAGCAGCTGGGCAAGAAGCTCCGCACCGCCGACTTGCAGATATTGGCCGGTCTTTACGATGACCTGGGTATGCCCGCCGACGTGATCTATCTCCTGGTGTGCCACTGTGTCGAACGGGCCCGCAGCCAGTGGGGCGAGGGCAGACGACCAACCATGCGCCAGGTGGAAAAAGAGGGCTATCGATGGGCACAGCTTGGCATATTTGACCAGAATTCCGCCGCTGTATACCTGAAAAAATGGGCAGAGCGCAACAGGAAGTACACTTCCTATTTGTCGAATTTACGAATTCTTAACAGGCCGCCGGTGGAGGCCGAACGCCGCTACATCGACCAGTGGATGGACATGGGCTTCCCACCGGAGACGGTGGCTCTGGCCTATGAGCGCACGGTGTTCTACAAGAAGGACCTGAACTGGCGCTATCTTAACGGCATCCTGCGCCGCTGGCACGACGCCGGCTGGCATACGCCCCGCCAGGTAGAGGAGGGCGAGGCGGCCGGCAAGCGGCCCGCTGCCGCCGGTAAGTCCGCCGCCCCCGCCGGGGACAAGGACGCCTGGATGCGCCGCTATATCAAGAGGTGAGAGTATGTCATACGACGGTATCATCATGCAGCGGGCCATTGCCCGCTTTGACCAGGCCCGCCAGCGTCGGGAGGCCGAGCTGGACCAGCGCCGCCGGGAGGTCTTTGCCCGCCAGCCCCGCCTGCGGGACATCGACCGAACCCTCCGCACCACCATGAGCCGCATCGTGGCCGCCGCCGCCAAAAAGGGCGAGGACCCGCTGCCCGCCCTGCGGGTCCTGCGGGACGAAAATCTCTCCCTGCAGCGCGAGCGCGCCGCCCTGTTGGAGGACATGGGCTATCCCGCCGACTACCTGGAGGACAAGCCCGCCTGTCCCCTCTGCGGCGACACCGGCTACACCCGGTCCGGCGTCTGCGCCTGCCTGAAGCAGTACTATGCCCGCGAACAGCTGGCGGAGCTCTCCCGGCTCCTGCCGCTGGGCGAAGCCCGGTTCGACACCTTCCGCTTCGACCTGTATGACAGCGCCGTGTGGGACAGCTACGGCGTTTCGCCCCGGGCCAACATGGAGCGCAACTTCGACGTCTGCCGGGACTTTGCCCGCCAGTTCTCCCGGGGCAGCGGCAGCCTGCTGCTCTCCGGCGGCACCGGCCTGGGCAAGACGTTCCTCTCCGCCTGCATCGCCCGGGAGGTCAGCGACGCCGGCTTCTCCGTAGTCTACGACACCGCGATCAGCGTTTTCTCCCGCTATGAGGACGCCAAATTCCGCCCCGACGAGGTCAGCGATGCCGACGTCCGCCGCTGCGAGAGCTGCGACCTGCTGATCCTGGACGACCTGGGCACCGAGATGACCACCGCCTTTGTCCAGAGCGCCCTCTATCAGATCGTCAACGGCCGTATGCTCTCCGGCAGGTCCACCATCATCAGCACCAACCTGGCCCCGGAGGAGCTGGGCCATCGCTACGGCGCGCCCATCCTCTCCCGTATCGAGGGTGCCTACCAGATCCTGCCCTTCTTCGGCGAGGATATCCGCACAAAGCAGTGACCGCCGCACCCGCCCCGACAGAGGCGGGTGCATTTTTTTATTTCCCGACGGTCTTCGCCCGCTTTCGACAGGCCTCCCGCCGTACAATAGGCGAAAAAAGGAGGCGACCGCCATGAAAAAAGACCAGAAGACCGATTTCCTCTCTACCCGTGTGCGATACATACCCATCAACGATATCCGTCCCAATCCCCAGCAGCCCCGCCGCCGGTTCGACTCGGAGAGTTTGCAGGAGCTGGCGGCCAGTATCGCCGCCTACGGCATTCTGCAGCCGCTCACCGTCCGGCAGCAGGGCGCAGTCTACGAGCTGGTGGCCGGCGAGCGCCGCTGGCGGGCGGCACGGATCGCCGGACTGCGGCAGGTGCCCTGTCTGCTGGCCCGGGTGGATGAGGAGGACGCCGCCCTGCTGGCCCTGATCGAGAACCTCCAGCGCCGCGACCTGGACTACATGGAGGAGGCGGCCGCCATCGCCCGCCTGCTCCGCCGCTACGGCCTCAGTCAGCAGCAGGCGGCGGAAAGGCTGGGCCGC
>ERZ780168.3262-NODE-3262-length-12946-cov-3.097587_pt1 | contig 12946 bp, 7 predicted proteins | sample MGYA00510981_ERZ780168 | MGnify/ENA primary metagenome ERZ780168 (study PRJEB29588, sample SAMEA2158769) | human gut metagenome | biome: human gut; feature: human-associated habitat; material: faeces | place: Denmark | collected 2008/2010 ...
CGGAGGAGGTCTACGGCCGGTTGCTCGACATGGGGGCGACCATCATCCAGACCGACCGTCCCGAACTGCTGATCCGCTATCTCGAATCGAAAGGACGCCGCGGGTAACGATACGATCATGAAAAAAGTGCTGTTCTGTATCGCCGCCCTCTGCGCGGCGGCGACGGGTGGTTTCGCGCAGAGCTTCTCTGCGGCGACCTATAATGTGCGCCAGCTCAATGCCGGAGACGATGCGAGGGGCGACGGCTGGGAGCGGCGGCTTCCGGTGATCGCCTCGCTGATCCGTTACCACGATTTCGACATTTTCGGAGCTCAGGAGGTGTTCCACAGCCAGCTTCTGGATCTTCTCGCGGCGCTTCCCGGTTACGGCTACACCGGCGTCGGACGCGACGACGGGGCCGCGGCGGGCGAATATGCGGCGGTGTTCTACAAGAAAGACCGTTTCCAACTGCTCGACTCGGGGCATTTCTGGCTTTCGGAGGAACCCTCGCGTCCGAGCAAGGGCTGGGATGCCAAATATGTCCGCATCTGCTGCTGGGGCCGGTTCCTCGATCGGGAGAGCGGCGAGCGGTTCTGGTTCTTCACGCTCCATACCGATCACAAGGGCCGGCGTGCGCAGGTCGAAAGCTGTCGGCTGGTGGTCGACCGCATTCGGACGATGTGCCGCGGCGAGCGCGCCGTGCTCACGGGAGATTTCAACGTGGGCCAGACGAGCGAAAGCTACGCCGTGCTGCGCGATTCGAAACTGCTGTTCGACGCTTGCGATCTGGCCGAACTCCGCTATGCCGAGACCGGTACCGAGAACGGCTTCGATCCCGACCGCAAGACGTTCCGGTGCATCGACTATCTCTTCGTGACCGAAGGATTCCGCGTGCTGCGCTACGGCATCCTGACCGACACCTACCGTACGAAGGAGCCCGCCGGTAGCGCGAAGCCCTACCGTGCACGGACTCCGTCGGATCATTTTCCGGTGCAGGTCGAACTGACCTTCGCCGAATGACGATCCCGCAACCTGAAACCATTTTCCGACAAACGAATGAGCATACTCTCTTTCTTTCGAAAAAGCGCGCCGTCGGCACCCTTCGCGGGAGACGACGCGGCGCGCATGAAACTGTATCGGAAACTCCGCTTCCAGAGTTTCATCGCCGGTACGGTCGGTTACAGTCTCTATTACGTCTGCCGCACGAGTCTCAACGTGGTCAAGAAACCGATTCTCGAAAGCGGGGCGCTCGACGCCACGCAGCTGGGTATCATCGGTTCGGCGCTGCTGTTCGCCTATGCCATAGGCAAATTCGTCAACGGCTTTCTCTCCGACCACAGCAACATCAAGCGCTTCATGGCGGCCGGACTGTGCGTCTCGGCCGTCGCCAACCTGCTGGTCGGGGTGCTGGGATTCGCGGGCGGCGCGGGCTTGGCGGGCAACATGACGCTGTTCGTCGCCTTCGCCGTGATGTGGGGCGTCAACGGATGGGCGCAATCGATGGGCGCACCACCTGCGATCATCGCGCTGTCGCGGTGGTATCCCCTGAGCAAACGCGGCACTTACTACGGTTTTTTCAGCGCCAGCCACAACCTCGGCGAATTCCTGTCGTTCCTCTTCGTCGGGGCCGTCGTCGGCATCTTCGGCTGGCAATGGGGCTTCGTCGGCTCGTCGGTGGCGGGCGTGTTGGGCGTAGCGGTGATCGTCTTCCTGCTTCACGACACCCCTGAATCCAAAGGATTGCCTCCGATCGAGGTGCTGACCGGCGAGGAGTCGCCCGGACAGAGCCATGACCACGGTTCGACCTCCGACTTGCAGCGTTCGGTCATCCGCAATCCCTTCGTCTGGGTGCTGGCCCTGTCGAGCGCCTTCATGTATGTCTCGCGCTATGCCGTCAACGGTTGGGGCGTGCTGTTCTTGCAGGAGGTCAAGGGCTACTCGCTGGCTCTGGCCACACAGGTCATTTCGGTCAACGCGCTGCTGGGCATCGTCGGGACGGTCTTTTCGGGCTGGTTGTCCGATACGCTGTTTCACGGACGCCGCAATGTGCTGGCCTTCGGTTTCGGCGTGCTGAATACCGTCGCGCTGTGTCTGTTCCTCTATTCGGGCGACGGCATACTCGTCAACATGCTGAGCATGGTGCTCTTCGGTATGGCAATCGGCGTGCTGATCTGCTTCCTCGGAGGTTTGATGGCCATCGACATCGTACCCCGCGAGGCAACCGGCGCGGCCCTGGGCATCGTCGGCATGGCCAGCTACATCGGCGCGGGGTTGCAGGACATCGTGAGCGGGTGGCTCATCAACGAGGGAAAAACGGTCGTCGACGGCGTCGCTCGCTACGATTTCGAGGCCGCAGCCCTCTTCTGGATCGCGGCCTCGGCCCTTTCGTTCATCCTCGCGCTATGCGTGTCGAAGCGCTCGCATATCTGAAAATTTCCAACTTAAAATATTAACCGAAATAATTGATTGAATGGCAAATTTAGACAAGTCGAAAAATCATTCGATTTTTGGGCGGCCGTTTTCTCGCCTTGGCTTAGTCCGAGTAAGTCAAGCTCTGCACTCGACTTTACGAAAACGCTGCTCCTCATTCCGCCGCTTTACAGCCGGCGTGTTGGCAACGTTGGCTTTGGCGACGGCCGACACGGCTTTCGCCTTCAACGCCCTGTCGAAACCGCAACTCCCGCCAAAACCTTCGACGGCGAAGTCCGGGTCCGGTACGGCTGCTCCGGCACCCTCCGCACAGCGTTCGCAACCCTCCGCATCGTCGGACAAGACGGTAACCGTAACGGGTATCGTCCGCGACGAGGCTGGCAAACCGATGTCCGGTGTGGGTGTTATCGTCAAGGGCATGCTCACGGGCACGGTGACGGGTACCGACGGCTCCTATGCACTCAAGGCGCGTCCCAACGACGAGCTGTCGTTCAGCTTTCTCGGCTATAAGACGCAGGAGGTCTTCGTGGGCAGCAAATCGACCATCGACATCACACTCGTGGACGAGGCGCAGGCCATCGACGGGGTCGTCGTCACGGCTTTGGGCCTCAAACGCGACGAGAAATCGCTCGGCTACGCCGCCTCCAAGGTCGACGGTGACGTCCTCGCATCATCCGCGACATCCACCAACTGGCTCTCGGGTTTGACGGGACAGGTTGCCGGACTGACATTGCAGCAGACAGGTGCCGGCGCGGGCGGTTCGATGCGCGTCACGCTTCGCGGCGAGTCATCGCTCGACCTGAGCAACAACGGAGCGCTGTTCGTCATCGACGGCGTGCCGATGTTCAACACCTCGTCGGGCATGGGCGAGTCGGCGTATGCCATCGACTACGGCAACGGTACGGGCGACATCAACCCCGACGATATTGACAACATCACGGTGTTGAAGGGCCCTGCGGCCACGGCTCTCTACGGTTCGGAGGCCGCCAACGGTGCTATAGTCATCACCACCAAGTCGGGTGACAAGGAGGACGGCAACGTCAGCGTGACCTTCTCGTCGGATTTCGTCGCCGAGGTCGTCAATACGTCGCCTGATTTGCAGTACGTCTATGGCCAGGGCGGTACCAAAGGACACGATACGTTCCATTACGGCGAGCCGGTCGACGGCAACGAGGTCACGACCACCGATGCTACATCTTGGGGCCCTAAGATGGACGGTACGCCTTACTACCAGTTCTACGATGAGAAGCGCGGTATCGGCCTCGATCAGAACGGTCTGCGCGTCAAGACGCCGTTCGTCAGCTACGGCAACTGGTTCAAGGACTATTTCAAAACGGGTTGGACAACGACCAACTCGCTGTCGCTGTCGGCCAAGCTCAACCGCAATAACTCGATGCGGCTCTCGATATCCGACACGCGCAGCGAGTCGATTACACCCAACTCACCCGCCATGCGACAATCGATAAAGCTCAATTCGCATAACAAGGTCAACAATTGGCTGTCGATGAATACGTCGATCACTTACTATCGCCGCGATTGCGACAACCTGCCGCAAATGGGTTACGGCCAAGCGTCGGTCATGTACTCGCTGTGGTGCATGGCGCCCAACATCAACATGGACTGGGCACGCGATTACTGGATCGATCCGGGCGTGCAACAGAATGCCAACCTGACGGGCGCCAAGAACAATCCCTATTTCGTGGCCTACGAATGCCTCAATACGCTCGACCGCGACCGCATCTTCGGAAACACGTCGCTCGACCTGCATCTCTACAAAGGTCTCGACCTGATGCTGCGCGGCGGTATCGATTTTTCGCGCGACCACCGCACCATGCGCCAGCCCAAAAGCTCCTATTCGCAGCGTTACGGCATGTATCGTGAGGGAAATGTCAGTTCGTTGCAATTGAGCACGGACTTTCTGCTCAAGTACGGCCGCAAGTTGGGCGCCGGATTCGACATGAAGCTCAATTTCGGCGGCAGCATCATCAACCGCATGTTCCGCGAAACAACCCAAACGGCCGAGCAGCTCAAACAACCCGGCGTTTACTCGCTGGCAAACTCCGTAGAGCGCGTCAAGCCGAACAACTATGACTACGAACGCCAGACCAACAGCCTCTACGGTCTGATTCAAATCTCGTGGCGCGATGCCGTGTTCCTGGACATTACGGGTCGTAACGACTGGTCGAGTACGCTGCCCGTGAACAACAATTCCTATTTCTATCCGTCGGTATCGGCGAGCGTACTGCTCAACGAACTCATCGACTTCGGTGCGGCGCGCAACGTCGTCAATTTGGTGAAACTGCGCGGCAGCTTCGCACAAGTGGGACACGACACCCAACCCTACCGTACGACCGACTATCTTTCGTCGTCGGATTTCGCCGGCAATTACCAGATACCGGGCACGATGAACAATGCCAACCTCCGTCCCGAGATCGTATCGTCGTGGGAGGTGGGTCTCGACCTGCGCATGTTCCGCAACCGATTGGGTGTCGATCTGGCGTATTACAACAACACCTCGAAAGACCTCATCGTGAACATGCCGGTCAGCTCGGCTTCGGGTGTGACCAAGCGTTTCGCCAATGCCGGAACCATTCGTAACTACGGCTGGGAGCTTCAGATCAACGGTACGTTCGTCAAGACGCGCGACGTGCAGTGGAAGGCGTATGTCAACTGGTCGAAGAACCGCAACGAGGTAGTCGATCTGGGCGAAGGCGTCGATTCGTGGATCGTGGCTTCCTACTCGTCGCACGCTTACATGACCGCCTACAAAGGCGGTTCGCTCTCGGCGATGTACGGACTGGGGTACAAACGCGCTCCCGAAGGAGCGTACATCGTCGAGAAGGACGGAAGCATCACGAACGTATCGGGACAGATCATCGTCGATGAGAACGGTTATCCCCAGTACAGCGATGAATTGCAGTACATCGGCGAGTGTACGCCCGACTGGAAGGGCGGTTTCGGCACGAGTGTCAAGTGGAAGGGGTTGACCGTGTCGGTTGCTTTCGACGGCCAGCACGGCGGAAACGTCTACTCTTATACCAACGCCGTTCTCGGTACACGGGGCAAAGGCAGCTTTACGCTCGCCGGACGTTACGACGGACTGGTTCTCGACGGAGTGAACCAGTTGCCCGACGGCAACTTCATTCGCAATACCCACAAGACGGCCGACATCGTCGAGTACTACGGTCTGGCATATGCTTTCCAGAACTGCGAGCAGAACTTTGTCAGCACCGAATTCCTCAAACTGCGCGAAATTCGCATCGCATACGAGTTTCCGCGCCAGCTGTTGGCAAGGAGCAAGTTCATCAAGGGACTGTCGCTCTCCGTCTACGGCCGTAACCTCTATTGTTGGTCGAAGTTCCCGGGGTGGGATCCCGAGGGCGCCTTCATGCGCGGTGCGTCGGTAGTTCCCGGATTCGAGATGTTGCAGATGCCCGGAACAGCGACGTTCGGCGGCAACGTAAGGATAACTTTCTAACAGAGCAGCGTGATGATTATGAAAACAAAACAGATAAAATATTCGATAGCCGCACTGGTTGCATCGGTGACCGTCACAACCTCGTGTTCGCGTTTCGAAGAGATGAACATAAACCGAAACGCCGTGCAGAATACGACGGCCACTACGTTCGTGCAGCCGACCGTCTTTAACTACGAGTACCGCATGATCAACCGGTCGTTCACACTGACCTCGCAACTCATGCAGTATACGGTCGGCCACCAGCAGAATGCCGACAAAATCAGTAACTATCGCATTCAAAACAGCGTTGCGGCGGGCTATTGGAACGATTTCTATTCGGTCGGCGGCAATGCGCAGGCAATGCTCGAGCAAGCCAAGAAGGACAAGAACGATGCGGCGCTGGCCGTCGCCTCCATCATCAAGGTCATCGCCATGTCCACTCTGACCGACGCCTACGGCGATGTGCCCTATTTCGAGGCGTTGCAGGGATATACTTCGGGCGGTACGGAATTCACGCCCCGCTACGACAGCCAAAAGGAGATCTACCGCGATATGTTCCGGCTACTCGAGGAGGCCAATACGCTGCTGGCGCAGTCGAAGGAGAACTTCGACGCTTCGGAGGACTACATGTACAAGGGAGACATCAAGAAATGGCGCAAGCTGGGTAACTCGATCTATCTGCGTCTGTTGATGCGTGCGGCGCTCAAAGACGAGGTCGATGTCGAGACCGAGAGCCTCTTCGCCGTGTCGAAACTCAACCAGATTTTCTCCTATCCGGCGGACTATCCTGTTTTCGAGAGCCGCGAAGACGCTGCCGATGTGCCTTTCAACGATGCGGTAGCCGCCCAGCAGACGCCGTTCTTCTCGTGGCGTGCCGGCAGCTGGAACAGCAATATGATCTGCGAACGGCTGATGAACGAGATGTACGTGCTCGACTCCGATGAAAACGTGATCTTGTCCGATCCGCGTCTGAACTTCTATTTCGACAACAAACGCGTGGGTGCGCCCACGCAGGTTACCTATCAGGAGCTGGTCCCCTATGTGGATATCGTGGCCCACTACAACCGCGGCCTGATCCAGAATCGCGACCACTTCTCGATCATGTGCTTCTCGGAAATATGGTTCATCTGGGCGGAGGCGGCGCATCGCAAGTGGATATCGGGAACGGCCAAGAGCTACTACGACCGAGCCGTCGCCGAGTCGGTCTACGAATGGAATCCCGATGCCTCCGAGTCGATCGTATCGTCGTTCCTTTCGAATCCTTTGGTATCGCTCGACGGACTCAGGGACGATGCCGCACTCGAACGTATCATGACCCAGAAATGGATATCGACCGTTCTGGTCGGTATCGAGGCATGGTGCGACTACCGCCGTACGGGATATCCCGAGATGCCGGTCAAGTCGCTTGCGGGCAACGACAGCGTGCTGCCGACTCGCCTGCTCTATCCTGCCGACGAAGAGTTCCGCAATCCCGTCAACTACGACGAGGCCGTCAACGGCTGGCTGGGCGGGGTGAACAACATGAAAACCGAGGTTTGGTGGGCTGACCACAACCAGAAGAGAAAGAAAGAATAATCGATTGCAGCTATGAAAAAATATATTTTGATATTGACAGCAGTAGTGTTGGCGGTCATGTCATGTTCGACGGACAACATCGAGAACGGCCCTTCATCGCTCGATATAGAGATCGTACCCGCGTGGGACATAACACGCGGCATTACCAGCGCGAGTCAGACGGTGAAATTGACGGTTAATCTCAATGTGCAGACGATCCACTGGCAGGGTTCGTCCGACAGCGAGTGGTGCAAGGTCGATTCCGACCTGATCCATACGGGCAGCGACGAAGTCGAACTCGTGGTGGAATCCAATGACTCGTTCGACAAGCGCAATGCCGTGCTGACCGTCACAGCGGGGCGCTACACTAGGAAGGTCGAGATCGATCAGGCGGGCAATGTCTTCGTCATGAGCGATGTCTATAAGATTCTGGGTTCCAATGAGGCGCTTTCATACGACGTCGAGGTGCGTACCACTTCGGAGTGGACGATCGAAGCCCCCGACTGGATCGAGGCCGAGAAGGTCGGTACCCCGACAGTCGACGAGTTCGGCCAGACTACGACCGTCATGCACGTCAGCATCGACGCCAATCCCGGCGAGCAGTCGCGTTACGGAGCCGTGCAGCTGATTCCGACGGAAGGCTATAACGGCGAGTTCACTGTTTTCCAATTTGGCAGCGAAGTGAACATGACTGACGACGGCAAGATCGCCGTGGCAGCCGAGGGCAATGTCTCGTTCGAGGTCACGGCTCCGTTCGGTATCATCGAGAAGGTCGAGGTTCCCTACTGGGTTCAGTGTACCGAAACGCCGGCAGAGGATGGCCTCAACTCGGTTTTCGAATTCTGGATAGGCAAAAACCTCAGTGACACGAAGGCCGGACGCGAATGCGTTGTCGAGTTCACGGTCAAGGACAGCGGCCGGTCCATCGCGTTGCCAGCCATCACGCAGGACTTCGTGCCCGCAGGCGGCATCGTTACGGGACCCGGATTCAAGATGTTCGCCGAGGCATGGAACGCCGGCGAAGATATCTCCTACTGGACCACTGAAAACGAAGGCGGCGTGCTCGTGAACGTGCTCTCGGACATCAATATGAGCGAAGTCGAGACCTGGACGCCGATCGGCACCGCCGCGCGTCCGTTCGATGGTGTGTTCCGCGGTAACGGCTGGCTTGTCAAGGCGTGGAAAGGCGATGCGTCGCTCTTCGGACATGTAGGTGCCGGCGCCACGGTTCAGGACATCATCGTCGACGAGGATTGCTCGATGACCTTCTCGGGCAGCGTAACTTCCGAAAGCTGGTTCGGTGTGATCGCCGGCGTATCGTACGGCGTGATCGAAAACTGCGAGAACCGGGCTGCCGTAGCGGTCGAAAATCTGGACGCCTCGGCCGAAACGGGTTTCGGTGGCATTGTCGGCCTGTGCGACAACGGCACCGTGCGCAACTGCAAGAACAAGGCTTCGTTCACTGTGGCCGAGAGCGTCGTCTCGAATGCGAGCCTCAATACCGGTGGCATTGCGGGCAAGAGTCACGGCGAGAGTTCGTCGATCGTTTCATGCTCGAACGATGGCAGCATGAACGTTTATGCCCGTATTTCGGAGGTCTCGTCGGCATTGCGCATCGGCGGCATCGCAGGCGAAGCTGCGGGAGTGGTGAGCGGCTGTTCGACTGGTGAAAAAATGTTGATCGTCAGCACCGACGCTTCGCGTACGGTCTATTGCGGCGGCGTAGCAGGATACTCTACGGCGGCGGTATCGGACTGCGTGAATGCACAGCCCGTGTCCACTACGCTCTATCGTAGCGGTGATGCCGTTTACAATGAGTATACCGGCGGTGTGGTCGGTTATCAGGCGTCGGGCAGTATCAAGAGTTGTACCAATCGCGGCTCGATGATTTCGTCGTCGAACCAGCAATATCTCTATATGGGCGGTATCGCGGGCGATTTTGCCGAGGGCGAGGCCGAAAACAATGTCAATGTCGCTAAACTCGATTTGCAGGGCGACGCCACGTCGGCCGTCAAGGGTGTGAGATACGCATCGGTCGGCGGTCTTTACGGTCGGTTCGGTGCCGTGCAGAGCGACTCCGACAAGAACAGTTCGAACAGCGGCCCTATTACGGTTCTTAATGTCGAGACGGCTGCCGACAATTCGACTACCCTGAATCTCGGCGGAGTCGCCGGCTATATCGATTCCGAATCACCGTTGTCGTCGCTCACCAATACGGGCGGCATCACAGCCGATCTGGTAGCGAACTTCACCGCGTTCGCCATCGGCGGCATCTCGGGTTCGACCGAGTGCGGAATCTCCGACTCGAAAAACTCGGGAACCCTGATGATCAATAACGGCATCCTGCTCAAAAACACGTCGAGCAGGATCTGCTTCGGCGGTATCGCCGGCCGCAATGTAGCCGGCGACCTCAACACCTACTCGGGCTGCGTGAACGACGGCGAGGTGGGAATCAGCACCAAATCGAACGACTTCAACATCCTTCCCGCATTCACGGGAGGCATTCTGGGCTATACCGAGATGCCCGTAGCGGTGAAAGGCTGTGAAAACAACGGTTATGTGAACTCCTCAGGCGCCAATAACAAATACGACGGCCTGTTTTCGGCAGCAGGTGGCATCGTCGGCGCCATTGTCGAGACGGTAGCTGAGGTGGCCGATTGCATCGTCTCGGTCGATATCCGCAACTATGCCTACAACCGCAACATCGATATGGATCCGTTTAAGATGTGCCACTGCGGCGGTATCGTCGGCTGTGCCGTAGGCGAAAGCCAGTCGAACATCGTGAAGATTTCGAACTGCTCGAACTCGGGTGCGCTTGAAAACAAGCGTTCGACTGCAGCGGGCATCGTCGGTTTCGCCAAGTATGCGGCCGTGTCGGATTGCCGTTTCACCGGCAGCGTGGTTGGCAGCGGTCCCCACTTTGCGGCGGGTATAGCAGGCTGCCTGAGTGATGCCTCGGTGACCGACTGCATCGTGAAATCGCCGGATATTTACAGTCACAGTAGTTTGGGCTTCAACAGCATCAACCATTTTCCGGCAGCGGGAATCGTCGGATACCTATACGGCAAGTCATCGGTTTCGAGGTGCAAGGCTTTCGCCACCTTGATCCAGAATGTAGGTTCGACTGCCAACGAACAGATGCATGTGGGTATGGGACTGATCGCGGGCATTTCGACGGCAGGTTCGACCATCAGCGACTGCGGTGTGGGCGGAACGCTCAATACGGGGTCGGCAGGCAAGGTTCAGAATGTGATCATGACGGTTACGTCCGACAATTTCGGCAATTGCATCGTCGGCGACGGCAATGTCACGCCGAGCGGGTGTTACTACTGGAACGGACAGGAGTAAACGGATGCTGGAAATGCAAGAAACAGATTCTACTAACCAAAACTTTATATGATGAACAAAATCAAGAAGGGATACCATTCTCCCGAAATCGAATGGTGGTCGGTGTCCATCGAGGCTGGATTCGCCGCGAGCGAAGGAGAGTGGGAACTTTCGCCCGAGGAGTTGCAGGAGATCGAAGAGATAGAGAGCGAATGGTAATCGGAAGTCGAACTACAAATGAACTGAGTGTCATGAAAAAGATTTTTGCGGTATTGGGCTTGGCAGCCGTGACGATGGGTTCGTGCACCACCGATATTTCGGAAGATGTTACGAATGCCCGCGGAACGACCGAACTGACCGCCGCCCTCGAAGGTACACGTACTCATCTCGGTGACAAAGACGGAAATACGGGCCTGTACAAGGTCTACTGGTCCAACGGCGACTGCATCGCCGTCAACGGTCGTCAGAGCGACGCGCTCTCGAATGTCGAGGAGGGGACGGCTTCCGCGGCGTTCTTTGTGAACGGGACTGTTAATCCTCCCTATGACGTGATCTATCCCGCCTCGGCGTATGTCGATGGCAAGGTCGTACTGCCTGCGGTGCAGAACCGCAACGGAGCGTCGTTTGCCGAAGGGGCGGCCGTGTTGGTGGGACGCGGCCAGACGCCGTCGGTCGTGCTGAAAAACGCATGCGGTTTCGTCAAGATCCGGTTGACGAAGGGTACCGAGGGCTGCGATGCCGTGGATCGCATCCGGTTCTACGGCAATTCGCACGAGCCCCTGTGCGGCGAGTTCGATATCGATTATACCGCGTCGGCACTGGTGATCCCCGATGCGGAGGTCGAGGAGTCCCGCCAGAGCGTGATACTCGCGTGCGGCGAAGGGATAACCCTCGATGCCGATGCCGAAGCGTTCGTCGTGGCGGTTCCGGCGCAGACCTTCGCTGCGGGTTTCACGGTCGAGATCGTCGATCCCGAAGGTCACCTCATGCGTATGAGGAGTGACAAGGAGCAGGTCGTCTCTGCCGGCAAGATGCTGGCGATGCCTGCCGTGGCGTTCGCTCCGACCGAAACGGTGGCCGAGACTGAGATTCGCAGTGCCGCCGACATGCTCGCACTCGCTGAAAATGTCCGCAACGGCATCCTCGGTGGTTCGTACTATCTGGCGGGAGACATCGATATGGCTGAGGTTTCGGACTGGAAAGGTATCGGAGTCGGGGATCTTAACAATGCGTTCAACGGCACGTTCGACGGGCGCGGATTCTCGATCAAGAACCTCAAATCGGCATGGCCTCTCTTCAACTTCACGCTCGGCGAATCGGTGATCAAGAATGTCACGATCGACGCTTCGTGCGAGTTTGCGAATACCCTGTCGCCCGACGACAAAATAAGTCTCGGTGCATTGGTCGGCATGGGGCGCGGTGTGGTCGAGGATTGCGTGAACAAAGTCGGCGTGGATTTGAACACTGCATCGGCATCGCTTCTGGAATACGTCTCCGGCATCAGCAAGACGCTGGCAAAAAATATTGTGGCATATCGGGAGAAAAACGGCAGATTCACATCCCGTGCCGGACTTTTGAAGGTGCCGAAGCTGGGACCGAAGGCTTATGAGCAGTGTGCAGGATTCCTTCGGATCATGAATGGAGACAACCCGCTGGATACTACCAGCGTACATCCGGAGAGCTATGAGGCAGCTATGAAGCTTCTGACTTCTCTTGGATATTCCGCAGAGGATATTATCGGAGGAGGACTGAAAGGTATCTCGAAGAAAGTACGTGAGCCGAAGAAAACGGCAGAAGAGCTGGGCGTTGGTGAACTGACTCTGAAGGATATTGTACAGGAGCTGGAAAAGCCGGCCAGAGATCCTCGTGATGAGATGCCGCGCCCGGTGCTCAGAAGCGATGTGCTGGATATGAAAGACCTGACTCCGGGGATGGTGCTCAAGGGAACTGTCCGCAATATTATGGATTTCGGTGCATTTGTGGATATTGGTGTTCATCAGGATGGTCTGGTACACATTTCCCAGATGACGGACCGCTATATCAAGCATCCGTTGGAAGCAGTCAGTGTAGGTGACATCGTGGAAGTGAAGGTTCTTGGCGTGGATATGGCCAAGAAGCGGATCTCCCTGACCATGAAACTGTAGTGTGAAACGCCCTGCGAAGGGCTATAAAAGGAGGAACCAGATGGAACAGAATGAG
>ERZ780168.3266-NODE-3266-length-12934-cov-3.287911_pt1 | contig 12934 bp, 12 predicted proteins | sample MGYA00510981_ERZ780168 | MGnify/ENA primary metagenome ERZ780168 (study PRJEB29588, sample SAMEA2158769) | human gut metagenome | biome: human gut; feature: human-associated habitat; material: faeces | place: Denmark | collected 2008/2010 ...
ACTCGCGCGAAGATGTAGTTTGTCGCAAACGACCGCGCTCGGCGCGAGAATGTGCAAAGCATATTCTTATTTTAAAAGAAAAGGAGCAAAAACAATGATTAAAGAAGCGATTGCACAGTTAGTAAAAAGAAACGATTTAACAGCAGAAACAATGGGTGAAGTCATGGAAGAAATCATGACCAATCAGGCAACGGATGCCCAGAAAGCATCCTTTCTTACGGCATTAGCCATGAAGGGAGAAACAATTGATGAAATCACGGCGGCAGCAAAGGTTATGCGCGCACATTGTGAACGCTTTTTAAATGATATGGATGTACTTGAAATTGTAGGAACAGGCGGGGACGGCTCAAACACCTTTAACATTTCCACATTGTCATCATTTGTAGCTTCGGCTGCGGGAATCCCGGTTGCAAAGCACGGCAACAGAGCGGCTTCCAGCAAATGTGGTACAGCAGACTGCCTTGAAGCGCTCGGCGTCAAAATTGATATTGCGCCGGCGCAGAGTGCGCAGGTTTTAAAAGAAATCAATATGTGTTTCTTATTTGCACAGAAATACCACACAGCCATGCGTTTTGTTGGCGGTGTCAGAAAGGAAATGGGAATCCGTACCTTATTCAATGTGTTAGGACCACTTGCAAACCCGGCTGGTGCAACCATGCAGTTATTGGGGGTATACAGCGCTGAACTGGTAGAACCGCTGGCACACGTTTTACATAACCTCGGTGTAAAGCGTGCCATGGTTGTTTACGGCACTGACAGCATTGACGAAATTTCTTTAAGCGCTCCGACAAAGGTCTGTGAGTTTAAGGGGGATACCTTTAAAAGCTATGAAATCACACCGGAGCAGTTCGGTTTAAAGCGTTGTAATAAAGAAGAACTGGTTGGTGGAACACCACAGGAAAATGCGCAGATTGCAAGAGATATTTTAGCCGGAAAGCAGGGGGCAAAGATGGATGCCGTTCTTTTAAATGCCGGTGCGGCAATCTATATTGCATCAGATGACCTTACAATGCAGGAGGCAGTTGATAAGGCAAGAGAATTGATTATGAGCGGTAAAGCGGCAAAACAACTGAAACTGCTTATTGAAAAAACAAACTAATTATGCTATAATTTCCTCATAGGGGTGAATTGGGGAATATACAATAACAAAGAGTACATAATCGTGCCGGATAGATGTATGAACCGTGGAATTTCACTTTCTGCGGTTCTTTTTTTATTTTATACTGCCTCAATGATATACACCGAATAAGGATAAAACGAGGTATGGCTTATGAAAAAAACAAGTTTAAAGAAGATGCTGATTATTACGTATGCAGCAATTGCATTGATTGTTGCGGCAGTTGTGTCGGGTGTGGCGATTTATTATATCCGTTCCTCGACCGATATGGCATACAGCAATTATGAAGATGCAATGAATCAGGGCTACAATACGGAAATCAAATCTGAGGTACAGTCTTCTATCGCGGTGATTGAATATTATTACAACCGTTTTAAAGCTGGAGAACTTACAGAAGAACAGGCAAAGACAGAAGCAAAGGAAGCAGTCCGTAAAATGCGTTACAGAGATGACAACAGCGGATATATGTGGATTGATGCAAGCGATTACAGTCTTGTCATGCACCCGATTCTGCCACAGAATGAAGGGCAGAACCGTTATACCTTGCAGGATCAGAACGGTGTCATGATTATTCAGGAGATTATGAAGACAGCCAATAACGGTGGCGGATATAATCAGTTTTATTTTACAAAAGCAGATGGTGTGACAGTTGCCTTAAAAGTGGCTTATTCACAAAAATTTGAGCCGTGGGGCTGGGTTGTAACAACAGGCAATTATGTCGATGATATGGAAGCTGAAATGTCAGAAGTAGAGGGACAGATTCGTGATAATTTTTCATCAATGGTTATGATGATTCTGATTATTGCGGTGATTCTTTTAATCGTTGCCATTATTATTTCCTATATTGAAAGTGAAAATATTATTGTGAAGCCGTTAAAGCAGATTCAGCAGATGGCGGCACGAATTGCAGACGGTGACATTACGCAGGATGCTTCGGTAAAGATTATGAATGATATCGGTCAGACTGCCGTTTCCTTAAATACGGCACAGGGCAATATTAAAGAACTTGTAGCCAATATTTCAGGCGTATCTGAAGAAATCAGTACGGCACTTGACAGCTTCAGGGAAGCCTTTACACGGATGTCTGTATCTATCAGCGACGTATCAACGGCAGTAGATGATATTACGCAGAATGTAACTTCACAGGCAGAGTATACAAGAGCTGCCACAGAAGATGTTGAAGCCATCGGCAATGGCATTGTGCAGACAGAAAAAGAAGTAGAACATTTAGACAGTAATGCACAGGATATGCAGACGTTAAATGATACTTCAACAAAGACATTAGATGAACTTGTCGGTATCAGTGAAGTGACAAGAACACAGATTCTGGATATGTATGATCAGGCGGCAAAGACAAATGAATCTGCACAGAAGATTAAAGATGCTGCAAATCTGATTAACGATATTGCAGACCAGACAGATTTACTTGCATTAAATGCTTCAATTGAAGCGGCAAGAGCCGGAGAAGCAGGAAAGGGATTTGCGGTTGTTGCAGAACAGATTGCCAATCTTGCAAAACAGTCTGCTGAAAATGTCGTGGAAATTGATCACGTCGTAGAAGAACTTCTGGTTAATTCCAATCAGTTTATTCATGTCATGGAAGGTATGCAGACGGATGTTCATCAGCAGTTTGAATATATTCATGCGGCACAGAACGATTTCAACGCATTAAGCAGCAGCCTGAAAGCCTGTGTCAGCTCGGTCGGCGCAATTGATAACATGACTGCCAGCATTGAAATCCAGCGCCAGAATATCACAGATGCTTTAACGAAGCTCAATGGATTTGCACAGGGCAATGCAGCATCTACAGAAGAAACTTCTGCAATGGCGGAAGAACTGGCAGATATGGTTCATAGTTCAACAGAAACAATTCAGAATCTGAATGTACATGTTCAGAATCTGATAGAAAATGTTTCAAAATTTAAAATTCAGTAAATGATGTAAAACACCCACAGCTAAAAGTAAATGCCTGTGGGTGTTTTTTGCGTAGCGGGTAAAATTTCAGCGTGAAATTCCATGCTGAAATATACAGATATTTTAATTAAAAGAAAGTAAAAAGGGGTCGTATATTATATTCAATATATAACTTCGCTAAAGTCAGGTTTAACGAAGTTATATAAAATGAGTGTGGATTTTATAGAATCATTTGAACAAGGTGTAAAAATTCTGTTCACAAGTATTTTGCAAATTTTATATGCAGGATATCGTATTCAGAAAGACAAGAAATCATTCTCACGTCTTGTAGAAAGGTTGTTAAGGAATTGCAGTAATTAGCAATATCGCATAAAAAGGAAATGAATTTTTGTAAAATATTACCGATACCATTTTGCTCATAATTGTGTATTATATAAAATATGAAACAACAGCAATTATTCGATCCGGACAATTCGACACGATTAATTGCTGTTGTTAGCTTCATGGAATCACCTCCGCTAAACACATCTATTTTAATATCGAAAATCCAAAAATCACAACTCCCAGTACAACAAGTACAATACCGGTTGCGCGGTTTAACGTCTTTGGTTCGGCTTTATTGGCAAATAAGGCGGCAATACGCGCCCAGATTAATGTAAATATAACGCACAGTCCAAAAACAGTCCAGTCCGGTGCACCGCCGATTGTAAAATGGGACAAAGCACCGGTCAGTGCGGTAAAAGTCATAATGAAAACACTCGTTCCGACAGCCGTTTTTAATTCATAGCCCAGCACGCTGGTTAAAATAAGAAGCATCATCATGCCGCCGCCTGCACCGATAAATCCGCAGATAAAACCGATAATGACACCACAGACAACAGACTGGACGGCTCTTTTTTGGGCGGAAACGCCCTGCATGGCTTCTTTGGTCGTCATAACCGGCTTTACAATAAATTTAATGCCGAGAAGAAATGTCATAAAGACTGAAAAACCGCCCATGGTTGTCGACGGAACAAGGCTTGCGATATAACTGCCGACAACTGTAAAAGTCAGCACACTTGCCATCATAATCAGACCGTTGCGGATATCCAGATTTTTATTTTTTCCGTAGGTAAATGCAGAAACTGCACTTGCGAGGACATCAGAGGACAATGCAATGCCGACCGCCATATAAGGGTCCATGCCTAAAAATGTAATCAGCATCGGGCTGATTACGGCGGCTGCGCTCATTCCGGCAAAGCCGGTGCCAAGTCCCGCACCCATGCCCGCAAAAAATGTTACAAAAAGTGTAAATAAAAATGTCATGTTAATCTCCATTTCTGAGCAACTTGTTGCGAAGAGGCGATGAGAAATTCGCATAGGCGATTTCTCATCTGCCATCATGGCTATTTGTTTTTGCCCAGAAACAAATAGCTGTGTGAAAAATCAGCACATCAGTGTGATTTTTTACACTATTTTCCTTTCGTGAATTATATTCTGTCATCAGGAATACCGGCAGTTATCGGAAAACAGCCGTTTTGTAAAATCATCTGATACACAGTATAGCACAAAATCACAAAATCTCCAACAATGTCACAGAAAGCAATCAGGCAGTAAAACCAGAAAGTTCATAAAGATAAAAAGTCGTTTCTAAACCGTATATCTTATACCGGTTCCTGACAAAAAGCTTCAAAGACTGTAAAAAGAAATAATTTAAAAAAATGCAAAAAAAAGAAACCGCCGAAGCGATTTCTTTAGGGGGAATTGTAATAAGCTTTTAGTTAAATAAATAACTGTGTGCTTGTTATGTTTAGTATTATAACAGAAATAAAAAACTTGAAAAGGCCTAACTTTTTTCTAGTACCTTATCAAAAATATATTTACAATACTTTTCAACTTTGCAGTCAGCAGACAAATGGGATGGCGAACCGGGCGCAGAAACAGCCAGAATCCGGAAAGAATCCGGTAAACCGGGTGATTTACGGAAAAAGAATATCCGTTGCGGATAATATGTATCAGTTTTCCGCTAATCTGCGAAGCGGTCAGAGGTCCTTCCACTGCGGTCTGATTATCTCCCACCGTATAAAAGCCGTCCTTTGTAATACGGCAGATCCGGTGTAAAACCAGTATACCGTTCTCCCTGCGGTATAAAATGACATCACCTTTTTTTAGCCGGTCACAGTCCGCTTTTTCAATGACGGCAGAATCCCTGCCGGGCACAAAAAGCGGATACATACTGTAGCCCTGCGGCTGAACCTGAATGGTATGGTTTTCCAGCAATTCAGGAATTGTACGAGGTAAAGATTCCGAAGTATTTGTCTGCATCACTTGTCCTACTGCTTTTCCGGCATATTGTCAGGACATCCGTTATAATCAGAACGGAATGTGCTTTCGGCAAGCTTAGAAGCCGTACCGCCGGATTTAGAACAGGCCTGACAGGTATCAGCGCCGGGATTTGCTTCCGTTCTGCCAAAGCGACAGACAGTTTTATCACCGCTTGCCATAAAAATACCTTCTGCCTGTTCAGGAACAACATGAATCATTGGTTTTTCATATGCAGACATAATAAATTACCTCCATAAATGAATCTTATACTTAATTAAATTATAAGTCGTGAAGCCTGCTATTGTCAAGGAAATGCAATAATGATATGATAAAAAAGCGTTTAAGAAAGCACATGAAAAAAGTAATATAGAAATGAAGAAAGGCGGATGTGCAGATGAAAACAAGGGCGGGGTATGTGATAAGACAGCTTGCGGATACATTTTATATTATACCGACAGGACAGCGGATTGCAGACAGGCGCCGTTGTTTAAAAATCAATCAGACCGGCTGTGTCATCTGGGACTTGTTACAAAAGGATTTATCATGGGAAGAACTGTTATCTGCTTATATGGAATATGTGAAAAGTATTGAAATGACAGAGAACACCAAAACCGTGAAACCCGCATCTATAGGCGAAGAAGCTTCCACAGTCACAGCAGCTTCCATAAGCAGTGATTTAAGTACATATGTGCTGACGCTGTTTCAGTTTGGCATGATACAGGCTTCCGCTAAGGAAATGCAGGCATTTCCGTTTGCTCCGTTTCAGGCAAAGGGAAATGCGTATTACTGCCGTTACAATATCGCAGGCATTCAGGTGCATTATAAAGGCAGAAAGGAATGGCTTCATGCGTTTTTTGAACCTTTTTTAGAGGACGGAAAAGAAAATCCGTCAGCTCATACGGTTAAGCAAAGCGGTATTTCCCAGAGCTGGCGTGTCAGACTGCTGTCAGAAGTCCCGGAAATTACAGGTGAACTGCTGTTGTTTGGCAGTCAGTTAGATGTTTACCGGTGCAGTGGGGATTATATGCTGCGTTTTCCGTCCAATCATCATCTGGCATTGTGTACACTCTCCTTTGACGGTAAAGAAGCGGTATTTTATTATGACGGCTCGACGCAGCAGGAAGCAGTTGATGAACTGTTTTATGGTTTCCGCGCGGCATTTTTTTATTTTGCGGCACTGCACGGTAAATATGCACTGCACTCAGCTTCCAACTATTATCAAGAAAAGGCGTGGCTGTATTCGGCATCATCAGGTACGGGAAAAACGACCCATGTTAAATTGTGGGAAAAGCTTTATGCCGTACAGGTATTAAATGGTGATCTGAATCTGCTTGGTATGGAAAAGGACGAAGTCTTTGTCTATGGGATTCCATGGTGCGGGACTTCCGGTGTTTACACAACGAAAAAATACCCGCTTGGCGGCATTATTCTTTTAAAACGAGGAACGGAGAACCGGGTCTGTAAACTGCCTCAGGACGAAAGACAGCTTTATACCGCACAGCGTATGATTTCACCGGCATGGACAGAAAAACAGGTTGATGACAGTCTTTTATTTGCAGAAAAACTTTCGGACCGTATTCCAATCTGTCAGCTTTACTGTACGCAGGAACCGTCTGCGGCGGCTGTGATGAAAGAATATATTGATAAATATTTAACAATATAATGACGGTGCGTAAAGGCGGTTGGTTGGCAGAAAAAAAGGACTGGCATATATTATTAAGGAAGGAAAAATGAAGAAAAAAATAAAATGGATTTGTGAGCGGCTAAAAAGCGGGCGGTTTAAGCAGCTTTGGATTCAGACGGTATGGATTTATTCGTATGTGAGAATGTACTGGAAAGAAATCGTGTTTTACACGGGAACGGGTCTTCTCGGTACGATAATCGGCCTGGTAAGCAGTCTGCTCTCCAAAGATTTGGTTGATTTGATTACCGGACATCAGGCTTCGCGGCTTGTTATGACTTTTGTGTGGTATATCGCATTTTCAGCCGGAAATATCTGTGTGACACAGTTGTTAAATTATCTGTCGAACATGATTTCGTTAAAGGTAGATCAGGAAATGAAAGCAGATATTTTTCAGAAAATGCTGACAACGCGGTTAGAACCGTTAATGGCATATCATACCGGAGATTTGCTGACACGCTGGAGCAGTGATGTATCCGTGATTTCATCCGGTGTGTTAAACTGGATTCCGAATCTGATTATTTACACAGCAAAATTTATTACGTCGTTTGCGGTCGTATTTTACTATGATGTCACATTTGCCCTGCTGGCACTGATTGGGATTCCGGTGAGCATCGTGATGTCAAAGACACTGCTGTCTAAAATGCAGGCCAATAATAAACAGAGTGCAGCAATGAATGCAAAAATGTCGGGATTTCATCAGGAAACCTTTTCAAATATTCAGGCAATTAAGGCATTTGATTTAATACCACTCTACGTCTGCAGATTACAGGAACTGCAAAAAGACTATTTTTCGATGAAAAAGAAATTTCAGAAGCTCAGTGCAATGACATCAATTATGATGTCATTTGTCGGCATTGTCGTTTCGTACAGCTGTTACGCACTCGGCATTTACCGGGTGTTTACCGGGGCGATTACGTACGGTACGATGACGCTGTTTCTATCGCTGTCCGGCAGTCTTACCAGTACGCTCAATGCGCTGATTGCCATGGTTCCGACAGCCGTTTCGATAACGACTTCGGCAGGCAGGCTGATGGATATTTTAGACATGCCGCATGAAGATTTTTCGGAAAGAAAACAGGCTGAAGTCTTTTATAAGAAAAATAAGCGGGCGGGAATCGGTGTCTGCATGGAAAATGTATCGTATGCATATCATACCGGAAAAAAGGTATTAACAGACGTGGATTTTTGGGCAGAGCCGGGACAGCTTACGGGACTGGTCGGGGCTTCCGGCGGCGGAAAGACGACAATGCTTCGTCTTTTACTGTCTTTACTTGAACCACAGCAGGGAACGATGAAGCTATATGCAGGTGATGCCGGTCAGGACGGAAACAGCCAGTTCCAGAAGGATTCACAGACACTGCCGCTCTCTCCTGCAACCAGACAGCTTTATGCATATGTACCGCAGGGAAATGCGATGTTTTCGGGAACGATTGCCGACAATATGCGAAGTGTCAAACCGGATGCCACAGATAAAGAAATCATAGACTGTTTAAAAAAAGCGTGTGCATGGGAATTTATCGGACAGCTTCCGGATACCATTTATGAAAAAATCGGGGAACGCGGGAACAATTTTTCAGAAGGGCAGGCACAGCGCCTTTCCATTGCAAGGGCACTGCTTAAAAATGCACCGGTACTGCTCCTCGATGAAGCCACTTCGGCACTCGACATTGAAACGGAAAAACAGGTTTTAAAAAATATTATGGAAGATTCACTGCCGAGAACGTGCATTGTTACGACACACCGCCCGACAGCATTGAAATTATGTAAAAATGTATATGCCATACAGGATACACGCTGCAGGCAGCTTTTGCCGGAAGAAATACAAGACGATCTTATCAATGCCGTTGTCGCTTGTCATAATGGCGTGTATCGTATGATTCCTGATGCCCCAGAGGTGGTAGAAACATCGTCCAACCTTTCTATTGTGCGTACTTCGGAGGGGCTTGTCGAAATACAGATTTTGGTGCGGAGTTCGAGTGAAACCATGAAAATGGCATTGGCATCGGAATTGGAAAGTACTTTTGTTTTGGCAGGAGCCAGAGTGGAGTTTGATGGTGCATATCCCGGCTGGGAACCTAATTTTAAATCGGATATATTGAACCTGATGAAAAAAATATATCCGAGAGTTACCGGGAAAGAGGCTGACGTAAAAATGATGCATGCCGGGTTGGAGTGTGGTATTATCGGAGCTAATTATCCGGGTTTGGATATGATTTCCTTTGGTCCTACTATTAAGCACCCTCACTCACCGAATGAAAAAGTTGAGATTTCTACGGTCGAGACTTTCTGGAAGTTGTTGGTGGCAGTCCTTGAAAGTATTCCGGAAAAAGATTAAATACAATATTCGTTAAAAGCCGTCGATATGGAAAGCGGTATCGACGGCTTTTTTGTTTGTTGTATATGTCGTATATAAAAATGTTATCTTTGTATGGAAAATGAGAGCCTTCCAGTAAGTTTTCCGCTGGTGTGAAAACAGGGCGTGCATTCGTTGTTCGACAAAGTGTTTTTGTAATTGGATAAGAAGATACTTTTTGAAAAGTAGGATAATTTGAGTAAATTTTGAAAAATATAAATGAGATGGATAGTCATGTAAATCAAAATGAATCGAGTAACCAACTCTCTGGCAAGGTGCGTCGATCATTCCGTCGTTTCATTCGGGTTGCCATTGTATTGCTCCTATTGGTTGGGGGAGCTTTTTTTTATGTGCGTTATTATTTTGTCTTTGGTTCGGGGGTAAAAGCCGGTACTTTGAATTATGTCGTAAAAAAAGGATATGTATTCAAAACCTATGAGGGAATTCTCATTATGGAAGGTTTTCGCACCGAGAGCCGGGGAACGTTACAGTCCAATCAATTTGTCTTTTCTGTGGATAATGCCAATTTGGCAGACTCTCTCATGCGATTGAGCGGCCGTCATGTGGAGCTGAAATATAATGAATATCTTGGAGCTTTGCCCTGGCGTGGATATAGCAATTTTATAGTAGAAGAGATTTTATCTGTGAAGTAGAAAATAGATAATCTATTTCTCTTTTATATCTTCGAAATCTATATATTCTCCTTCGTCGTCTTGGATAACCTTTTTGTTCTTTTTCGTATGGGTGTACCATGTGGTACGCCCTTTGTTGTTTTGTCCCTGTTGTCCTTGTTGAAAGGGATTCCTAACGCTGTTTTTCTTTCCGAAGAAGAACCGGAGGATAAGTTGAAATATACCTATAATGGGTACTATGAAGATAATAAAAGCTATGATGAGGAGCAGTCCAAGAGCATGCATAATTGATACTTGTTAAGTTTATGTATGTTAGAACAAAAACCGTTCCGTTTTTGTTGTTAATGCTTCTTGGCTGTCAACAGCGATAATATTATATACAAGCCTATTGTTGCGGCGAGGCCTGCCAGTCCGAAAAAGATAAGGAAAATTGCGGCAGCGATTAAAATCAAGTAACGAAGATAATTTTCTTTTAACTTCAAGTTCTTGAATTTTAGAGAAAACATGGGAATCTCCGAAATCAATAGGAAAGAGAAGAGAATGACTAAGCAGACGATAGCGTATCCACAGGCTTTGTCCTCTATTTGTAAGCCGGCTTGACATATTCCTATCCAAAAAAGAGCGTTGGCAGGAACGGGCAACCCGATGAACGAGGTTGTCTGACGAGCATCGATATTGAATTTTGCTAAACGAAGTGCGGAGAAAACAGGAATAAGCAACGCACTTAATGCCCACCAGATCTGATAGGAATCATTTATTCCATGAAAGACGCTGTCGTATAGCATGAAATGCATGGCCATGAATCCCGGTGCAAGCCCGAAGCTGATAAGATCGGCGAGTGAATCCAATTCTTTTCCCATCGGAGAGTAAGCATGGAGCAAACGTGCCGCCATGCCGTCTAAAAAGTCGAATAATGCGGATAACCCTATGCATAAAGCAACTATGTCGTACTCTCCTTTGTATGCGAAAAGACAGGCAAAACACCCTGAAAGGAGATTGAGACAAGTAATACTATTAGGGATATTTTTTGTAATGGCATTCATGAGAGCTTTATTTTAGACGGGCTATTTCGGTGAGGTCGCCTATTGTTTTATCGTGTAGAGCTACTTTAATATCGCAATCGAGCGGAAGGTACAAATCTACGCGTGAACCGAATTTTATAAAGCCCATGTGTTCGTCGATGTCACAGGTATCACCGACTTCGGCGTAAGTTACAATGCGACGCGCCACTGCACCGGCAATTTGTCTGACTAAGATTTCCTCACCATTTTCAGCCTTAATGACTACTGTGGATCTTTCGTTGTCTGTGCTTGATTTAGGTAAATAGGCTGCCATAAAACGGCCTTGTTGATGACTTACATGGATTACTTTTCCGGCAACGGGAAACCAGTTGGCATGTACGTTGAATATATTCATAAAGATAGAAACTTGCATACGTTTGTCATGAAAGTATTCATCTTCGAGAACTTCTTCAAGAACGACTACGACACCGTCTGCCGGTGCGACTATGGCATTTTTGGGATTACCTTTGAAATGCCGTTTGGGAGACCGGAAAAAATTAACTACCAGAAAGAAAAATATAATGGAGGCGGCGTGGATTAGATAAGCCAGCCATGTTATTTTTATCCATAGATAAACCGGCAAATTCAAAAGAGCCAGAATGATAAAAAGAATAAGTAATATGTTTTTCCCTTCTCGGTGTATTTTCATTTTCATCTTTTAACTCGATTTAGAAGTAGCGAACAAAGGTAATAGTTATTTACGGAAAGACAAAAACAAGGACTCTTTTTTGTATGATTGGGAAAGTGAATGAGAATTATAGACCAGTTCATAATTAATTTTATAGTTATAAGTTTGTAAATGTCGATATTTTTTATTTATATTGCGTAATCATGAAAAACAAGAGATTATGGATATCGGGCGAATAGCTCATGGGGGCGTATATATTTATCGGGGGGAATTAGATTTCATGGCGAGGACAATATTGGATTCTCCTCACATGGAAACCGGAGGTAATTTGTTGGGCTATTGGACGCCGAACGGAGATGCCGTAATCATGTATGTATTGGGTCCCGGTAGAAGGTCGGTCTGTCGTTTTACCAGTTTTATACAAGATGCCGATTATTTGCAGTTGCATGCCGATAGATTATTCGAAGAGTACCATCTCTCCCATATCGGTGTGTGGCATTCGCATCATGGTTTGGGATTGTCGTATCCGAGCGGAGGCGATGTGCAATCGATACAAGAGGGTATGCTGGCAGACGGGCTGTCGCGGTGTATATTGGCTATTGGAATTTGCGATAGGGCAGGGGCCTCTGTCAATGCTTTTTCTTTTGTATGCACAGGTGAAGGGGTAAAGATGAACTTAGTGCCGTGGAATGTGGTGCAAGGAGACGGTTCGGTAAGGAGTCGTTATGATACGGCTTATCGGGATTCTGTGATAATGCCGCAGGTCAAAGAGGCTGTGTATCATGAGTTGAATATGATTCCGGTACAACAGATGCCGCCGGAGAATGGCGTGAAGTTCGATACCGGTTTTTGGTTGAATAATAAAGAAAACCGTTTGCAGTTGAAGCGTATCGTCTCTTATATACAGTCGAAATATTCTGATGTGAAACTGTTGAAAGTAGATGACATGACTATTGAAATCAGATTCGATATACCTCGCCGGTCTTCTTGGAGGATTGTTTTCGATAAAGATTTTCCGAATCGGGCGCCTTACGTTGTCCGGTATGAAGCGGGAGAAACTACTTCTTGGAGCTTAGGGGCATTGGGAAAAAACGGTACACCTCACTGGCTTTCGTCGTTTTCAGAGATGGGACAATCGGTTATTAACAGTTTAAAATATTTATCGATATGACTTATGACAGATATCAAATAGAATTAGGTGTATTGCAAAATTCGACGATAAAATCGAAAAAGTACAAATT